>ORJL011014073.1_pt1 | contig 58838 bp, 68 predicted proteins | sample 1779941 | NCBI WGS metagenome assembly ORJL01 (sample SAMEA104232317, study PRJEB22302) | groundwater metagenome | biome: forest; feature: aquifer; material: groundwater | place: USA | collected 2011-08-07 | depth 5.8 m | reverse complement strand
GCCCGCGCCTACATCGCGCAGCTCATGCACGACGACCGCGGAATCCCCGTGACGGCGGACGAGTTACGGCTGACCAACGGCTCCAACGAGCCCGTCCGCCTGGTGCTCGACAGCCTCATTGCCCCCGGCGACGTCATCATCACCGAGCACAACCTGTACCTGGGGTCGCTTCGCAACTTCCGCCAGTGGAAGGCCGAGGTGGTGGGCGTGCAGACCGACGCCAACGGCATGGCGCCCGCCGCACTCGAGGAGGCGCTGGCGTCGCTGGCGAAAGCCGGCAAGCGCCCCAAATTCATTTACACCATCCCCACCTTCCAGAACCCCGAGGGCACCGTGCTCAGCACCGAGCGCCGCCACGAGTTGCTGCGGCTGGCCCAGCAGTACGGCACGCTCATCTTCGAGGACGACTGCTACGTGCACGAACGGCTGGAGAGCGACCCAACCCCGCCCGCGATCGCATCGCTGCCCGGCGCCAAGGACTGGGTGATGTACTGCGCCACCTTCTCCAAGATCCTTGGGCCCGGCATCCGCCTTGGCTGGCTCACCGCCCCGCAGCGGCTGCTGCAGGCATTCGCCACCAACAAGGTGAGCGGCGGCAACAACTTCCTGGTGCCCATGATCATGTGCGAGTACCTCTCGACCCACTGGGACGAGCGCATGGCTGCCCTGGCCGCCAACCTCAAGCTGCGCCGCGACGCCATGGTGGGGGCGCTGGACGAGCACTTCGGCGACCAGGTCACCTACTTGGTGCCCCGCGGCGGCATGTTCCTGTGGGTGGGCCTGCCCGAGGGTGTCGATACCCTGGCGCTGCTCGACAATGCCTCGGCGGCGGGCGTGCGCTACAACCCCGGCGTCCAGTTCTCGCCCACTAACCAGTCCAAGAACTATATGCGCCTCGCCTACGCCTTCGCCGACGTCCACAACATCCGCGAAGGCATCGGCGAGTTGTCGCGCGTGCTGCACCGCGAAGGCGCCGTCAAGCGGATGTAAGGATCAAGGGCGGGAGTCGGCAGGATGCTGACGGTACAGCCGCCGATGGCCCAACGCCACACTCACGCAGTTGCCCCAAGCGGGCTCGGCAGCCATCGAGGCCGGCAACCCGACCGGGCAGCCATACGGTCAGCGATCGCAACCATACCAACAGACGGCGACGTGAAGGAGGCCACTATGGCTGAAAAGAAACCCATAAAGACGGGCACGCAGCAGTCCGCCAAGAGCGACACCGGCAAGGCGGACGGGGGATTCACCGCCGAGGAACAAGCCGCGATGCGGGAGCGCGCTCAAGAGCTGAAGGCGGCCAAGCGTCGCGGGCCAGGCGCCGGCAACGCGGACGGGGAAAGCGATGTGCTCGCAAAGATCGCCGAAATGCCTGAACCGGACCGCACCATGGCCGAACGGCTCCATGCCATCATCAAAGCCAGTGCGCCAGACCTCTCGCCGAGAACCTGGTACGGGATGCCCGCGTATGCCAAAGACGGCAATGTCGTCTGCTTCTTCCAAAGCGCACAGAAGTTCAAATCCAGATACGCCACGTTGGGCTTTAGTGACAAGGCGAACCTGGACGAAGGCGCCATGTGGCCCACTGCCTTCGCGCTGAAGGAGTTGACCGCCGACGAAGAAGCACGGATCAGCGCGCTGGTGAAGCAAGCGGTGAGTTAACGGATCACCTCGGCAGTGGCCCGCCCCCGACGGATCGTTGAACACGACGAGGGGTTCCCACGCGATGAAGACACGCTCCTGTGGAGGCGCAGGAGCGGGAGGTGATCTTCCCGGTTCCCGACTCTGTCTACCCAGCCGCCGCCTTCTGAATCGCGGCCACGCTATGCACATTCGCCACCTTGGCGCCGTCGGCCGTGCGGCGCACCAGGCCGGTGAGCACCCGGCCCGGCCCCACCTCCACCCACAGGTCGGCGCCAGCGGCGGCCAGCGCCTGCACGCTCTTGGCCCACAACACCGGCTGCGTCAGGCCCTGCACCAGTTCGGTGCGCAGGTCGGCGGCCGTCCGAATCAGCGTCGCCGTGCTGTTGCCCGCCAGCGGCACCGCAGCATCGGTCAGCGGCGCGGCAGCAATGGCCTCGGCCAGTCCCTCGGCGGCCGGGCGCATCAGCCGCGAGTGGAACGCGCCACTGACATCAAGCTGCACCACCCGGCTGGCCCCGCGGGCCTTCGCCAGGTCCATCGCCTGCAGCACGCCGCTGACCGTGCCGCTCACGGTCACCTGGCCGGGGGCGTTCACATTGGCCACCTCGACGCCCGCCTCGGCCGCCAGGGCGAACACGGCGTCGGTGTCCATGCCCAGCACTGCCGCCATGGCGCCAGGTTCGATCGTGCCGCAGTGCTCCATCAGTTCGCCGCGCCGCCGCACCAGCCGCAGGGCGTCGGCAAAGGGCAGCGCGCCGGCCGCCACGACCGCCGAGTACTCGCCGAGGCTGTGGCCCGCCACGAAGGCCGCGTCGCCACCCAGCGCGGCAGGGCACAGCTCCTGCGCCGCCCGCAGCAGCGCCACGCTGGTCACCATGATGGCGGGCTGGGCGTTGACCGTGCGTTGCAGCTCATCGGCCGGGCCCTCGAAGCACAGCCGGCTTAGCGAGAACCCCAGCACGGCATCGGCCTCGTCGAACACCGCCCGCCCCGCGGCCGACGCCTCGTACACGTCCCGCCCCATCCCCACTTCCTGCGAGCCCTGCCCCGGAAACAACCACGCCACCATCGCCATACAAACGACTCCAAAGATTAGTCCGATCCCTCCCCCTGCCTAGGGGGAGGCTAGGTGGGGGTAAGCCCTGCGCCAGCTACGGAGCGCTCGCCACCGAACGAGGCCCCCAATCGCCGCCCAACGCTACAACGCCACGTCCCGCAGCGACATCACCACATCCGCCCCCAACGACCGGTCGTCCATCACCTTGCACAGCTTCTGCGCAATCACCGCGGGGTCGGCCAGCGCCCCCGACTGCTTGAACCCCACGAACTCCGCCTGCCGGCTGAAGTCCGCCGGGTCGGTGGCGCGAATCAGCCCCTGCATCTCGGTGTCCACCACGCCCGGCGCAATCGACAGCACCCGCACGTGGCCGCCCGCCACCTGCTGCTCCAGCGCCACCGACCGGCTCAGCAGGTCGATGCCCGCCTTGCCTGCACAATACACCGCCCAGCCATCGGTGGCCCGCGACGCCGCCCCCGAGCTGATGTTCACCACCTGCACGTCAGCCGCCAGGTCCTGGTACGCCGCCACAAAGCTATTCAGCAGCAGCGTCGGCGCCACCAAGTTCACCAGATAATCGTCGATGATCGCCTGTCCGGGCGTCTTGCCGAGCGGCTTCACGGTGAGCGCGCCGGCGTTGTTTACCAGCACCACCCTGGTCGCGCCGGCGTGCGGCGGGAAGCTGAACGCCTGCACCGCCGCCATGTCCCGCAGGTCGAGCGGCTGGTGCCGGTAGCGGGCGTGCTCAATACTGCTGGTGCGGCCGATGCCGATGACCTCGGCGTCGGCCTGGGTAGCCAGCAGCCGCTCCGCCAGCGCCCTGCCGATGCCGCGGCTCGCGCCGGTGATGTAGTAGACCTGCATGGATGATTGCCTCAGGAGGGGGTGGCGGCGCCGCCGCTCTTGGCGAGTCTAGGAGAGGGGGTGAGGTGTGTCAATTGGGGGGCGGCGGAGATGGGGCAATCGCATCTTAATTCCCCTGAGGAGTCACACAGCACGAAGGGCTGAACGCCCACGGCTGGGGTTGCGGTAGGACGGCGGCGGGTGCGGACGGCGGCGGGTGGGGTGGGACGGCGGGTGGGGCACCCTCACCGCTGGCCCCTCTCCCAGAGGGAGAGGGGGTTACGTGCCACCCGATACCACTTGCGGTCCCGTCAGCTCGCTGGACGATTTTCGCCAGCTCTGCAACTCCCGATTCCCTCCAACCCTCCCCGTAGTAGAATTGTCCGCATACCCAACCGCACCTTTAGGAGCCGCCCCGCCTGTGGCCGACATCACCTTCTGCCCGCGCTGCGCCACCCGGCTGACCGAACGTCAGCATGGGGGCGCGCTGCGGCTGGCCTGCCCCGCCTGCGCGTTCATCCACTTCGACGACCCCAAGGTGGCGGTGGCGGTGGTGACCGGGCGCGACGGGCGGGTGCTGCTGGCCCGCCGTAACCACGATCCGGGCATGGGGCTGTGGACCTTTCCCTCCGGCTTTGTGGACCGCGGCGAGGCGCTGGAGGCGGCGGCGCAGCGCGAGACCCGCGAGGAGGTGGGGGTGGAGGTGAGCATCGACCGGTTGCTGGCGGTGCGGTCGGGCCCCGGCCACCCGGTGATCCTGGGGGCGTTCGCGGGGTCCATTCTGCGCGGCGAGCCCAGCCCCGGCGACGAGGCCACCGACGTGGGGTTCTTCGCCCCGCAGCATTTGCCCGAGCTGGCCTTCCCCCACGACCGCGACCTGATCGACGCCTGGCTGGCGGGGCCGGGCGCACCGCCGGCCATCCTTACGGCCGCTCCGCCCCAATTCCCCGCGCAGTAGAGGTACACCTGCATGGCACACCTGCTCGACGGCATCACGGTCATCGACTTCACCACGGCGCTCTCCGGCCCCTTTTGCACCATGACGCTGCGGGACCTGGGCGCCCGCGTCATCAAGATCGAGCATCCGGAGTCGGGCGAGGGCTTCCGCCGCATCGGCCCCTTCTTCGAGGGCCAGAGCGGGTACTTCAACAGCGTGAACCGGGGCAAGGAGAGCGTGACCTTCAACCTGAAGAGCCCCCGTGCCATCGAGTTGGTGAAGGCGATGGTGGCGAAGGCCGATATCGTGGTCGAGAACTTCCGCCCCGGCGTGATGGACCGGCTGGGCTTGAGCTACGACGAGTTGAAGGCGGTCAACCCGCGCATCATCTGCCTGTCTATCTCCGGCTTCGGGCAAACGGGCCCCTATCGCGACTACCCGGCGTTCGACGTGGTGGTGCAGGCCATGAGCGGCCTCATGTCCATCAACGGTGAGGAGGACGGCGAACCCACCCGCGTCGGCACCTCGGTGGGCGACATTGTGCCCGGCATGTACGGCGTCATCGGCGCACTGGGGGCGCTGCACCGGCGCGACGTCACCGGCGAGGGCGGCCACGTCGACATCAGCATGATGGACGGCCTCATCGCCATCACCGAGAACGCCATGATGCGCTACTGGGTCACCGGCGAGGTGCCCGGCCCCATCGGTAGCCGCCACCCGGCCATCGTGCCTTTCTCGTCGTATCCCAGCGCCGATGGCTACATTGTGGTGGCGGTGGCGAACAACGCCGCCATGTACCGGGCCTTCTGCGAGGTGATTGGCGCGCCCGAACTGAACCAGCGGCCGGAGTACGCCAACAACGACCTACGCTTGCAGAACGTCAAGCAGTTCACCGCCGACCTCAGCGCCGTCTTTCGCCGCCAGCCCACCGCCCACTGGCTGGAGGTGCTGCGGCAGGCCGGCATCCCCTGCTCGCCGGTGAACACCATGGAGGACATCTACCACGACCCCCACGTGGCCGCCCGTCACATGCTGGTGCACGTGGAGCAGCCCGGCCTCAGCCGCCCGCAGGTCATGCCCGGCACCCCCGTCAAGGTCACCGGCCACGACGACACCCACTTCGAGCACGCCCCCGCCGTCGGCGAGCACACCGAGAGCGTGCTGATGGACGTGCTCGGCCTGACCCAGGACGCCGTCGATATGCTGCGGGTCGAAGAAGTGGTGTGATCTGGCTGTAGCTTCGGGCCGTATTGCGTGAGGGAACGAGAGCGTTCAGGCTGTAGATGTGGCAGCAGCAGGTTATCGGTTGGCTGCTGCGGGTGAGTGCAGCGAGGGCGGCGCCCTCTCTGCCAAGGGGTTTGGGGACTCATCATTCATGCAGGAGGACACCGCAATGGCACAGTACGTAGTGCTTGGCAACTACACCGAGAAGGCGCTCAACGACCTAAAGACCGCCGCCCAGATGGGCGAGGCCACCGAGGCGGCCATCGGTGCGATGGGAGGCAAGGCCATCTGGGGTGGCAACACCTTTGGCCAGTACGACTTTGTGGTGGTGGTCGAGATGCCCGGCGATGAGGCGATGCTGCAGCTCGCGCTGCGGGCGGCGTCCAGCGGCATGTTCAAGACCCAGATCCTCAAGGCCTTCTCCGATGAAGAAGTTGGCCCGATCATCGCAAGCCTCTAAGGGCCCGGTCACGGCCCCAACCAACGCACAAGGGCTGCTGCAGACCGGCCTCGCCGCCTTCATCCGCGCCGAAGCCCGCCGCCAGGGATTCCAGGCGGTCGGTTTTACGTCCGCTGCCGCCTTCGCCGACACCGAGGCGGTGCTGCTGCAGCGCATCGACGGCGGGCTCCTGGCGGGCCTGCCGTGGTTCAATGCCGTCTGGGCGCACAGGTCCTGTACGCCGCAGGCGCTGCTGCCGGGCGTCCGCTCGCTGGTGACATTGGCCGCCTCGTACCACGACGGCGCGGCCGGCGCCCCGCCGCCCGCCGACGGGACCGGCTACCGCGGCCGTATTGCCCGCTACGCCCGCGGTGGCGACTACCACAAGCTGCTGAAGGCCAAGGTGCGGCAATTGGCCGCCGCCATCGCCACCGAGTTGGGCTGCGCAGTGGGTTCGCGGGTGTTTGTGGACGTGTCGCCGATGCCGGAGCGGGCGGCCGCGCGGCGGTCGGGCCTGGGCTGGGTGGGCAAGAACACCCAGGTCATGGTAAAGGGCATCGGGTCGTGGGTGTTGCTGGCGGTGCTGGCGCTGGACGTGGACCTGCCGGAGGGCGAGCCGCTGGCCACCCACTGCGGCGCCTGCGACCTGTGTTTACGGGCCTGCCCTACCGGCGCCCTCGTCGACGCCTACACCCTCGACAACGACCGTTGCATCTCGTACCAGACCATCGAGAACCGCGGCGACATCCCGCCTAACCTGCGGCCGCTGATGGGCGACTGGGTGTTCGGCTGCGACATCTGCCAGGACGTGTGCCCGGTGAACCGCCACGCCGCGGCCACCGCTATGCCCGAGCTGGCCTCGCGCAGTGTGGCCCACAGCCACCCGCTACTGACCGACCTGCTGCAGATGGACGAGGCCACCTACACGCAGCGCTTCCGCGGCACGGCCATCAAGCGGGCGAAGCGCAGCGGCCTGCAGCGCAACGCCGCCATCGCCCTGGGCAACGCCGGCGACCCGGCCGCGGTGCCAGCGCTCGCCACGGCGCTCACCACCGCCGACCCACTGGTGCGCCGCCACGCCGCCTGGGCCCTCGGCCGCATCGGCGCTGCGAAGGCCGTGGCGGCCCTACGGGCGGCCCTGTCGGCGGAGGCCGATGCGTCGGTGTTGGCAGAGATCGTCTCGGCGCTCTCGGAGGCGGAACGGCCCATGGGGAACTGAGCGTCGGCTGGCCTGGCGGTCCTGCGCTGTCGACCGCCGCAAGGCGACACCCCTTACGTCAATGTCATTCTGAGCCTCCGAGGCGAAGAATCCCTTTCACCGCGGCGTTGGTGTTGAGCGTGGGGGTGAAGGACGGCGGTGGGGAAAGGGATGCCCTTCGACCAGCTCAGGACGGTGCTTCGTCGTAGGACCCCTCGGCATGACATGACGGTAGGGGCACTGGTGGCGGCGGATGGATCCACACTTGACCTGGCGGTGGTTCGAGGTGTGGTGTAGCAGTCGGGCTCAATGGCAGCGGGGCCACCGGCGCCATGTCATTCTGAGCCTCTGAGGCGAAGAATCCCTTTTACCGCGGCGTTGGTGTTGAGCGTGGGGGTGAAGGACGGCGGTGGGAAAAGGGATGCTTCGTCGTCAGACTCCTCAGCATGACATTGACAACGGGTGTGGGCGTTGCATATCAGCCCAAGGACCTGGCGGGAAACCGGGCGCTGAAACTTTCCTTCGTATGCCTTAGTGGTTGACAATAGAGAACGCAACTCCGGCGCAACCTTGCCGGTCCCAGGAGGTTCCCTTTGTTCAATCGGGTATTCGTATCAGCGGTGGCGGTTAGCGCCCTTGCCCTCACTGTGGCGTGTAGCGCACCGCCGGCGCCGTCCACGCCAGCGGCGCCCCAGCCCACCCGGTCTGCCGTCACACCCGCCGCGCCTGCTACCCCCGCCGGCGCTCAGCCGGCCACCCCACCCGCTGCCAGCGCCGGCAAGAAGTATGCCGCGGCGCCGCCTATGACCATCGACGCCAGCAAGAAGTACTTCGCGGTGCTGCACACTTCGTCCGGCGACATCCGCATTGAGCTGCTGACCAGCGATGCACCGATCACGGTGAACAACTTCGTGTTTTTGGCCAACGACCACTTCTACGACGGCGTGAAATTTCACCGCGTCATCAAGAACTTCATGATCCAGACCGGCGACCCGCTGGGGAACGGTACCGGCGACCCCGGTTATAAGTTCCGTGACGAACCGGTGAAGCGTGACTACAAGCCGGGCACGGTGGCGATGGCGAATTCGGGCCCGAACACCAATGGCAGCCAGTTCTTCATCATGCACGGCGACCGATCGAACGGTGCGTTGCCAAAGAACTACACCATCTTCGGCCAGGTGGCGGCGGGCATGGAGGTGGTCGACAAGATCGCTAACACCCCTGTCCGGCCCGGCGGCGAGGGGTCGACGCCGGCTCAGGATGTGCTGATCACCAGCGTCGAGATACAGGTGCAATAGGTGGGGACGTGCTGACCGCCGGGGACGTGTTGCGGTGGATTGTGAGGCCGCTGGTCCTCATGATCCCCCTGGGCTGGCTGCAGGATAGATCCCGCCACCCCGTATCCCACCCGCCCACCCTCAATCTGTCCTTTTGGGGGGTGTCCCCCCAATCCCCCTGGCAAGGAGGGTTGCACCCTCCCTGCACTCGCCCGCCGGAGCGGGTGATCGGCCAAGAGGACACCGTACGCGTCCCTGCCGGAGGGCGCAGTTGGCGGGTGACGCCGAAGGCCTGGGGCAGCAGGGCGGTGGGGTTCGCCCTGCTGCTCATGGTTGGGTGTGCGCAGCAGCCCTTGCCGCCCACACCAGCGCCTGCCGAGGTGGCGCTGCCCCCGGCGGTGGCCACGGCCGTGCCCACGGCACTCGCGCCACCGGTCGCGCCGCTGGGCCCCGAGTTCTCGGGCGCCGCCGCCTTTCAGCATGTGCACCAGTTGGCGGATGTCATCGGCATCCGCGAGGCGGGCACCGCCAAAGAGGTGGAGGGCGCCGGGTACATCGCTGGGCAGCTCAGGGGCTACGGCTACGAGGTCTCCGAGCCGCCGGTCGACTTCGAGCTGGCGGAGGAATCTGCCGCCAGCCTGGAGATCACCGGGCCTTCCACCAAAACGCTGGCGGGGAACAGCCTCGGCTTTTCGCCCAGCGGCGATGTGACCGCTCCGCTGGTGGCGGTGCCGGGGACGGGGCGGCCGGAAGATTTCCCACCGTCGGTGAAGGGGGCCATCGCCCTGGTGCAGCGGGGTACGCTGCAGTTTGCGGACAAAGTGAAGAACGCTGCGGACGCCGGCGCAGTGGCGATCATCGTGTATAACAACGAACCCAGCGAGTTCCGCGGCACGCTTGGCAAAGTGGGCCAGGTGGCGGCGCTCGGGGTCAGCGGCGACGTCGGCCAGGAGTTGCTGAAGGTGGCGGGCGACGCCGGCAAGCCGGTGCACCTGGTGATTGCCGCCCAACGCCGCACAGTCAACAGCCACAACGTGCTGGCGAAGGTGGGGCAGGCCGATTGCCACATCGTGGTGGGCGGCCACTTCGACTCGGTGCCGGCCGGACCGGGTGCGAACGACAACGGGTCGGGCACGGCCACCATGATCGAACTGGCGCGCGTGCTGCGGCCGGACGCCGAGCGGGGCGGCATCTGCTTCATGGCCTTTGGCGCCGAGGAGTTGGGGCTGTGGGGTAGCCGCACCTTCGTGAAAGGGCTCTCGGCGGCCGAGCGAGGCGTGCTGAAGGCCATGGTGAACCTGGACATGGTGGGCGTGGGCGACCGCTGGCGCATCACCGGCAGCGATTCGCTCGTGAAGCAGGTGGCAGATATTGCCGGCGGCATGGGCATTGCGGCGCAGGCGGCGGCCACGGGCGCCAGCGCCGGTGGCGGCAGCGACCACGCCAGCTTCCTGCAGGCGGGCATCCCGGCGGTGTTCTTCTACCGCATGAACGACCCCAACTACCACTTGGCCACCGACCAAGCGCAGTTCGTTGACCCTGCAGCGCTGGAGCAAGCAGGGCGAATGGCGGCGGCCCTGGTGCGGCAGTTGGTGAATGGCGGCTCCTAACCGGCCTCCCTCCCTGGCGCCACGCGTTGGCTGAGCCCGCCACCGACGCGCTTCGCCCGGCTACCGGCGAGGCGGACACGACGCTCCCCGAGCAAGGCGCTGTACCGGCGGGGACCTTCCACGCCTTCCGGTATCCGAACTACCGGCTGCTGTGGCTGGGCAACGCCTTCACGGCCACTGCGCAGTGGGTGCAGAACACCACCATGGGCTGGGTGGTGTACGACCTCACCGGGTCGGGCAGCATGCTGGGCGCGGTGAATGGCATGCGCATCATCCCCACACTGGTGCTGTCGCCGGTGGCCGGCGTGGTAACCGACCGTTTCAGCCGGAACCGAGTGATTGCGGTGAGCCAGGTAGCCTTGTTCACGTTCACTTTTGCGCTGGCCACTGGGCTGGCGCTGCACGCGATAGACGTGTGGCATCTGTTCTTGTTTGCGTTTCTGGTGGCCGTTGCCAACACGTTCAACATGCCGGCGCGCCAGACCATGGTGTTTGATGTGGTGCCGCGGGCGGTGATACCCAATGCCGTGGCGCTGAGCAACGTGGCGATGAGCGTCAGCCGCACGCTGGGGCCCATGGTGGGCGGGCTGCTCATCGTGTGGCTTGGCCCCGCCAACAACTTCTACCTGCAGGGGTGCGCGTATCTGGCGGTGATGGTGACCGTGCTGCAGATCCCGTTGCCGCCGCGCGACCTGCGCCGGCAGCGCCGCTCCTTCTTCCGCTCCATGGCCGATGGGTACGCCTTTGCAGCTCGGGACCCTCAGGCGCGGCTGCTGTTGCTCATGAGCGTGATTTCGCCGCTCTTCCTCATCCCCATGCACAATGCGCTGCTGCCCATCTTTGCCAAGCGGGTGTTCCAGAGCGACGCTGCGGGCTTGGGCATTCTGCTGGCGGCTATCGGTGCAGGCGGCGTGCTGGGGGGTGTGCTCGCCGCGTCGTTGAGCGGCGTGGACCGGCGGGGCCTGGTGCAGCTTGCGGCATTGCTGGTGTTCAGCCTGTCGCAGGCGCTGTTTGCGGCAGTGGGGGCAGCCACGGGCAACCTATTGGCTTCGCTGCCGTTGCTGGTGCTGGCCGGCGTGGCCGAAAGCGTGTTCAACACCACCAACCAGACGGTGCTGCAACTGGTGGCGCCGGACCACCTGCGGGGACGGATGGCCAGCGTGCTGCAGGTGGGCCCGCTGCTCATCCCGGTGGGATCGCTGGCTGCGGGGACCCTGGCCGACAGCGTAGGCGCGCCGTTGGTGGGCATGGGCTTCAGCTTCATCGCGTTTGCTATCGGCCTGGTGGTGCTGGTGTGCTCGCCCCGCATGCGGGCGTTGCGCCTGAGCGGCCTTGCGCAACGCTAGGGGACCGAGGGCGAGGTCGCGCGCAGCCGGTCCAGCGCGGCACTCAGGGTCTCCGCTCGCGCCAGTGCGCGGTCGAGCAACGACGTGGCATAGTCGTACAGCTCGATGTCCAGCTCGTTCGCGGCGACTATCGCCTTGGCGGTCTCCGGGGTCACGATGGGTGTCTGGGGCCGTACCCGCTGGCGCTCGAGGGCCACGTTGGGCCAGGAGAAGAACCGGTTGGCCACCTCGAGCGACTCGGTGAACCGCTCCTGAATGCCAACGAACACAAAGCGAGTCTCCAGGTTCGCCTTGGCTTGTTCGAGCATCGCGCGCGTGCTGTGCCCGAACGCAGGGTTGGCGCCGTACAGGCGGCGCACCTGGCCGTTCTCGAACTCCGTCCACACGCCCCTCAGCATGCAGTCCAGCAACGACAGCGTCACCAACTGCGTGCGGAGGCGTTTCCCGCTGGGCTGGTCCAGTTCACGTTGCCGAAACCAGTGATAGGCAGAGACCACCCGGTCGACCGGATGCCGCAGGAACGTCAGGTACCACACCTCGCGCGCAAGATAGCGGTGAATGCCGAAGGGGGCGTGACCCTGCAATAAGAACGATGTGGCGCGCTCAGAGGCCTGGGGCGCCGCGCCGATCGCCGGGAGGTCGCCGAAGGACTCGTAGAAATGCTCGACGTTGCGCTGCTGAATGAGCATCCGGAAGGTGGTGCCGGCAGTGCGCGGATTATGGACCAGCGCGAAGAGCGGTGGCACACCGTCGCCCGATGCACCTGGTTGCGGAGGTTCATCATCACCAACGTCGAGCATCGCCTCCGGCGCAATGGGCGGTTGCGGGACGGCGCCGGCCGCCGGCGGCCTGCGCCGCGACCGGCGAACCGGGCCGGACGCGGCCGGGGCCGCCAGTGCGACGCGGGGTAGCGAGTCGATGCCGGCGTACAAGAGATCGCCGTACCCCTCCTGCTGGAGCACTCGCTGGGCGAGACCTAGGTGCACGCGCTCCAACTCGGCGGGCGCTGAGTAGAAACCCACGGCAGGCACACCATAGAACGGCGCAACATAGCAGAAGCCGTCGAGGGCGCCATAGAAGGCCGCGGCTCTCGCCAGCACCGAGGTCTGTACCGCCAGGCGGTCGGCGGGAGTCAGAGCGTCTCCCACGCGGTGGATCCCGGCGCCTGCGGGCAGGTCCACCTCTGGGTGGCCGTCCGCCGCCAACCCGCCGTCCAGTAGGGCCACCACCGGCATGCGTTGCGCGAGCCGCTCAACGGTGCGGCAGGCAAAGTCCTGGTTCTCGGGAGTTGCCGGGAAGGCCGGAGAATACCGGAACCGCACCGCGGCGAACTGCGGGGGGAGAGCCAGGCCGGGCGCCTCCGGTACCGCTGCCGCGTCGAGCCGCTGGTACTGGAGGTACGGCTCGACGACTTTGAACCCATCACGCTCGGCCCAGAAGCCGCGGAGCATGTGGGCAAGCAGGAACGGATGGAGCACGTTGCCTGCCGCGACCGGGACTCGCTGACGCACCGACTCGAGAATCGCTGCATCGAGGTCGCCGCCATCCGCCGGCTCGGCGTTCAACTGTTCCGACTGCACGGCGTGGCGATACTGCTCGTACGGCAGGAGGTCCGCCATGGCGAGGCGCGTGCCGCCGAGTTGCTGGTACCAGGCATGCGCTCCGCCGCGTGTCACCACCACCAGCCGTGCGGGATCGACTGCTTCGCGGACGACAAGGCTCCGCACGAAGGGGATCCAATACAGCAATTCGAACCCCACACCGCCAAGCCAGGGCCCGACGAGGATGGGGCCGCTGCCCTTGGTGGCGCGCAGGGCCGCCTTCCTGGCCTGCTCAACGTCGTTCAGGTTGCCGGAGTGCTCCGCCGTCATCGCCTCGCCTCTCGACTGCCGATACCGGCTGAGCCCAACAGGACTCAGTCGCCAATCCGGCACGTATCAGTTCAGTCTTCTGGTGTTTTAAGCCCGCTCTCAGCCCTGGTCGCCAGAGTTCCAGCCACGAAACGGCGGGAGCGGAAGGTCCAACGCCGGTTTCGTCCCCACAAGAGTGAACAGTTACTCCGGCACTCCATGCCTTGCATTATGGAGCACGCGCCAGCGCGAACGCGAGATGACGTAAGCCGGCGGTGTCGCACAGCCGGTGCGCATCGGGTCCTGCGCCGGCGCCGGTACCTTGCGAGTTGTGGCAGGGGGCTAGCGGGTGGCTTTGATGTGCTCCAGGTGCGTCCAGTTGCCTGTGAGGGAGCCGGGGTAGAGCCAGCCGGACACGACTTTCGGGTCAACCACGATCTCCACCGGCAGCCAGAACAGCGGGAGGAATTTGTGGGCGTCGAACAGGATGTCGCCCTCCTTCTTCCACAGCGGTTCAATCTTGGTCTCGTCCAGCGTCCTGCCTACCTCGGTCAGCACCTCGTCGGCCTCGTAGACGTTCATCACCTGGCGGCCGGAGCTGGCGAGGTTGCTGCCAAAGTTGACGATGCCGCCCCACAGGGTGGAACTGGTGCTGCGGAACACCACGTGGTTCTGGTAGCTGTCCTGCACCTGCTGCGAGGGCGGCGTCACCAACTCCACCGTCAGACCGGCCAGACGCCAGTAGTTGGCGAGGGCGTCGATGACGTCGCCGGAGGCCGAGAAGCCCTGCGTCTGCGCAATCACCGAGTTGACCTTGAGCGGGTTGCCGGGGCCAAACCCGGCGTCGGCCAGCAGCGACTTGGCGGCGGCCACATCGTAGCCATACTCGGCGGCGAACTGCTTCTGCCAGTCGGGGTTCCAACCTGGGCGGGTGGGATGGAAGGGGTTGTTGTACATGATCTCGCCCTTGCCCCCAAACAGGCCCTTGTTCAACTCTTCGAGATTGACGGCTTTGCTCAGCGCCTTCCGGACGCGCTTGTCTTCGAGCGGTGAGCCCGGTTGGACGAACGGCGACTTGGCGTTCTTCGGATCGCTCAGCACGCAGCACCGGAAGTCCACGAACACCCGGAATCCGGGCACCTTGCCGGGCAGCGACGTGTAGCCGCGGCTCTCTGCCTGCTTCTGGAGGTCGGTGGGCAGCGACGCCATCTGCACCTCACCGGCCAGCAGCGAGGCCATCCGGGTGGAGGCCTCCTTCATCCAGCGGAACTCCACCTCGGGGAAGTCGGGCTGCACCCGCCAGTGCTTATAGGGCGCCCGCTCATAGCGAATGTACTGGCCGATCTGCCGTTCCTTGAACTGGTAGGAGCCGGTACCGGGCAGCGGCCCGCTCGCGGGCGTCGGCTCGCCCAGCTTGTCCATCGCGGCCTTGCTGAAGACCTCGGTGCCGGGGATCTGGCGCGACACGTAGTCGAGGAACTGCGAGTCGGGCCGCTTGAGCCGCAGCACGGTCTCTTGCGGCGTCACCACCTCCACCTTGTCCAGCAACTGCCGCCAGTACGCCACCGATTGCCCCTGTGCGTCGGGTTTGGTCTTTTCGGCCACGGCGGCGGCGAAGTCTTGCGCGCTGAAGTCGCCGAAATCGCCGTGGAAGCGCACGCCGGAGCGCAGGCTGAAGCGGTAGGACGCGCCGTCCGGCTCCAGCTTCCAGCCGGTGGAGAGCATGGGCACGTTCTTGCCGGTGGCGGGGTCCACCTCAATCAACCACTCGTACATGGGGAAGATGGGCCAGGCGGTGGTGGTGGAGAGTTGGCGCAGCACGTTGCTCTCGGCGGTGGTAGGCTCCACCGCCAGCACCAGCCGGTTCACCTTGGGAGTTACCGGGCCAGCACCGGCGGCGGGCGCGGCCGCAGGCTGGGGCGCTGCGCACCCCCACAGGGTGAGCAGGCCGGCCGAAAGGGCGACGGCGCGGATAGGGGCGATGTGCATCTTGGGTCCTTCCAGTGCAGCGCGATAGAAGCGATGCGCATAGGTACGTACGCTGGCGTAGTCTAGTACTGGAGCGCTCAGGGATTCAAGCGTGGGGGGGCGGCAGGCAGGGCTATCGCATTCTCGCCGCGGTCTGGGGGTTCCGCTCGTGGTGAGCTTGTCGAACCACCCAACCTGCGTGGCGAGACGGCGCTCTCTCCTGCCGGTGGTCTGGTCCGGTCCTTCGACAAGCTCAGGGCGAGCGGCTCTTGGTGACGGGCGAGAGAATGCGATAGCACTGATGCGGCAGGGGGTTGCCCGCCACCATGTACACTACCGGCAGACCATGCGGAGGGCGGCACATGCGGTCCATCGGCGCGTACGACTACATCATTGTGGGGGCGGGCACGGCGGGATGCGTGCTGGCCAACCGGCTGACGCAGGACCCTGAGGTGCGGGGACTGCTGCTGGAAGCGGGCGGCAACGACGACTGGATCTGGATTCACATCCCGGTGGGGTACCTGTACTGCATCGGCAACCCCCGCACCGACTGGTGCTACCGCACCGAGGCCGAGGCGGGCCTGAACGGCCGCAGCATCGGGTATGCCCGCGGCCGGGTGCTGGGCGGCTGCTCCTCGATCAACGCCATGCTGTACCTGCGGGGCCAGCGGCAGGACTACGACGGCTGGGCGGCGCTGGGCAACCCCGGTTGGGGCTGGGACGCCGTGCTGCCCGTCTTCAAGCGGTCGGAGGACCACCACCTGGGGGCGACGGCGTACCACGGCGGCGGCGGCGAGTGGCGGGTGGAGCGCCAGCGGCTGTCGTGGGAGCTGCTGGGCGCGTTCCGCCCCGCTGCCGCCGAGACCGGCATCCCCAACACCGAGGACTTCAACCGGGGCGACAACGAGGGTTGCGGCTTCTTCGAGGTGAACCAGCGGCGGGGCGTGCGCTGGAGCGCCACCAAGGCCTTCCTGCGTCCGGCGATGCGGCGGCCGAACCTGCGGGTGGTGACCAACGCGCTCACCCAGCGGCTGACACTGGACGGACGGCGGGTTACCGGGGTCGAGTTTCTGCAGGGCGGCGAAACCGTCACGGCGACCGCCCGCATCGAGACGATCCTGGCGGCGGGGGCCATCGGGTCGCCGCAAATACTGCAGATGTCGGGCATTGGGCCGGCCGCGGTGCTGCAGCGGGCGGGCGTGACGGTGGCGCATGACCTGCCGGGGGTGGGCGAAAACCTGCAGGACCACCTCCAATTGCGGCTCATTGCCAAGGTGCACGGCGTGCGCACGCTGAACGAGTGGGTGCACAGCCCCACCGGCACGATCGAGATGGGGCTCCAGTACCTGTTCACCCGACGCGGGCCGCTCACCATGGCGCCGTCGCAGTTGGGGGCGTTCACCCGGTCGGACCCGGCGCAGGCGACGCCCAACCTGGAGTACCACATCCAGCCGCTGTCGCTCGACAAGTTCGGCGACCCGCTGCACCGGTTCCCGGCGTTCACGGCCTCGGTATGCAACCTGCGGCCGGAGTCGCGCGGCACGGTGCGGCTGAAGACCGGCGACGCTCACGATGCGCCGGCCATCGCCCCCAACTACCTGGCCACGTCCGGCGACCGGCAGGGGGCGGCCGCAGCGCTGCGGCTGCCCCGCCGCCTCCCGGCCGCGCCGCCCCCGCCGCATCCTGGCAGCGCCCGCCCTGCAGCGCTACACGCCGGAGGAGATTCTGCCCGGCCCAGCCTTCCAGACCGACGAGGAACTGGCGCAGGCGGCCGGCGACATCGGCACCACCATCTTCCACCCGGTGGGCACCTGCAAAATGGGCAGCGACCCGCTGGCGGTGGTGGACGCCCGACTGCGGGTCCACGGCATGGCCGGCCTGCGGGTGGTCGACGCCTCCATCATGCCCCGCATCACCTCCGGCAACACCAACTCGCCCACGGTGATGATCGCCGAGCGGGGCAGCGACATGATCCGGGAGGACCGGAAGCGGGGGCCTGACGGTCCGCATCCCGAAAATCGCCCACGTTGCCCATAGCAGTGGGTCCGCTGCATCGGGGCTGTGCGCGGCCCACCGCTGCTTGCGCCCCACCACACGGAAGGCGATACTACCGCCACCACCTAGAATCGTCGACAAGGAGGCCGCTCGTGGCGAAGAACCTGTACGTGGGCACCGACAATGGCGTGTTTCTGCTTGGCCTGCAGAACGGCGAGTGGACCGTGCAGTCACAAAGCTTCAAAGAGTGGCAGGTGCACGCACTTGGGGTGCACCCGGCGGCCCCTGACCGGCTGATCGTCACGACGCGCGGCGACGGCGTGTGGCTGACCGAGGACAGAGGCGGCCACTGGCGGAAGCCGTCCTACGGCAGGCCCGGCCCGCAGAAAGTGCGCAGCCTCGCCTTCGACCCCGGGGATGACCGGCGCATCTTCGCCGGCTGCGAGCCCATTGAGGTGTGTGTGAGCGACGACCTCGGCGCGAGCTGGCAGCGGCTCGACGCGGTGCGGCGCCTCCCCTGCATCGCGGAACTGGACTACCCGGTGTGGACCGTGGAGCCGCACGTGCGCGACATCGCCATCGACCCGCGCAATGCCGGTGTGGTCTACGCCGCGCTGCAGGTGGGCGGCATCATCAAGACCACCGACGGCGGCGGCACATGGACCCACCTGACCGAGGGTTTCGACGACGACGTGCATACCATCGTGCTGGACTCCAGCGACCCGGATGTGGTGGTCATCGCCACGGGCGGCGGCGAGTCGCACAAGGCGGCGGTGCCGGGGCGGGCGCTCTATCGCAGCGCCGACGGCGGAGCCTCGTGGGCGCCGCTGGCCATGCAGTGGCAGCAGGACTATTCCATGCCACTGGTGTCCAACCCCCACGATCCGCGGGTGTACTACTCAGCCGTGGCCCACGGAGCGCCGCCCACCTGGTCGCGCCCCGGCGGAAGCGAGGCGCTGCTCGTCCGCTCACGCGACCACGGCGCCACCTGGGAGGCGTTGGATTCCGGACTCGGCAGCCCCGCGCACGAGTTCCCCAAGGGGATCGCGTTCGATCCCGAGGACCCCGCCACCGTCTATGTCGCGCTCGACAGCGGCATCCTCACCAGCCGGGACGGCGGCGACACCTGGCAGAAGCAGGACCTTCGGCTGCCGCGGGTGTACGACCTGAAGTGCGTGTGAGGGCGCCCGTGGGCGATCAACGCGCCCCGGCCACGCCCTAAGTGACTGCCTTGAAACGGCCTGGTTGCTCACTTCTTCAGGGGCATGAGCGGTAAGGCTCACTCCCAAACCCCCTGCCAGAGGGGACGGCCGTCCCCTCTGGACTCCCCTGCCGAACCTCCACAACACCGCTATGTTCACGATCATAAAGACCTCATGGACATGACCGGTTCCTTCACGGGTTCGACACACCGCCAAATGTACGCTGCTGGCACTGTCAGCAGACTTGGAGGCCACTCAATGCACCACTGGCGTTTGGCAATAGGCGTTCTCACACTGTTCACGCTGCTCACGACGGGAGAATCCGCATCTGCCGCTCAGTTCGGAATGACTGATACGGCACGGGTCGCCGCATTACCGGCGCCTGCATTGCGGGGACCCGCCGACAACACAACCTTTCAGACCATGTCGACCATCACGTTGACGTGGGACCTGCCGGCGAGCAGCACGCAGTACCATCTTCAAGTGGTGCCATTCAACAACGATGGCCCAGGCATCAACCTCATCCGTGATGCAGCCTCAACCTACACCATCGAGCCGCCCGTCTTGGGTCATGGCCCCTACGTCATGCTGCCCGGCATGACGTATACCTGGCACGTGCGGGTCACCGATAAGACCTCCTTCGCTCCGGAAGGGGACGCCACGTGGGGGCCATGGTCCTCCGACTTTCACTTCAGCACACCGCCCGCAACCACCACGACCATAACCCCAAGCGAGCCGCCGTTGGGCGCGACGGTTCCTAACCTCACGCCGACCTTGCACTGGGCCGATACCAACTCGTTCATGTTCTATTACGAAGTGCAGCTCAGTAAAGACCAGACCTTCACTACCGATCCGGCAACCGCTACGGCTTCCGTCTACATCAACCTTGTCCATGGTGGCCAATCCACCCCTTCCAACTCCTGGACAGTCCCCAGCACGTACCCTTTGGAGCCCGCCACGCGGTATTTCTGGCGCGCGCGGCCCCGAGTGCAGGGGAACGGGACGCCGGCCGGTTGGGCGCAACCCTTCTTCTTCAACACTCCAGCAGGCGCTACCGCAACACCGGCGCCCACCGCTAGCGCGACGCCGGCGCCCGCCACCGCAACACCGGCACCCGCTACCGCTACACCCGCACCTGCCACCTCAACGCCGGCGCCCAGTGCGTGCTCGTGGACCGGCACCTGGAACGTCACCACTGCTGCGACGTATCAAATGCGCCTTACTCAGAGCGGGACCAGCGTCACCGGCACCTACGCGGACGCTGTGGGCCGCATAGACGGGACGGTCTCCGGCAACCGGTTCTCTGGGCGGTGGACGGAGGCGACCGCCAACGGCGGGTTGGCGCTCACCATAGTGGCGGACTGCAACTCCTTCGCCGGGACGTGGGGCGGGGGGAGCAGCAGCACCAACGGAGGGAATATAAGCGGTACCCGGGCCTCCACCACCACACCGCCCGTCACCGCCTGCTCGTGGACCGGCACCTGGAGCACCGACTTTGGCACCATGTACCTCACCCAACGCGGGGCCAGCGTTACCGGCACCTATGGGGCGTACACCTACAACATCAGCGGCACGGTCTCCGGCAACCAATTGGCGGGGGAGTCTTGGGGAGGGGGCCTTACTTCGGGCTTCAGGTTCATCATGGCGGCAGGCTGCAACTCCTTCACCGGGAGGTGGGGGGAGGATGGTGGCACCGGCGGGCCTTGGAACGGTACCCGAGTGCGCTGATTTTCTGGTTCTGGGGCCACTGCCGCGAAGACTACGGAACGTTCGTTGAGCGGTCGTGCGAAGCGAGGCGGCCATACCCGCCACCTAAATTGAGGCAGTTGGGTGGCGGGGTATGGCCGCAGTTGCTCGCGTCCAAGTGCGAGATTGGGGGAGCGGCGAGGGCGCCCCATCACACCGTGTCCCACCCGCCCGCCCTCCACAACGCCTTTCTGAGGGGACACCCGTCAGACTCCCTGGCAGGGAGGGCTTGCAGCCCTCCCTGCACTCACCCGCTGCACTGCCCGCTCACCGGATATTCTCCTGAACGCGATTTAATCACAGCCTCCTCAACGTAGGCGATACGCCCGCGCCGGCAGTACGCGTGCCCTCAGTTGAACGTGTTCATGGCTTTATCGATGCCCTCGGTAAGGTAGCAGCGGAGGGCTTCGACGGCGCGTTGGCGGAGGGGCTCCACCACCTTCTCATCCTCGCTGCCGAAGGGGGTGAGCAGCCAGCGGATGGTGTCCTTCTCGAACTGCTCACGGCTGCGCACCGCCCGGCCCTCGGCATCGTACGGGCGGCCGACACCGAGGCGGATGCGCGGGAACTCATCGGTCTTCAGGTGGGCGATAATGGACTTCATGCCGTTTTGGCCGCCGCTGCTGCCTTTCGAGCGGATACGCAGGACGCCCAGGGGAAGGTCCATGTCGTCGCAGATGACCATGAACTTGGCGGGGGGGGCGCCGGTGCGCCGGAGGAGGGCGGCGGCCGCTTCGCCGCTCTGGTTCATGTAGGTGCGGGTGCGGGACAGCACCAGCGGGTGGCCGTCCCACACAGTGCGCACCGCCCGCGATTGGCCCCAAGTCTCCGTGAGGCGCACGCCCAGTTGGCGGGCCAGCAGGCCGATGACCTGCGCGCCGATGTTGTGGCGGTGGCGGGTGTATTCGTCGCCGGGGTTGCCGAGGCCGAGGAAGATGTGGGGGGTGGTGTCGGTAGTCAACGGCGGCCACTGCTGTGGATAGCTGCAGGATGTGCCCCGTCACGTCGTATCCCGCCCGCCCGCCCTCCAACACTCCTTTGGGGGGGACACCCCTTCGACAGGCTCAGGACGGCGCCCCCATGCCTCCAGGCAAAGCGGGTTGCACCTTCTCTGCACTCACCTGCCGCAGCAGGCACAGCAGCGGCCCTACGGGTGATCGGCGAGTAGTGCGGTCTCGGCCAGGGAGTGAGGGGCATAGAGCGGCGGGGCGCCGGCCGTGCTAGGACTGGCCGCTGAGCGCCAGCTTGGCGGTGTCGATGTCGCGGGCCATCTGCTGCTGCAGCGCCTCGGCCGACTCGAACTTGCGGTCGCCGCGCACTTTGTCCACCCACTCAACCCGCAGGTGCTCGCCGTAGAGGTCGCCGTCGAAGTCGAACAGCAGCACCTCCACCAGGCGCTCCTGGCCGTCGAAGGTGGGGCTGGTACCCAGGTAGGTCGCGGAGTCGTACACATGGCCGTCGCTGTGGACCCGGGTGGCGTAGATGCCATCGGCGGGGAGGGCGACGCCATCGGGCGGGACGAGGTTGGCGGTGGGATAGCCCAGCAGGCGGCCGCGGGCGTGGCCGTGCACCACCGTGCCGTTGGTCTCGAAGCTGCGGCCCAGCATGCGGGCCACCGACGCGACATCGCCACCGGCCAAGGCGTCACGCACGGCGGTGCTGCTTATCTTGGCGCCCGTGTCCGCCACCAGCGGGATGATGTCCACGTCGAACCCGAGATCGCGGCCGATGGCGGCCAGCGCTTCGGGCGAGCCTGCACGGTCGCGGCCCAGCGCAAAGTCGGGGCCGACCACCAGCGCCACCATGTGCAGGTGCTCCACCAGCAGCGCGGTGAAGGCGCGTGGCGTCAGCGCTGCCAGCTCAGGGGTGAACGTGAGGGGGAGGGCGATGTCGGCGCCGCCCTCCCGCAGGAGAGCCAGCCGTTGCTCAATAGGGGTGATGAGGGGTACGGCGGGACCGGGGGCCAGCACTGAGCGGGGGTGCGGGTGCAGCACGATAACGGCCGAGGCGGCGTTGCGCCTACGGGCGTCGTCGATGGTGGCCTGGATGAGGGCGCGATGACCTAGGTGAACGCCGTCGAACACCCCGATGGTGCACACGGTGGGCCGGTTGGGCACACTGCGTGCCAGTTCGTCTGCGATGGACATCGGGTGGGGCGGACCGATCCAGGTGGGCGTTGCTGCGGCTACAATGGACGAAATGTGCCTCGTACAGGCACGCAGATGCTAGCATGGGGCGCGTTATGGGTCAAGTTGAGGCACGAAGCACGAAGCCCTCTATCTCTCCTTACCGAGGGGCCACCCCCTTCGACAAGCTCAGGGCGGCGCCTCGGCTCCCTGGCAAGGAGGGTTGCACCCTCCCTGCACTCACCTGTCGAGCGCGGGCCGATGCGACTGAACTCCACGGTGAACTGACCGGGCCGCGCCCCGGCGTGCGCTGGGGGATGCTCAGATGCGCGTCCTGATTACTGGGGGCACGGGGTTTGTGGGCTGCCAGACGGTGGCGGCGGTGGTGGCGGCGGGGCACCAGGTGCGGCTGCTGGTGCGGTCGCCCGACCGGGTGGTGGCTGCGCTCGGGCCGCTGGGCGTGGGCCCGGTGGAGAGCGTGGTGGGTGACGTGACGGACCCTGCGGCGGTAGAGCGGGCGATGGACGGCTGTGACGCGGTTATCCACGCCGCGTCGGTCTACAGCTTTGAGCGACGGGACGGTGCCGCCATCACGGCCACCAATGTGCGCGGCGCCGGCGCCGTGCTGGCCGCTGCCGTGCGGGCCCGGCTGGACCCCATCGTGTACGTGTCCAGCTTCATCGCCCTGGGCGGAAGGGCGGGCGCAACGCTCACCGCCGATAGCCCTGTTGGGCGCCCGCTGGGCCTGTACGCCGCGTCGAAGGCGGCGGCGGAGCGAGTGGCCCGCCGCCATCAGGCAGAGGGCCACCCGGTGGTCATCACGTATCCGTGCGGCGTGTTCGGCCCCGGCGACCCGTACCTGGGGGAGAACACACGGTCCACCATCAGCATGTTGGGCGGGCGCTGGGTGCTCACTGCGGGTGGCGGTTTCCCGGTGACCGACGTGCGCGACTTGGCGCGCCTGCACGCCGCGCTGCTGCATCCCGGCCTGGGCCCCCGCCGCTCCATCGCCCCCGCCCTGAACGTGAGTCTGGCCGACATCTATCAAGCACTGCGGGAGGTCACAGGGCGCGCGCTGCCCACCCGCCACCTGCCCGTGCGGCCGTTGCTGCCGGCGCTGCGGTTGCTGGACGTGGCAAAGCGGTTGTTCGGCCTGGACCTGCCGGCCAGCTTCGGCGCGGCGTACATTCTCTCTATGCACTATCGCGTCGACTGCACCCCGGCCAGGCGAGACCTTGGCGTCGAGCCGCGACCACTCACCGAGACGATGGCCGACACGGTGCGCTGGCTGCTGCGACAGCGTCACATCACGCCCGCCCTCGCCGGCCGGCTCGCCGTATGAGCCGCATCGTCTTTACCGGCACCTTCGCGCTGGCGCCCAAGAGCACCATGCGCGCCCGCGCATTGCCGCTGGCCCGGGCGCTGGCAGCCATGGGCCACACCGTCACCATGGTGCTGCCGCCGTGGGACAATCCGGCCGACAGCGGGCGGGCGTGGGAGGATGCCGGCGTGCATATCGTGAACGTGGCGCTGCCGCCACGGGCGCCGCTGGTGTGGTATCCGTGGCTGGCCAAGCGCCTGCTACGAGCGGTACTCGACCTGCAGCCCGATGTGGTGCACGCGTTCAAACCGAAGGGGTTCAGCGCGTTCGTGGCGCGCAGCCTGCTGCGGTCGCATCCGGAGGTGCGGGTGGTGGTGGACACCGACGACTGGGAGGGCGACGGCGGCTGGAACAGCGTGGAGCCCTATCCCTGGTGGCAGAAGCGGGTGTTCGCCAGCCAGGAGCGCTGGCTGCTGCGGCACGCACCCGCCGTCACCTGCGCCAGCCTGGAGTTGGTGCGTATGGCCACCGCGGTGCGCGGCAGCGACGCCGGCCTGCACTACCTGCCCAACGGCGCCTATCCGTGGCCTGAGCCTGCCGACGGCGCCGTCGCTGCGCTGCGGTCATCGCTGAGCCTGCCGCCCGGCCGCCCGGTGGTGCTGCTCTACACCCGGTTCGTGGAATGCGGACCCGAGCGGTTTGTGCGCCTGCTGCACCTGGTGGCGCTGCAGGGCATAGCGCCAGCGGTGCTGCTGGTGGGCGAGGGCCTGCATGGCGAGCAGGCGGCCTTTCGGGCAGAGGCGGAGCGGACGGGCCTGCCGCTGCCGGTGACCGAGGCGGGCTGGGTAGCGGCGGGGGGGGTGCCGTACCATTTGGCGCTCGGCGACGCCGCACTGTTCCCCATGGCCGATACGGTGATCAACCGCACCAAGTGCTCCGTGAAACTGATCGACCTGCTGAGCGCCGGAGTGCCCGTTGTAGCGGAGGCCGTGGGCCAGAACCGGGCATACATCGAGGACGGCGTGAGCGGTGTGCTGACGCCGGCGGGCGACGACGCGGCGCTGGCGGCGGCGCTGGCGGCGCTGCTGGCCGACCCAGAGCGCCGGTCAAGGCTTGGGACGGCGGCGCGTGGCCGCATGCAGGCTGAGTTCGCGTGGGAGCGCCTGGCGGCCGGACTGCCGCAGGTCTACGCTCGGTAGGCGGATGCCAAGGAGGTGACGACGTGCCCTACGCGGAACTGCCGGACGTGCGGCTGTGGTTTGAAGACAGCGGCGGCGATGGGACGCCGGTGGTGTTCTTTCATGCGGCATCGGGCACCAGCGGCAGTTGGGGGTTGCAGACCCCGGCGTTCCTGGCGGTCGGCTACCGCTGCATAGCCTACGACCGCCGGGGCTGGGGCCGCACCGAAACGAGGCCCGGCGGCGCGGAGCTGAGCTACTTCGCCGACGACCTGGACGGCCTGCTCGACTCGCTGAGGGTGGACCGCGCCCACTTGGTGGGGGTGGCGGCCGGCGGCGGCCCGGTGCTGGACTACGCGCTGCTGCGCCCGGAACGGGTACGCAGCGTGGTGGTGGCCGACGCCCAGTGCGGTGTGCAGGACCCTGAGTTCCGCGCCTTCTCGGAGCGGGTGCGGCCGCCGCAAATCGCCGCCCTGCCGGTGGAACTGCGCGAACTCAGCGCCAGCTACCGGGGCAGCAACCCGGAGGGTGTGCGCCGCTGGCTGGAGATGGAGGAGGCCACCCGTCCCGCCGACGGACCGACCGCCCAGCCGCAGTACTACGTGCTGCGCCAGCAGTACCGCAACCACATCACCCTGGCGCTGCTCGAGACGCTGCAGCCGCCCGCCCTGCTGATGGTGGGCGACGCCGACCTGGTGACGCCGCCGGCCCAAATGCGGATGGTGGCCCAGCGCATCCCCGGCTGCACGTTGGCTGTGGTGCCGGAGGCCGGCCACGCTGCATTCTGGGAGCAGCCGGAGGCCTGGAACCGCCTGGCGCTGGAGTTCATCGGCCCGCACTAGAGATCGGGCGGTTCGGCCGTGGGGTGGCCGGTTCTCGCGTGAACATAGGCCGTGCGTAGGTTTAGGCCGGCGCCGATGCCCCTTCGACGGCGCTCAGGCAACGGTGCACTCCGTATTGGTGTCGCCCTGCCGCCCGTTGTGCAATGGCCACAGGCGGATCCGCCAACGCGGCAGGGCGATTCGTGAATCGCCCCTACAGGTTTCGGATGACCGCCGTTCGGCACCTGCTACGGCGCCCTGATGCTGCGGATGGCGGCGGCTAACGCTGAAGCCACTGGCAGCGAATGCGGCGCGCGAGTAAGATCGCGTGCAACGATGCCGGAGCGAGCGCTGCCGGCTGCCACTCTGCCTGAGGAGTTTCCCGTGAACACGCACAGCACCACTGTCGACCAGGGCCTGCGGGTCATCACCACCGAAATGCCGGACGCCCAGTCCGTGAGCGTCAACGTGTTTGTGGGGGCCGGCTCCCGCTACGAGACCCGGCGGCTCAGCGGCGTGTCACACTACCTGGAGCACATGCTGTTCAAGGGTACGACCAAGCGGCCGGCGGCGCTGCTGGTATCGGAGGCCATTGAGTCGGCGGGCGGGCGCAGCAACGCCTTCACCGGCCACGAGGTCACCTGCTACCTGGCCAAGGTGCCCTACGACCAGATCAACGTCGCCCTCGATGTCATCGCGGACATGGTGCAGCACGCTTTGCTGGCCCCCGAGGAGGTCGACCGCGAGCGCCAGGTCATCATCGAGGAGATCCGGCGCGGCCATGATTCGCCGGGGGCCTGGGCATCCGAGCTGGCACAGTCGGCCCTGTTCGGCGACCAACCGCTGGGTTGGGCCATCGCCGGCACCGAGGACACCGTGCGCGGTCTCTCCCGCCAAGACATGGCTGACTACGTGGCCACCTGGTATGTGCCGAACAATTCCGTGGTGAGCGTGGCCGGCAACTGTACCCACCAGCAGGTGCTCGACCTGGTGGCCCAGCACTTCTCCGCCCGCGCCACCGAGGGTGTGGGCGCCTTCACCCCGGCTGAGCGGCCGGCCAATGAGCCGCGCGTGGTGGTGGAGACTCGCCAGATCAGCCAGGCCAACCTCTCGATGGCGATGTTGGGCATGGGCCGTAAGGACCCTGACCGCTACGCCTTCACGGTCATGGTCAACCTGCTCGGCTCTGGCATGAGCAGCCGCCTGTTCAAGGAGGTGCGCGAGCGGCGAGGCCTGGCGTACTCGGTCGGCTGCGGCGTGGTGCGGTTCCACGACACCGGCGCCCTCTACACTTCGGCCGGCGTGGCCCCCGACAAGCTGGTGGAGGCCACCAGGGTCATCATGGACGAGTACCGCAAGATAGTGGACGAGCCCGTGGGTGAGGACGAACTCACCAAGGCGCGTGACTACTCCTCGGGCAGCTTCCGGCTGGGGCTGGAAGATACCATGTCGGTGGCGCGCTGGACCGGCGACGCCCTCATCAACACCGGCGAGGTGCAGCGGGTGGAGGACGTGGTTGCCCGGCTCAAGGCCATCACGCCCGAGGACATCCAACGGGTGGCCCGCCGCATGTTCGTCGACAACCCCGTCGCCATCGGCGTCACCAGCCCCCAGGACGACACCCAGGCCCTCCTGGACGTGCTGCGCAACTAACACCGCTGAAAAGGCATACCTAAGGGCGTCCCGTGTGGGACGCCCTTAGGTATCGGTTGCTTGGTGCGCCGCTACCGTGCGCCGGCGGCCACCGGCGCCGCTTGGCCGGCGAGCGTGCGACGGGTGCGCACCGCCTCGGCCAGTTCGTGCAGCACCGGCACCGTCATCTCCCAGCCCATGCAGGCGTCGGTGATGCTCTGGCCGTAGGTCAGCGTCTTGCCGGCGACCAGGTCCTGCCGGCCGTCCATCAGGAAGCTCTCCAGCATCACCCCGATGAGCCCCGTCTCGCCCTCTGCCACCTGCTGCGCCACCACGTGCATGGCCAGCGGCTGCTTGGCGAAGTCCTTCTCGCTGTTGCCGTGGCTGGCGTCGATCATCAGGCGCTCCGGCAGACCGGCCTTCTTGAGCTGGGCCAGGGTGCTCTGCACGTCCTCCACGCCGTAGTTCACGCCGCGGTTTCCACCGCGATGGATGACGTGGGTGTCCAGGTTGCCCTTGGTGGAGACGACCGCCGCCAGCCCCTGCTCGGTCACGCTGAAGAAGCTGTGGGGATGGGCCGCCGCCCGCAGCGCGTCCAGGGCGATCTGCACCCCGCCGTCGGTGCCGTTCTTGAAACCCACCGGCATGCTCAGCCCCGACGCCAGCTCGCGGTGCACCTGGCTCTCGGTGGTGCGGGCGCCAATGGCCCCCCACGTCACGAGGTCGGCGGTGAACTGCGGGCTGATCAGGTCGAGGAACTCGCAGCCGGCCGGCAATCCCATGTCCACAATGTCCAGCAGCACCTTGCGGCCAATGTGCAGCCCTCGGTTCAGGGCGTAGGTGCCGTCCAGGTGCGGGTCGTTGATGAGGCCCTTCCAGCCGACCGTCGTGCGCGGCTTCTCGAAGTAGACCCGCATCACAATGCAGAGGTCCTTCGCCAGCGCATTGCTCACCGTCTTCAGCTTCGCGGCGTACTCCAGGGCGGCCGCCGGGTCGTGAATGCTGCACGGCCCCACAACCACGATGAGCCGGTCGTCCTGCTTGTTCAGGATGTTCACCACCTCGGAGCGGGACTGCTGCACGAACAGTGACGAAGCGTCCGACAGCGGCAACTCCTCGCACAGGAGGGCGGGCGGGATCATCGGCTTGATGCTTTCGATGCGGAGGTTGCTGGTCTGTACCATTGGGTCGCTGCCTTTCGTCTACTGGCGGTGGGGTGGGATTACGCCGGGCAATGAAAATCGGGGCCGTGGCCCCGATGAAGAAGGGTACCCATGCATGCCCGCAGGCATGCTCGGATACCCTACATAAAGCTAAAGTAGTAGCCGCTGCTGCGGATGACCCTGCCTATGGTAGCTGCCTGCGCCATGCGCTGCCCCACCTTACCTGAAGTTATCCACATGATACGCGCGCACTTGGGTGAGTGCAAGTGTCCCTGTAGCGCGCAAATTGGCCGCTCGTTGACACTGCTGCAGCCGCGCGGGCTACACTGCCAGCGGGCACACCCAGCAGCGGAGGCGCAGCAGCCATGGCGGACAGCGGCAACGTGCGGACGATCGTGTGGGCCGGCGACCACGCGGTCATCATCGACCAGACCCGCCTGCCCCACGAGGAGGTGTACGTCGCCATCCGCACCCCCGACGAGATGATCCGCGCCATCCAGACCATGCAGATCCGGGGCGCTCCGGCGCTCGGCGTGGCGGGGGCCATGGGCGTGGCACTCGCCGGCCTCGCCATCGACACCACCGACCCCGCCGGCTTCCTGGCGCAACTCCGACCCGTTGCCGATGCGCTGGCGCAAGCCCGGCCCACCGCCGTCAACCTCTCGTGGGGAGTGGCCCGCATGCTCGCCAAGGCCGAGGCGGCGGCCGTCCCAACGGTCGAGAAGCTGCGCAACCTGTTGGTGGCCGAGGCACAGCGGGTGCTGGCCGAGGACATCGCCGCCAACCGTCGCATGGGGGCCTTCGGTGCCGCGCTGCTGCCCCAGGACGGTACGGTGCTCACCCATTGCAATGCCGGCGCGCTGGCCACCGGCGGCTACGGCACCGCGCTGGGCGTCATCCGCGCCGCGGTCGAGCAGGGCAAGGCCATCCGGGTCTACGCCGACGAGACCCGCCCGCTGCTGCAGGGCGCCCGCCTCACCGCCTGGGAACTGGTGGCGGAGGGCATCCCCACCACCCTCATCACCGACACCATGGCCGGCCACTTCCTCCACAAGGGGGCGATCGACTGCGTGGTGGTGGGCGCCGACCGCATCGCCGCCAATGGCGACGTGGCCAACAAGATCGGCACCTACGGTGTGGCGGTGCTGGCCAAGGAGAACGGCGTCCCGTTCTATGTGGCCGCGCCCATCAGCACCGTTGACCTGAACCTCCCAAGCGGCGACCTCATCCCGATTGAGGAACGCCGGCCTGATGAAGTGACCCATATCGGCGGCACGCAGCTTGCGCCGACTGGCGTACAGGTCGCGAACCCGGCGTTCGATGTCACGCCCGCCCGTTACGTCGCAGCCATCATCACCGAGGTCGGCGTGGTGTACCCGCCGTTCGAGGAGAACCTGGCGCAGGCCGCCCGCCTGGCAGCGGCGGAATAGCGTGCCGACCGCGAAGACATGGCTCTCCGGTTCCCTCTCCCCGTGGGAGAGGATTAGGGTGAGGGTGCCGCCTCCCCTTCGAACGCTATGACCCCCAACCCCGCGCCCACCCCTCGCTACGCCGGCTTCGGCCGCCGACTCGCTGCCTTCCTGCTCGACGCGCTGTTCCTGACCTTTGTGACCGGGGTGTATGCGCTGCTGGTGAGCGGCGGGACCCTGGCGGCGGTGCTAGGCATCGCACTGGTACTGGGCGGCCTGCCGCAGGACATCATCGGCGTGGTGGTGGCGGTGGTGGCGGTCACGGTAGTGACGGTGGTGGTTGGAGCGGTAACGATCTATTGCTTGTACTGGCTTGGGAGAGAGTTAGGGTGAGGGTGCAGTCTCCCCTTCGAATGCTATGACCCCCAACCCAGCGGCCACCCCTCGCTACGCCGGCTTCGGCCGCCGCTTCGCTGCTTTCCTGCTCGACGCGCTGTTCCTGACCTTTGTGACCGGGGTGTATGCGCTGCTGGTGAGCGGCGGGACCCTGGCGGCGGTGCTAGGCATCGCACTGGTACTGGGCGGCTTGCCGCAGGACATCAGGGGCGTGGTGGTGGCGGTGGTGGCCGTCACCGTGGTGACCGTGGTGGTCGGTGCGGTCCTCATCTACGGCCTGTATTGGGTGCTGATGACCGGTCTGGCCGGGGCCACCCTCGGCAAGCTGGCGCTGGGCCTGCGGGTGGTGGACGAAACCGGTGGACGCCCTGGTCTGGCCCGCGCGTTCATGCGCGAGGTGCCGGGCAAGTTCCTCTCGAAGTCCGGGCTGTACTTGGGCTTCTTTTGGGTGCTGAAAGATGGCCGCAAACAGGCCTGGCACGATAAGATCGCCGGTACCTACGTTCTCCTCATTCGACCTTAAGGGGGCGGGCACATGGCAGAAGCGCGCATTGGGGTCATTGGCGGCAGCGGCCTCTATCAGATGGAGCACATGACCGACATCCGGGAGTTGACGATCGACACGCCGTTCGGGCCGCCCAGCGACGTCATTGGGGTGGGCAAGCTGGGCGACACCTCGATCGCCTTCCTGCCGCGCCACGGCCGCGGCCACCGCATCTCGCCCACCGAGCTGCCGGTGCGCGCCAACATCTGGGCCCTGAAGTCGCTGGGCGTGGAGTTGCTCATCTCGGTGAGCGCGGTGGGTAGTTTGCGCGAGGACATCCACCCGCTCGACCTGGTGATCCCCGACCAGATCATCGACCGTACCAAGAGCCGGGTGAACTCGTTCTTCGGCGATGGTTGCGTGGCCCACGTCGGGTTCGCCGACCCGTTCTGCCCCGTCCTGTCGGAGGCGGTGTACCACGCGGCGGTGCGCACCGGCGTGACGGTGCACCGGGGCGGCACCTACGTGGTGATGGAGGGCCCGCTGTTCTCCACCCGTGCTGAGTCGAACCTGTACCGGTCATGGGGCGCCGACATCATCGGCATGACGGCGCTGCCCGAGGCCAAACTGGCCCGCGAGGCCGAGCTGTGCTACGCCACCATCGCCTGCTCCACCGACTACGACTGCTGGCACGAGAGCGAAGAGGACGTCACGGTGGAGATGATCATCGCCAACCTGCTGAAGAACGTGGAGACATCGAAGCAGATCCTGCGCACCGTGTCGGAGCACATCCCCACCGAACGGGCCTGCGGCTGCGGCAGCGCGCTGGCCAACGCCATCATCACCGACCGCGCGCTCATCCCGCCGTCCACCGCCGAGCGCCTGCAGCTCCTCATCGGCAAGTACCTCTAACCTGCTATGCCTTCCCCTACCAGGGTGGCGCACACACCGCTGCCGCCGCTGACCGCCACCGCCATCGGCAGCATGCCCCAGGAGGACGGCTTTGCCGCGGCGCGCTGCGTGCTGGCGGCGCTGCCCGACCTGCCGGCCTGGCCGCAGCTCGCGCTGCCCACCCCTCTGGCCAGTAGGTTCGCCTCGGCGGCGGCGGCCATCCCCGGTGCACGGCTCGGCGATGACGGCACTTTGCGGCTGCCGGAGGGATTCCCTGAACCACGTCCTTCCGATCCCGTCCAGCCCCTGCCTTGGGTCGGTGAGGCGGAGATCGGCGCTGTGTTGGATGGCCGCGGTCTCAAGCGGCAGACGGTCGGACCAGTGACCTTGGCTCTCCACACCCGCTTGGCGGATGGACGCCTCGTAGCCCACGATTGGAACATGGCCAAGGCCCTGGTGACGATGGTTCGCAGCGCGCCTTGGCGCATTGTTCCCCGCCTGTTTCTCTTCGACGAACCCGAACTGCAACGGGGATTGCGCTACGAGCACCTCGGCCGCTCACGCTGTGCCGCGTTGCTCTCAATCGTCTTGCGGGACCGTCCGTTTATGGCCGGCGTCCACTGCTGTTGCGAACCGGACTTCCAGTTCCTGGCCGAACTCCCGCTCGACGTCATCAGCTTCGACGCCTTTCGCTACAGGCCTGAGGCTGTGCGGCAGAGCGACGCCATCGGAGCGTTTCTGGAGCGTGGTGGCGAGATCGCCTGGGGCATCGTGCCGGCGAACTCCATTGACCTTGCGGCCTCGAGCGCCCGCAGCCTCGCCGCCCGCCTCGCCCGTCTGTGGCAGGCGTTGGCGGAACGCGGCGTGAGCGCTACGCGCCTCGCAGCCCAGTCGCTCATCACCCCCACCTGTGGCCTGGCGCTGCTCACCGAGGCTGAGGCCGAGTGGGCGCTGCAATTGACCACGGCGGTGTCCGAGGAGTTGCGGCCATTGGCAGCGGCGCTGGGGATAGTGGGCGTGCTGTGAACAAGGCTTACGACGAGGTGATTGCGGCGCTGGAGCGGCCGGAGGCCTATCCGGAGTGCCCGGCCTCCATCGAGCACCTACAGACCCACATCTCGCACCTCTTTCTGACGCCCGATACGGTGTACAAGGTGAAGAAGCCGGTGAACTTCGGGTTCCTGGACTTCACGACCTATGAGCAGCGCCTGGAAGACTGCCGTCGGGAGCTGCAGCTCAACCGCCGCCTGAGTCCCGACGTGTACCTGGACGTGGTGGCCATCCCCCGCGACGCCGCCGGCATCCACGTGGGTGGCGAGAGTGAAGCGATCGAGCACGCCGTGAAGATGCGGCGCCTGCCCGCCGCCGCCACCATGAGCACGCTGCTGGCCGAGAACCGCGTGACCGAGGATATGGTGCGTGACCTGGCCCGTCAGGTCGCCGCCTTCCACCAGCAGGCCGAGACCAGCCCCACCATCGCGGCCTACGGCTCGCCCGATGTGGTGGCGTTGCCCGTGCGCGAAAACTTCGCCCAGACCGAGGCTTACCGCCGCCGCACCATCCTGCCGTACAAATGGCGCGACATCCGGGTGTGGAGCGAGCGGTTCCTGGAGGAGCAGCGCCCGCTGTTGCAGCGGCGCAGGGACGGCGGGCACATTCGCGACTGCCACGGCGACCTGCATACCCATCAGGTGTTCTACACCGCCGGCGGTGTGCGCATCATCGACTGCATCGAGTTCAACGACCGGCTGCGCTGCTGCGACGTGGCGTCGGACATGGCGTTCATGGCCATGGACCTGGACGCCAGCGGCCGCCACGACCTGTCGCGGCTGTTCGTAGACACCTGGCTGGAATTGACCGGCGACCGCGAGGCACTACAAGTGCTGGACTTTTACAAGGTGTACCGGGCGGTGGTGCGCGGCAAGGTCGAGAGCTTCCGGTTGGAGGACGCGACCCTACCCGACGAAGAGCGCGACGGCGTGATGCTGCGGGCGCGGCAGTACTTCAACCTGGCGTTCCACTATATCCAGCGCCCGTCACCGCCGCGACTGGTCATCTGCTGCGGGCTCATCGGCTCGGGCAAGAGCACCATAGCCCGCTACACGGCCAACGACGCCGGCATGGGGGTGGTTGCCACCGACGTGGTGCGCAAGCGGCTGGCCGGGGCCCGACCGACCGAACGCCACTATGCCGAGTTCGGCGGCGGCATCTACACGCCGGAGTTCTCGACCCGCACCTACCAGGAGCAGCTAAGGCTGAGCCGCCAGTATCTGGAAGAGGGGCGGTCGGTGGTGCTGGACGCCACCTTTGGCAAACGGGCCAACCGCGAGGCGGCCGCTATGCTGGCGGCGGAGCTGGGGGCCGAGTTCTGGGCCATCGAGTGCGTGGCGGATGAGAGCGACCTGCAGGAGCGGCTGCGACGGCGCGAAGCCCGCGGCGAGAGCGTGTCGGACGGACGCTGGGAGATCTACCTGAAGGAGCGCGATGCCTTCGAGCCGCTGACAGAGGTGCCGTCCGACCGCCACATCGTGGTGCGCACCACGGGCAAGCCGGTGCGCGAGAGCATCGCCTTTACGTTGCAGCGTCTGGGGATGTACCGTTCTTGGCGATGAATAACCAGTCGTCTCTCAGTTTGGGCGGGCAGGCGCCGTTGCCCGCCGTGCGACGGACCTCGGACCGCGACGAGGTGCGCCGGTTGCTAGAGCTGGCACGGCCGATTGCCGCCCCGATCTTCGGGTACCTCGACGATCGCTTTATCCCCCACGCGCATTGGTATGTGCCTGCCTCCAAACCCACGTCGGCCCTGCTGTGCTGGGTGGACGGCGCTCCCGGCGCCAACCTGTACGTGCAGGGGGATGCGGAGGGGGCCAGCGCACTGCTGCGGCAGGTCGACGTGCCCCGCTACTCCTTCATCCTGTTCGAAACGCGGCTGGAGGGGCTGATTCGCGAGCACTTCCTGCTGCGAGAGCTGCAGCGGCTGCAACGCATGCGGGTGGACCGGCGGCTGTTCACACCAGCGCCGCCGCTACCGGTGTACGACCCGAATGTGGTGGGTCCGGTGCGCCTGACCGGCCAGGACCTGCACGCGGTCAACGCGCTCTATGGCTCCGAGTCTGGGGCGCGCCTCACGCGCGACTACCTGGCGGGCGGGGTGTATTACGGCATGTGGTCAGAAACCCGCCTGGTGTCGATTGCCGGCACCCAGCTCTTCCGGCCGCAGCACGGCATCGCGGTGGTTGCCAACGTGTTTACGCACCCCCGCTACCGCAGCCGCGGCTATGCCACCCAGTGCGTGGCGGCCGTCACCGAGCAGGTGCTGCGAGAGGTTCCCGACGCAGTGCTGAACGTGGACCCCCGCAACACGCCCGCGCTGCACTCCTACGAACGGCTGGGATATGAGGCGGTGGGCACTATTGGCGAGGCGTGGGCCTGCTGGAAGGGCCGCACCTGGTTCGACCGGCTGACCGCCCAGATGATGCACTGGCTTATGGGGTGAGACTGCGGTATAGTATCGGTCGTGTCTGCGGAATACTTGAAGTCTAGGAGTAATACGCAGCATACCTCCGCCACCCCCTATTCGCTATCATGTGCAGGGCTGGTGCGCTAAAGCGACAACGTTTGAGAAGGAGTATGAGTTTGAGCACGACGTTCATGACCTCTCCGAGCTTGCTGTTCACCTCGGAGTCGGTGACCGAGGGGCACCCGGATAAGATGTGCGACCAGGTGTCGGACGCCATTCTCGACGCCATTCTGGCGCAGGACCCGTACGGCCGTGTGGCCTGCGAGACTTGGACCACCACCGGCCTCATCGGCGTGGTGGGCGAGATCACCTTTAAGGGCAACATCGACTACCCGGCCATCATCCGGGAGACGGTCCGCAAGATCGGGTACACCGACGCGTCGATGGGCTTCGACTGCAACACCTGTGGTGTCGTGGTCAGCATCAACAAGCAGTCGCCCGACATTGCGATGGGCGTCGACCAGGCCCTGGAGACCCGGTCGGGAGCAGGCTCCGACGACCTGGAGCGCCTAGGCGCCGGCGACCAAGGCATGATGGTGGGCTTTGCTTGCAACGAGACCGAGGAACTGTTCCCGCTGACCATCAGCCTGGCCCACGCGCTCACCCGCAAGCTGGCGGAGTTGCGCAAGCAGGGCCGCCTCACGTACCTGCGGCCCGACGGCAAGAGCCAGGTGACCGTGGAGTACGAGTACGGCAAGCCCAAGCGGGTGGACGCCGTGGTCATCGCTACCCAGCACAGCGACGACGTGAGCAGCGATCAGATCCGCGCCGACGTCATTGAGCACGTGATCAAGACCGTGGTGCCTGAGCACTATCTGGATGCGAACACCAAGTACTACGTGAACGCCACCGGCCGCTTCGTCGTCGGGGGTCCGATGGGCGACGCCGGCCTCACCGGCCGCAAGATCATCGTCGACACCTACGGCGGCATCGGCCGGCACGGCGGCGGCGCTTTCTCGGGCAAGGACCCCACAAAGGTCGACCGCTCCGGCGCGTATGCGGCCCGCTATGTGGCTAAGAACGTGGTGGCGGCCGGTCTGGCCGATCGCTGCGAGGTGCAGTTGTCGTATGCTATCGGTGTCGCGCGGCCCATCTCGGTGTCGCTGGAGACCTTCGGCACCGCCAAGGTCGACGAGCGGCTCATTGAGCAACTCATCCAGAAGCACTTCGACCTGCGCCCTGCGGCCATCATCCAGCACTTGAACCTGCGCCGGCCCATCTACCAGGCCACCGCTGCGTACGGCCACTTCGGCCGCAACGACATCGATGCGCCGTGGGAGCGGACTGACAAGGCCGCCGTCCTGAAGGCGGAAGCATTCAAGTAGTCGGAGGCAGCGCCTGAGGGCGTTCATCACCGGTCTCAATGGCTTCGCAGGGAGCCACCTGGCGCACTTCCTGCTGACGCAGGAGGTTGAGGTCCACGGTACTATCCGGCCCGGCCAGACCCATCCGGCCGGGCCGTTGGCCGTGCTGACCACCCGCCATGAAGTCGACCTCAGTGACGCTGCAGGGCTGCAACAGGCGGTGGAGGCGGCTGCGCCCGACCTGGTCTTCCACCTCGCCGCCCAGGCATCGGTGGGGCACTCCTGGGCCGACCCCGACGAAACCTACCTCACCAACGTGCTGGGCCAGCTCCACCTGCTGGAGGCGATCCGCGCCCTGGGGGCAAAGCCGCAGGTGCTGATTGCCAGTTCGGCCGAAGTGTATGGGGCGCCCGACGCGGTGCCCATTGCCGAGACGGCGCCGCTGCGACCGGGCAGCCCGTACGCCGTGACCAAGGCAGCCCAGGACCTGATGGGGTACCAGTATTTCGCGGCGTATGGCCTGCCGGTGGTGCGGACGCGGGCCTTCAACCACCTGGGGCCGGGGCAGGGGCCAGGGTTTGTGGCGCCCGACTTCGCGCAGCAGATCGCCCAGGTGGAGGCGGGGCAGCGCGCACCGGTGATCGAGGTGGGCAACCTGAGCGCCGAACGCGACCTGAGCGATGTACGAGACGTGGTGCGCGCCTACTACTGGGTGCTGCGCATGGGCAAGCCCGGCGAGGCGTATAACATTGGGCGCGGGTCGGCGGTGCCCATCCAATATGTGCTGGACCCCCTGCTGGCCCATAGTACGGCCTCCATTGAGGTGCGGGTGGATCCCGCGCGGCAGCGCCCCAGCGATGCGCCCCGCATCTACGCCGACATCACCAAGCTGCGTTTGGCCACCGGGTGGGCGCCCGAAACGTCGCTAGAGCAGTCGTTAATCGACGTGCTAGAATACTGGCGGACGCGTGTTCGTGCGCCCAGTGCGTAGCCGCCGTCCGGCTGCACCGCTGTCGACCCTGCCCATCCGCAAAAGGAGACATGCCTAACCTTATGTATGCGCTCATCGTCGCCGGCGGAGAAGGCCAACGCCTGCGCCCCCACACCGAAGACCGCCCAAAAGCGATGGTGGAGGTAAACGGCAAACCCCTGCTGGAGTACCAGATCACCTGGCTGCGGAACAACGGCGTGACCAACGCTGTGATTCTCTGCGGGTACAAGGCCGAGGTTATCCAGAACTATTTCAAGGACGGCGAGGGCTTTGGCGTCGGTATCGAATACTGTATTGAGGAGACACCGCTAGGCCGCGGTGGCGCATTCAAGCAGGGCTTCAGTAAGATACCGGCATCGGAGCAGTTGGTCATTGGCGCCAACGGCGACAATATCAACGACCAACGCCTGGCCCCCATGCTGGAGTTTCACCGCAGCAACAGCGCGCTGGTGACGGTGATGCTGACGCGACTGCGCAGCCCCTACGGCATCGCGACTGTGCTGGAGAGCGGGCAGGTGACGGGCTTCGAAGAGAAGCCGCTGCTGCCACACTGGCTGAACGCCGGAGTCTATGTGTTCTCGCGGGAGGTGTTCGACCTCTTCCCTGCCAAGGGTGACCACGAGGATAGCACCTTCCCAGCGCTTGCCAAGCAGGGGCGCCTGTTTGGGTATAAGAGTGACGCCTACTGGCGCACGGTCGACAATGTGAAGGACCTCATTGAGGCGAGTCAGGAACTGAAGGAGAAGCGTTAGTGCGTGTTTTGATCACGGGTGTGGCCGGGTTTGCCGGCAGCCATCTAGCCGAGTATTGTCTGACCCTTCCCGATGTGGAGACCTACGGACTCTACCGGCACCGCACCAATCTGGAGAACCTGCAGGACCTGCGGCGGGCGGGCAAGCTCAACTTCATCGGCGAGAACAGCAGCGTGTCGTCGGTGGCGCAGATGACCCAGCTCATTGAGCAGCGGCGCGACCCCGGCAAGGTGAACATGGTGGAGGGCGACATGATCGACGCCTTCTCGATGGAGCGGGTGATTGCCGGCGTGCGTCCCGACCGCATCTTCCACCTGGCGGCGCAGAGCTACGTGCCGGGGTCGTGGAATGCGCCCGCTGCCACCATGCAGATCAACGTGCTCGGTGAAATCAACATTTTCGAGGCCATGCGCAAGACCGATGTGGATGCCCGCATCCAGATCGCGTGCTCCTCTGAGCAGTACGGCATGGTGCACCCTGAAGAAGCCCCCATTGCCGAGACCAACCCACTGCGGCCACTGAGCCCCTACGCCGTCAGCAAGATTGCGCAGGAGAACCTGGCCTACCAGTACCACCAGAGCTTCGGCCTGAAGACGGTGGTGACCCGTGGCTTCAACCACGAGGGCCCGCGCCGCGGGCACGTGTTTGTGACATCGGGCCGGGCCATGCAGATTGCCGAGATCGAGCGGGGGCTGAAGCCGCCGGTCATCTACGTGGGCGACATGAGCAGCGTGCGCGACTGGACCGACGTGCGGGACATGGTGCGTGGCTACTGGCTGGCGCTGGAGAAGGGCACGCTCGGCGAGGTCTATAACATCGGCAGCGGCGTGGGCCGCACCGTGGGCGAGATGCAGGACCTGCTGCTGTCGATGACCAGCCACAAGATTGCGGTGGAGGTGGACCCAGCACGGCTCCGTCCCTCGGATGTGAAGCTGTTGGTGGCCGATGCCTCGAAGTTCCGGGCCGCCACCGGCTGGGCGCCGCAGGTGCCCTTCGAACAGACCATGCGGGACATGCTTGACTACTGGCGGCGCATCCTATGACCATGACCCCTACGGCCGCATTGCCCATCAAGTTCGGCACCGACGGCTGGCGGGCGCTGATTGGCGAGGACTACACCTTCGAGAACGTGCGGTTCTGCGCGCAGGCGCTGAGCCAGTACCTGCACGACCACGGCTCGGGCGGTAGGGGCATCGTGGTAGGATACGACACCCGCTTCCGGTCGGAGGACTTCGCCGCGGCGACTGCCGAGGTGCTGGCCGGCAACGGTTTCAAGGTGTATCTGTGCGACCGGGCGGCCCCAACGCCGGTGGTAAGCTTCACCATCAAGCACCTGCACGCTGACAGCGCGGTCATCATCACCTCGAGCCACAACCCAGGCAGCTACAACGGCTTTAAGATTAAGACGGCCGACTCCAGCAGCGCGCCACCCGAAATGGTGGAGGCGATCGAGGCCTACTTCCCCGCGCTGGCCGTGTCGCGCCGGGTGGAGCGAATGGGCCTGCAGGAGGCCGCCTCCAAGAACCTACTGGAGGTGGTGAACCCGGTGCCGGCCTACGACACCGCCATCGCCGGCCTGCTGGGCGCTGAACGCCTGGAGCGCATGAAGGCGGCAGGTCTGGCAGTCAAGGTCGACTCGATGTATGGGGCGGGCGCCGGCTACACCCGCCGGCTGCTGCGGGGCGGGGCAACCAGAGTGACGGAACTCAACGGGTTCCGGAACCCGGCGTTCCCCGGCATTGCGCCGGAGCCTATCGCTCGCAACCTGGCGAAGCTGATGCGGGCCATCCCGCGTGACGGCGCGTCGGTGGGCCTGGCGACCGATGGCGATGCCGACCGGCTGGGCGTGGTGGATGAGCTGGGCGGGTTTGTGACGCAGTTGCAGGTGCACTCGCTGCTGGCGTGGTATTTGCTGGAGGTGCGGGGCCTGCGCGGGCCGCTGGTCCGCAGCATCACCACCTCAGCCATGATCAACAAGTTGGGCAAGCGCTACGATGTGCCGGTGGTGCGCACCGATGTCGGTTTCAAGTACATTGGCCCGAAGATGATCGAATTGGACGCGCTGATGGGCGGCGAGGAGAGCGGCGGCTACGGCTTCCGCGGCCACATCCCCGAGCGCGATGGCGTGCTGGCGGGCCTATACTTCCTGGACCTCATGGTCTCGACCGGCAAGACGCCGACCCACCTCCTCAGCGACCTGTATGCGCTGGTGGGGCCGCACTACTACGACCGGCGCGACCTGCACTACCCCGCCGATCAGCGGGCCGCCATCATGGGCCGGGTCACTGCCGGGCGAGCGGCGTTCGCCGGCATCGGCGTGGCCAACAAAGAGGAGTTCCTGGCCGACGACGGCTCGGTGAGCGGCGTGCTGTTCACGCTGCAAGACGATAGCTGGCTGCTGGTGCGGTTCAGCGGCACCGAGCCGGTGCTGCGGGTGTACACCGAGACCGGCAGCCAGCAGCAGGTGCAGCGGTTGCTCGACGCGGGCGTTGCATTGAGCGGGGTGTAACGCATGATTGAACGGCTGGCTATTGCCCGCACCGACAAGCCGTGGGGCTACGAGCTGCTTATCGCCAAGACGGATGCCTACATCGGCAAGGTGCTGCACGTCTCGGCTGGGCACGCCCTGAGCCTGCAGTACCACGAGCAGAAGGACGAGACCATCCACCTGCACTCGGGCGATGCGGTGATGGTGTACCACGACGACGCCGGGACGCCGGGCGAATACCCGATGAAACCGGGCGACAGTTTCCACGTTCCACCGCACTCGGTGCACCGGATACGGGCCGTCACGGACTGTGACTTCTTCGAGGTGTCCACCATCCAGCTCGACGATGTGGTGCGTCTGGAGGACAGTTACGGGCGCCAGGGGACCTCGGCGCCGTAGGATGCCACCTGCTGACCCAGAGAGGGTTGGCACGCTCGCGTCATTGCGCGAAGCAGTGACTGCGCCTCCCTGATCTGCTGGCAGGTATCATGTGCCTCCGCGTGCACTGGCAGCCGCGGGTTGGAGGGATGCTTCGTCGCCGGACTCCTGCTATGAAAATAGGCCGTCAGTCGGTTTGGGCCGGCACCGATGCCTTCGACAGGCTCAGGCAACGGTGCACTCCATGCTGGCATCGCAGCGGCTCCTACTCCTCGTTTTTCATCGGTGTTGGCGGGCGATAGCCCATAGGTGGTCTCAGCATGACAATGCTGCGGGGGTGTGCTCCCCTAGTCGCACAGGTCCAAACGACACCCACAGAAAGGGTGGGCGGCAAAGTTTTGCGCTGCCGCCGGACAAACGAGGACGCTGTACGGGGCCAATCGGAACCTTAGCCCGGCCTTCAGGCCGGCGGGGCAATCAACCGCCGCCGTGAACGGCGGGCCACGGCTACCCGGCGCAGCGCGGAAACCTGACGGACACCCCCACAGAAAAGGCCGGGCGCAATGCGCCCGGCCTTTTGGTACCGTGTTGGAGAGTGCGTCTTACCGCTTGGTGTACTGCGGCGCCTTACGGGCCCGCTTCAGGCCGTACTTCTTGCGCTCCTTGGCGCGGGCATCGCGGGTGAGCAGTCCGTGGGACCGCAGCGGCTGGCGGAAGCCCTCGTTGGCAAGGAGGAGCGCCCGCGCCACGCCCAGGCAGATGGCGCCCGCCCAGCCGGTGAGCCCGCCACCCTCGACCCGGACGGTAGCGTTGTACTTGCCCAGCGTCTCGGTGGCCATGAACGGGTTCATGACCGTGTGCTGGTACAGGTCGCGGGGCAGCGCCTCGATGAGGGGCTTACCGTTGACGATGACGGTGCCGTTGCCGTTAGGGAACAGCCGCACTTGCGCCACCGCGGTTTTGCGGCGTCCGATTGCGTAGAAGTAATGTGCACTTACCATGGTTCTGCCTCGTGTAACCGTGAATCGCTAGCTTTGGGTGCGTGCCTGGCCCGTGAACTGGGCGGCGTGCGGGTGGGTGGGGCCGGGATAGACCTTGAGCCGTCGCAGCATGTCGCGGCCCAGGGGGTTGTGGGGCAGCATACCCTTCACAGCGTGCTCAATGACGCGCACCGGGTTCTCGTCCAAGGCACGGGAGAATTGGGTCTTCTTGTAGCCGCCGGGATAGCCCGAGTGCCGGTGGTAGTACTTATCGCGCAGCTTCTGGCCCGTGACCGTGATTTTGCTGGCGTTGACGATGACCACGAAGTCACCACTCAGCATGTGCGGGACGTACGCGGGGTTCATCTTACCCTTCAGGATTTGCGCCACCTGGCTGGCGAGGCGCCCGAGCACCTGGCTATCGGCGTCGATGATGCGCCACGCTGGCTTCAACTCGGATGCTTTGGGACTGTAGGTCTTCATACCAATGAACTCCGTGCTCTACAAACTGAGGGCGAGGGGCGCCATGGCGGCGGCATCCTGCGCGGTAAACTGGACGGTCCCCACGGGGTAGGTGACGCCCATCAAATAGAGACCCTGCGGCGAAGCCGCGTGATCGGCGGCGCCCAGCACCGGCCGTTCCAGCACTTCGGCAAGCCGCCCGGCGCCGCATACACCACGGCCAATGTCCATGAGGACGGCGGCGGTGCGCCGGACCTGCTGCGGCAAGAAGGCGGTGGCCTCCATATCGAACACCACGAAGGCGCCTTCCCGATGGGCGGCGGCGCGGAAGCAGTGGCGCACCGTGCTACCGGGTTTGCTCAGTGGGCCGCTGAACCCGGCAAAGTCGTGCTCGCCCCCCAGCAAGCGGGCGGCTGCGTCCATGGCCGCTACGTCAAGCGGCGAGCGCACCCACGTGGTGCGGCCGCGCAGCAAGGGCGATGGAGCCAACCGGTTGAGTACCACGTAGCGATACCGGCGACGGGTAGCATGGCGGCGAGCGTCGAATTCCGGTGCAACCTCACAGGCATCGAGCACCGACACGTCCTCCGGCAGGCGGGCGTTGAGGGCCCGCTGGAAGGTGGACGGGTCGTGGTGGCTGGAGGTGACGAAGGTAGCCACCTGGCCCGCCGCGTGGACCCCTGTATCGGTACGGCCTGCGCCCTTCAAGCGGGTGTCCTCGCCGGTCAGCAGGCGCAGCGCGCCCTCCACCACTCCCTGGACGGTGAGGGCGTTCTGCTGAACCTGGAAGCCGTGGTAGCGGCTGCCGTCGTATTCCAGCAGCAGGGCGATGCGCCGGGGCGTCAGGGTCATCCGGCTGCCTGGGGCTCGTTGCCCACCAGTTCCATCTGTACCAGTGGCGCAGCATCGCCCTTGCGGAAGCCGAGCTTCATGATGCGGATGTAGCCGCCGGGACGGTTGACATAGCGGGGCGCGATGTCCTTGAACACCTTCTCGACGATATCAGGGTGGCCGATGGTCGCGATGGCCTGACGGCGCGCCGCTATGTCGCCCCGCTTGCCCAGGGTGATGATGCGCTCGGCCATCCCCTTGGTCTCCTTGGCCTTCGCCTCGGTGGTGCGGATCTTCTCGTGGAGGAGGAGGTCCGCCACCATGTTCCGGAACAGCGCTAGGCGCTCCCCGGTATGCCGGCCAAACTTGCGTCCGTCTACACCATGTCGCATGGGTACTTCCTGTCTGCCCTATTCGTCGTCTTCGTCGTCTTCGGGGCTGGCGGTGAAGGTGCCCGTGACGGGCACGTCACCCTCGCCGGCGCCCAGTTCGCCCGGCGGCATGAAGCCGTGGGCAATGAGTGCATCGCGCAATTCCTGCTTCGACTTGTCGCCGAAGTTGCGGATGCTGAGCAGTTCCTCGTCGCTCATAGCGAGGATGTCGCCCACCTTGGTGATGTTGTGGCGCTTGAGCGCATTGTAGGCCCGCACGCTGAGGCCCAACTCTTCGATGGGCGTGTCGAACCGCCCACCACTCGGGGCATCGCCGTGGGAGCCCAGGCCGGCAGGCAGCGCCGTGGCGCGGCCAAAACCGGCGAAATACGCGAGCTGCTCAATCAAGATTTCGGCGCTCTGATTCACCGCCAGGGTAGGAGCGATGCTGCCATCGGTCCACACCTCCAGCGTCAGGCGGTCGAAGTTGATCGTCTGGCCCACGCGGGTGGGCGAGACGCGGTAGTTGACCCGGCGCACCGGCGTGAAAATGGCGTCCAGCGGCAGCACGCCGATGGGGAGGCCGGCACGCGGTGCGGCGGGTTCGTAGCCGCGGCCCTGCTCTACATTCAGTTCCACAAACAGGCGTGCGTCTGCGGAGTCGAGCGTGGCCAGGTGGACTTCAGGGTTCACCACTTCATAGTCAGCCGAAGGCTTGATGTCGGCGCCGGTGACCTCACCTGGGCCGGTGGCCTCCAGGTAGAGCCGCCCAGGGCGGTCGGTAAGTGAGCGCAGGCGGAGGTCCTTGAGGTTCAGGAGAAACTCAAGGGTGTCCTCCCGCACATGCGGGATGATTGAGAATTCGTGCTGTACTCCTTCAACCCGGACCCAGGTCACTGCAGAGCCCTCGAGGGAGCTGAGCAGCACCCGGCGCAGTGCATTGCCCACGGTCGTGCCGTAGCCGCCCTCCAGAGGTTCGGCTATGAAACGGCCGTATTCCTCCGTGAGCTCTTCGCACCGGATCTCAGGAGTCACCAATTGAGACAAAAGGGGCCTCCTCTTGTGCCTCGAACGTGCGCCCAGAACGAGGAAGGGCGCCAGTAAGTAGCTAGCGAGAGTAGAATTCGACGATTGCTTGTTCGTTGACCTTGGTGTCTATCTGGCCCCGCATGGGCACCGACATAACCCGGCCATTCATTTGACCCATATCCAGCGATAGCCAGTCGGGCACGGCTTTGCTGCTGATGCCTGCCGAGACCGTCTTGAACATTTCGCCGGTCTTGCTGGCGGGCACCCACCCCACCACATCGCCAATCTTGGCGTGGGCGGACGGCGTGCGCGCCTTGCGGCCGTTCACGGTGATGTGGCCGTGGTTCACCGTCTGCCGCGCCTGACTGCGCGAATCGGCGAAACCGAGGCGGTACACCACATTGTCGAGGCGGAGTTCCAGCTCTTGCAGCAGGTTCTCCCCGGTGGCGCCGGGGCGGTTTGAGGCCGCCTCGAAGTGACGGCGAAACTGATGCTCCAGCACGCCGTAGATCTGGCGGGCCTTCTGCTTTTCGCGCAACTGCAGGCCGTGCTCCGAGACCTTGCGGCGGCGGGCGCCGTGCTGGCCCGGAGGGGTGGGACGGCGCTCCACCCCGCACTTTGGCGAGAAGCAGCGCTCGCCCTTCAGAAACAGTTTCTCGCCCTGTCGCCGGCAAAGGCGGCAGACCGCATCAGTATACCGTGCCATAGTTCCTTCCCTATACCCGGCGGCGCTTCGGAGGCCGGCACCCATTGTGAGGAATGGGTGTCACGTCGCGGATGCTGGTGATAACGAGACCGGCGCCTTGCAGCGAGCGAATGGCCGCTTCACGTCCGCTGCCGGTGCCCCGCACAAACACTTCGACCTGGCGCAGCCCGTGCTCGGTCGCCTTGCGAACGGCCATCTCGGCGGCCATCTGTGCTGCGAACGGGGTGCTTTTGCGGGAGCCCTTGAAGCCCGCCACGCCCGCGCTGGCCCAGGATATGGCGTTGCCATTCGGGTCGGTGAGGGTGACCACCGTGTTGTTGAACGTGGAGTAGATGTACGCCTTGCCGACGGGGATGACCTTGCGTTCCCGCCGCCGTACCGGCCGTTTTCGTTCTGCCATAAGTGCGTGTCCTTGTTACTTCTTGGCTGCCCGGCGCTTGCCGGCCACGGTCTTGCGGGCGCCGCGCTTCGTGCGGGCGTTGGTGCGCGTGCGCTGGCCGCGCACGGGCAGGCCGCGGCGGTGGCGCAGGCCACGGTAGGCGCCGATCTCGATGAGGCGGCGGATATTCTGGGTGACCTCGCGGCGGAGGTCGCCTTCCACCACGTAGTCCTTGTCGATGATTTCCCGCAGGTGTGCGAGTTCCTCCTCGGTCAGGTCCCGCACCTTCTTGGCGGGGTCGAGCCGGATCTTAGTGCAGATCTCGATGGCGTTGGACGGGCCAACACCGTAGAGATACCGCAATGAAACGTCGACGCGCTTGTTGTTGGGAATGTCGACACCAGCTATACGTGCCATCTGCGCCTCCTCGCTCGGCCTAGCCCTGGCGCTGCTTGTGTTTGGGTGTGGAACAAATGATACGGACCACGCCGTGACGGCGGATCACCCTGCACTTATCGCAGCGCACCTTGATTGATGTAGAAACCTTCATACTCGCCCCTCCGGCGTGCGCTTTACTTGAACCGATAGGTGATGCGGCCGCGTGCTAGGTCGTAGGGCGACAGCTCTACGAGCACACGATCGCCGGGCAGAATCCGGATGAAGTTCATGCGGATTTTGCCCGAAACATGGGCCAGCACGCCGTGGCCGTTGGGAAGCGCCACCCGGAACATCGCGTTCGGCAGCGACTCGGTGATAGTCCCCTCAACTTCGATGGATTCTTTTTTCGGCACGATACCTCGCTCCGAGCTATGACTCGGTTAGATTGAATCTTGAACCGTCAGAATCTCGGGCGCACCATCGGTGATGGCGATGGTGTGCTCGAAGTGGGCCGAGAGGCTGCCATCGGCGGTGTACACCGTCCACTGGTCCGCCCCCAGCCTGGTCTGCCAGCCGCCCATGTTGACCATGGGCTCGATAGCCAGGCACAGCCCGGGCCGTAACACCAGCCCCCGCCCGGCCTGTCCGAAATTGGGCACCTGGGGCTCTTCGTGCAGTGCCCGGCCGATGCCATGCCCCACATATTCCCGCACCACCGAGTAGCCAGCGGCCTCGGCCACCGTCTGCACGGCGTGGCCAATGTCGCTGATGCGAGCGCCACCCTGAGCGGCTGCGATGCCGGCCATCATCGACTCGCAGGTCACATCCATCAGCCGTTGAGCCTCGGGCGTGACCCGTCCGACGCCGACGGTGATAGCCGAATCGGCCTGCCAGCCCTGGTAGATGACGCCGCAGTCCAGACCTATGATGTCGCCTTCCTTGAGCACCTTGCCGCCGGGGATGCCGTGCACAATCTCGCTATTGACCGAGGTACACAGCACACCGGGGTAGCCGTGATAGTCCAGGAAAGACGGCACCACGTTCTGGCGTTTCATCTCGTCATGTGCCAGCTTATTCAGGTCGCCGGTGGTAACACCAGGGGCGACGGCGGCGCGCAGCATGGCCAAGATGCCGGCCAGAATTCTGCCCGACTTCCGCATCAGCGCGATCTCGCTCTGAGACTTGATGATGATGCCGCCCTGGACGGTCGGTCCGGCCATGCTGTCCTTTATGCCTTCCCGCCCAATGCGGCCATGAGGGCCTTGCCGACGGATTCGACGCCCTGCTCGCCATTTATTTCGACCAACGTGCCCCGCCGCTGATAGTAGTCAATCAGCGGGAAGGTGCTGTCGAAGTACACCTTCAACCGGTTGCGCGCCGTCTCCTCGGTATCGTCCGGCCGCTGATAGAGTTCGCCACCGCAGCGGTCACACTGGCCTGCCACCTTGGGAGGCGCCGTCACCGAATGGTATGGCGCGCCGCAACCGCGGCATAACCACCGCCCGCTCAGGCGACGGAGCAACTCCGCATCCGACACCTTCAGATACACCGCTTTGTCCACCTGAGACGCCTGCTGATGCAGCGCTTCGTCCAGCGCCTCACCCTGCCGCAGCGTGCGAGGAAAGCCATCGAGCATCACGCCCTTCTGACAGTCCGGCTGCGCCAGCCGTTCCAGGATCATGCGTATGGTGACCTCATCGGGCACCAACTCGCCTTTGTCGTAGTACGACTTGACGAGCCGGCCGAGGTCGGTTTCGCTCGCACGTACCTCACGGAAAAGGTCCCCGGACGCGACGTGCACCCAGCCCATCGTTTTACTCACATCGATGGCCTGCGTACCCTTGCCTGCGCCCGGTGCACCGAGCAATACGACGTACAGGTTGGACTCCTTAGTGTATACTGACCGCTCGCCGTTTGGCTAGCGGATGAACCCTTCGTAGTTACGCATCATGAGCTGCGCCTCCAATTGCCGCATGGTGTCGAGCACCACACCCACCACGATGAGCAAGCCTGTGCTGCCGACCTGCAGCGCCTTCTGATTGGTGAGCAACTCGGCGATGAACGGCATCATGGCGATGAGCCCCAGGAAGGCGGCGCCGGCCCAGGTGATGCGGAAGATAACCTGGTTGAGGTATTCCGCCGTGGGGCGGCCCGGCCGGATGCCCGGGATGAAGCCGCCGTTCTTCTGCAGGTTCTCGGCCAGGTTCTGCTGTTGGAACACCACGATGGTGTAGAAGAAGGTAAACCCGACCACCAGCAGGCCATACAGCACCCAGTACAGAGCGCCGGTGGTGTCGAACACCTTGGTGATGAAGCGGGCGGCGTTGGCCACCCAATCGACGTCGGAGGTGGCGATGTAGCTGGCCACGGTGCCCGGCAGGATCATGATGGAGGCGGCGAAGATGAGCGGGATCATGCCCGCTGAGTTGACCCGCAACGGGATATGGCTGGCCCCTGCCTGCCGGTACATACGGCCGCCTCTAAAGAGGCTGCGGCTGTACTGCACGGGGATGCGTCGCTGCGCCTCCTGGAAAAACACGATGGCAGCCACCAAGAGCAGGCCCAACGCACCGAAGGTGATGACGTTGCCCGGTCCAGCGGTACCCATTTGCAGGACACCTTCACCAATGAGGGTGGGGAGGCCCGCTACGATGCCGCCGAAAATGAGGACCGACACACCGTTGCCGATGCCGTTCTCGGTGATGAGCTCGCCGATCCACACCAGGAAGATGGTACCGGCGGTCATCGAGAAGACCATGGCCAGGGTGGGCAGCAGTGCTTGGCCGGAGAGGCCGACATTGGAGAGGACGCCCTGGCTTTGGAACAGCAGGAGTTGGCCGAACGCCTGGAGCGCCGCCAGCGGCACCGTCATGAAGTGGGTGTACTGGTTGATTTTGTGGCGGCCAGCCTCCCCCTCCTTGGAGAGGTTCTCCAGGGCGGGAATAACCGGCGTCATGAGCTGCATGATGATGGAGGCGGTGATGTAAGGGTACACGCCCATGGCGGCCACGCTCAGGTTGCGCATGGCGCCGCCGCTGAACAGGTCGAGCATGCCCAACAACTGGTTGCTCTGGAACAGCCGCTGCAGACTGGTGACATCGACGCCCGGCACGGGCACGTGCGCCACAAACCGGAACACGATGAGCATGGCAAAGCTGAACAGCAGCTTGCGACGCAGGTCGGGCAGGCGCCAAGCGCCTACCATTGCATCAAGCACGGCTGGCCACCACTTCAGCGGTACCGCCCGCCGCTTCGATCTTGGCCCGTGCGGACTCCGAGAATTTGACCGCCTGCACCTTGAGCGGCCTGCTCAGGTTGCCATCGCCCAGTACCTTCACCGGCAGTTCGATGTGGCGCACCAAGCCCGCACTCTTGAGCACCGCCTTGGTGATCTCGCTCTGCGCCTCGAAGCGCTCAAGATCGCCCACATTCACCACCGAGTACTCAATCTTGAAGACGTTGGTGAACCCACGCATCGACGGCAGCCGCTTGATGATGGGCAACTGGCCGCCTTCAAAGCCGGGCCGCACGCCGCCGCCGGTACGGGCCTTCTGGCCCTTGGTACCCTTGCCGGCCGTGGTGCCCTGGCTGGCGTCACCGCGCCCGATGCGCTTCTTAGAGTGCTTTGCGCCCACAGGGGGCTTTAACTGGTCTTGTCGCATTAGGCGTTCTCCACCGATTCCACCGATTCCACGGTCACCAAATGGCGCACCTTGTTGATCATGCCCCGGACGGACCGGTTGTCCACCTGCTCCACGGTCTCGTGCAGGCGATGCAAGCCGAGGGCGCGGATGGTGCGCTTCTGGTCGCCCTCAAAGCCGATTGCGCTGCGTATCCAGGTGATGCGAAGCTTGGGCATCTAGTCCTCCTTCGGCAGGCGGCCCGCCGCCCGCAGGCGCTTGATGCGCTCGGTCTGCGGGTCACGCAACTGGCGCAGACCTTCCAGCGTGGCCCGCACCACATTGATGGGGTTGCTGGTACCGAGCGACTTGGTAAGCACGTCGTGCACGCCGGCCGCTTCCAGCACGGCACGCACGCCGCCGCCGGCGATGACGCCGGTGCCCGGTACCGCTGGCTTCAACAGCACCTTGGCGGCGCCAAACTCCACCAGCACGTCGTGCGGCAGGGTGCGGCCCTTCATGATCACGGTCACCAGGTGTTTCCGGGCGATCTGTCCGCCCTTGCGGATGGCCTCGGGCACCTCGTTGGCTTTGCCGAGGCCCACACCCACGTGGCCGTTGCCGTCGCCCACCACCACGAGCGCGCTGAAGTTGAAGCGGCGGCCGCCCTTCACCACTTTGGCGACGCGGTTGATGCGCACCACGCGCTCGCTGAAGCCGCCGCTGTCGCGCTCTTCGCGGGGATTATTACTTCGCGGATTCGATGAACGTGTCGTCACGCTCGCTCCTCTTGGCGCCGCTGGGGCGCGTTAGAACTCAAGCCCTGCGGCCCGTGCTGCATCGGCCAAGGCCTTCACCCGTCCGTGATAGCGGAAGCCGCCACGGTCGAACACCACCTTAGTGACACCAGCTTGCTTGGCGCGCTCGGCAACCGCCGCGCCCACCAGTCCGGCTAGGCCGCTCTTGTCCTTATCGGTCAACTTTCGCAGGTCGGCTTCCAGGTCGGAAGCGGCTGCCATGGTGTGGCCGATCTCGTCGTTGATGACCTGAGCGTAGATGTGGTTGGTGCTGCGGAACACCGCCAGTCGCGGGCGGTTTGCCGTACCCTCCACGGTCTTGCGCACTCGGCGATGGCGCCGCAGGCGGGCCTCCCGAGTGGTATGAATCTTAGGCATGGGTTACTTGCCTCCCTTGGCGCCGGCCTTACCGGCCTTCCTGAACACCACTTCACCAACGTAGCGCACGCCTTTGCCCTTATAGGGTTCGGGCTTGCGCCACTTGCGGATGTTGGCGGCCTGCTGGCCCACCATTTCCTTATCGATACCCACAACGGCGACCCGGTTGTTGCCGGTGACCTCGAAGGCGATGCCGGCGGGCGGGTCTACCTCCACCGGGTGGGAGTAGCCCAGCGCCATCACCAACCGCTGGCCCTGCATCTGGGCTCGGTAGCCCACGCCGATGATCTCCATCTCTTTGCGGTAGCCGGCGCTGACGCCTTCCACCATGTTGGCCACGAGGGTGCGGGTGAGCCCGTGTAGCGCCCTGTGGTCGCGGCTGTCGCTGGGACGGTCTACCTGCAGCACACCTTCCTCCTGACGGAGGATCATGTGCGGGTGGAGCGTGCGGCTGAGGGTACCCTTGGGTCCCGTAACCGTCAGGTGATTGCCGTCCTGCTGGATGTTGACGCCGGCAGGAACGGGGATGGGCTTTCGGCCAATACGTGACATATCAGTTGCCTCCGCAATGCTACCAAATGTAGCAGAGGAGTTCGCCTCCCAGATGGTTGTGCCAGGCCTGCTGGCCGGTCATGAGTCCGGCGGGCGTCGATAGGATGGCGATGCCCAGGCCGCCGTACACCCGGGGGATCTCCCGGCTGTTTACGTACACCCGCAGGCCCGGTTTGCTCACCCGCTTCAGGCCGTTGAGGGCGCAGGTCTTGCGGTCGATGTAGTTCATGTAGACCTTAAGCGTACCCTGAGGGTTGTCGCTCATCACCTCGAAGTCGCGGACGAAACCTTCGTCCTTGAGAATCTTGGCAATGCCGGTCTTCATTTTAGAGTTCGGGATCAGCACGTAGTCGTGCCGAGAGGCCGCGCCATTGCGCAGGCGAGTCAGCATATCGGCAATCGGGTCGGTCATGTTCATAACGGTTGCTCCTCCCTGTGCGCGTCGGCCCGCTCAGGGTTAGGTTTGGGCTCTACCAGCTGGACTTGCGGACACCCGGTAGCTGGCCCACCAAGGCCAATTCGCGGAAACAGATGCGGCACAGGGCGAACATGCGCATGTAGCCGCGTGGGCGGCCGCATCGCTTGCAGCGGTTGCGATGCTGCACCGGAAACTTGGGTTTCCGCTGCGATTTGATGATCTGCGATATCTTGGCCAAGGCTTCTCCCCTCGGTTCTGTGGATGCTCGGCGTTAGGTCCCCTTGGAAAAGGGGAAACCCAGGAGTTCCAGGAGGCGCCGTGCCTCCTCATCGGTCTTTGCCGTGGTAATCACCGAGATCTGCATGCCGCGGATGCGGTCAATCTTGTCGTAGTCGATCTCGGGAAAGATGATCTGCTCCCGCAGGCCCAGGTTGTAGTTGCCGCGGCCGTCAAAGCCCTTGGCCGGAATGCCACGGAAGTCACGAATGCGGGGCAGCGCTGCGCTCACCAGCCGGTCGGTGAAATCCCACATGCGCTGCTGGCGCAGGGTCACCATCATGCCGATGGCCTGGCCCTCGCGCACCTTGAACTGCGCGATGGACCGCTTGGCCCGAGTGATCACCGGGTGCTGCCCCGCGATGGCGGTCACGTCGGTAGCCGCACCTTCCAAGGCGCGTGCGTTGGTGAGGGCCTCGCCGAGGCCGATGTTGATGACCACCTTCTGCAGCCGGGGCACCTGCATGACGTTGCCATACTGGTAGTCCCGGAGCAGCGCGGGGACCGCTTCGTTGAGATAGCGCTCTTTCAAGCGCGAAACCATGGCCATGTGTGCGCGCTCCCTAGTCGTACATTTCGCCCGAGCGCAACCCGACCCGCACCTTGCGGCCGTCTTCCAGGTACTGGAAGCGGGTCCGTTCGGGCTTGCCGAGCTTCTCGGAATAGAGCATCACGTTCGAGATGTGCAGCGGCGCCTCTTTCTCGATGATCCCGGCAGGCTGGCCCATGTTACGGGGCTTCGTGTGACGCTTGACGATGTTGATACCTTCGATGGTGATGCGGTTGGTGGTGGTGTTGACGTGCAGCACCTTGCCTCGCTTGCCGCGCTCGCGGCCTGCGATCACCACCACCGCATCGTTGCGCTTGATTTTGGCGGCCACTACAGCACCTCCGGCGCTAACGACACGATCTTCATGAAGTTGCGGTCGCGTAGTTCGCGGGCAATGGGCCCGAACACGCGGGTGCCGCGGGGATTGTTGTCGTTGTTCACCAGCACGGCGGCGTTGTCGTCGAAGCGGATGAACGAGCCATCGGGCCGGCGGTACTGCCTGACGACGCGCACCACCACCGCCTTTACCACGTCGCCCTTCTTGACGGCGGCGCCGGGGTTGGCCTGCTTGACCGACGCCACGATGACGTCGCCCACAAAGGCGAAGTCTTTGCCCGAGCCGCCGAGCACGTTGATGCACATGATAGAGCGTGCGCCGGAGTTATCGGCCACTTTGAGTCGGGTGTACATCTGGATCATCGGGGTTCCCTATGCGCCAGCGCCGATTTGGCCCGGTTGGACCTCAGCGACTTGGTGCTTCTCGATAATGGCCGCCACCACCCAGCGCTTCTCTTTCGACATAGGGCGTGCTTCTTCAATGCGCACCACGTCGCCCAGCGAGCAATTCTGCTCGTCGTGGGCCTTGAAGCGGTGGGTGCTCCGCACGATGCGGTGGTACAGCGGATGCGGCTTGCGCGTCTCCACCACCACCACCACGGTCTTCTGCATCTTATCGCTCACCACTCGGCCGGTGAGGCTCTTCCGGTTCTCTCGCATTGGCGTTGTCCCGTTAGGCGTTCTGGTCCTGCTCGTTTTCGGCGAGCAGGGTATTAATGCGGGCAATCTTACGCCGCACCTTCGCGATTTCGGCAGTGTTGGCCAGTTGGCGGGTGGCCGCCCGGAACCGGAGGGTGAACAACTCCTTGTGAGTGTCCATCAACTGCTGCTTTAGCTCAGCCGGGCTCAGCGCCCGTAGCTCCTGGGTCTGCCGGTTCACAGTGTCACCTCCTCGGCCACCAGTGCAGCGGCCGTCGGCTGGGCGGGCCGCACCAAGAAGCGGGAGGCCAGTGGCAGCTTGTGCCCCGCACGGGTCAGCGCTTCTTTAGCCTGCACCTCGGGAATGCCGTCGAGTTCGAACAGAATGCGCCCCGGCCGAATGACGGCCACCCACATCTCGGGGGCGCCCTTGCCGCTGCCCATGCGGGTTTCGGCGGGCTTCTTGGTCACCGGTTTGTCGGGGAACATGCGAATCCACATTTTCCCTTGGCGGCGGATGTAGCGCACGATGACGCGGCGGGCCGCCTCGATCTGGCGGCTGTTAATCCACCCGGGCTCCTGCGCCTCCAGGCCGAACTCGCCGAACGCCAGGTAGTTGCCACGGTGGGCGACGCCACGCGTGTTCCCGCGGTGGGGCTTGCGGAACTTAACTCGGCTGGGTTGTAGCATCGCTGGTACCGTCTGCTTCACTAAAGGCTGGGGTCAAAACGCCCTCCACCCGAGCGTGCCGCTCTGGCAGTACGTCTCCCTTGTAAATCCACACCTTCACGCCAATGCGACCAAGGGTCGTGTGCGCTTCGGTAAAACCATAATCGATATCGGCCCGCAGGGTGTGCAGCGGGACGCGGCCCTGGCGTTCCGTCTCCTTGCGGCTCATTTCGGAACCGCCAAGACGGCCGGCCACCATGACCTTCACGCCCTGAGCGCCGCGCTGCAACGTCCGTTGCACCGCCTGCTTGATGGCCCGGCGGTAGGCCACCCGCCGCTGGATCTGGTCGGCGATGTTGCGGGCCACCAGGAAGGCGTCCAAGTCGGGCACCCGGATCTCCTGGATGTTGATGCGGACCCGCTTGCCGGTCATCTTCTCCAGCGTCTGCCGGGTCTCGTCCACCTTCTGGCCCTGGCGGCCAATGACGATGCCGGGGCGGGCGGTATAGATGGTGGCGGTCACCTGGTTGGCGCCGCGCTCAATCTCCACCCGCGCCACGCTCGCATCCGCGTAGCGGGTGGAGATGGTGTTGCGGATGGCGAGGTCCTCGTGCAACAGGATCGTGTAATCCTTGGTCTTCGGTGCGCACCAGCGCGCCTGCCACGTTTTGATGACCCCGAGGCGGAACCCCGTTGGGTGTACTTTCTGACCCATTAGGCCTCCTCGTCCACGGTGATGGTCACGTGGCTCGACCGGCGAATGATCGGACTGGTGCGGCCACGGGACCGCGCCTTGAAGCGGCGCAACCGGGGGCCCTCGTCGGCGCTCACGGCAACCACTTTCAGATTGGCGGTGTACATGCGGTAGTTGTTTTCGGCATTGGCGATGGCCGAACGCAGCACCTTGGCCACGTCGAGCGCCGCCGGCGACGGCATGTAGCGCAAGATCTGCAGCGCCTCAAGCGCCTTCTTGCCCTTTACCACATCCAGAATAGGACGGAACTTAGTGGGCGAACGGCCGAGGCCTTTTGCCTTTGCGATAACACGTGGCATGGTTACCTCCTCACCGAGGTGGTGCTTTCGCTGCCGCGATGCCCCCGGAAGTGGCGGGTGGGTGCGAACTCACCCAACCGGTGTCCCACCATGTTCTCCGTCAGATAGACGGGCACATGGCGCCGGCCATCGTGCACAGCGATGGTGAGACCCACCATCTCGGGCATGATGGTGGAGGCGCGGGACCACGTGCGGATAACGGTCTTGGAACCGCTCCGCTGTGCTTCCAGCACTTTCTTCATCAGGTGGTCCGCTACGAACGGACCCTTCTTGGTTGAACGGGACATCTCGACTCCTCGATGTCTGACTGGCTACTGTTACTTGGTGCGGCGCTTGACGATCAGCTTGTCGGTCGCCTTGTTATTGCGGGTCCGGTACCCCAGAGCGGGCTTGCCCCACGGGGTCTTGGGACCGGGCATGCCGATGGGGGCCTTGCCCTCGCCGCCGCCGTGTGGATGGTCGCGCGGGTTCATCACCGATCCACGCACCGTGGGCCGGAAGCCCTTGTGCCGGGTGCGGCCGGCCTTGCCCAACTTGACATTGGAGTGGTCGGTGTTCCCCACCTGTCCAATGGTGGCGGCGCAGGTGGCGTCCACCAGTCGCATCTCACCCGAAGGCAGACGCAGCAGCGCCATGCTGCCCTCTTTGGCCATGAGCTGGATTGAGGTGCCCGCGCCCCGGCCCAACTGTCCGCCCTTCCCGGGCTTCAACTCCACGTTGTGCAACTGCGTCCCGGTGGGGATATTCTTCAGCGAGAGCGAGTTGCCGAGGCGCACTTCAGCCTCGGGCCCGGCCATGATGGCAGCGCCAACCTGCAAGCCATTGGGCGCCAGGATGTAGCGCTTCTCCCCATCGGCATAGTTGATGAGGGCGATACGGGCCGACCGGTTCGGGTCGTACTCGATGGTCGCCACCTTGCCAGGAACCCCATGCTTGTCCCGCTTGAAGTCGATGATGCGGAGTAGCCGCTTGTGGCCACCGCCCCGATGGCGCACCGTCACCCGTCCGTAGACATTGCGGCCGGCGTTCTTGGTGAGCGAGACCACCAACGATCGTTCGGGTGTCTTCTTGGTTATCTCCTCGAACGTGGGCGAGGTGGCGCCACGACGGCCAGGAGACGTGGGTTTGTAGATACGTATCGCCATGACCCGTGCTCCTTAAACGCCTTCGAAGAACTCGATTTTTTCACCGGGCAGGATGGTGACCACGGCCTTCTTCCAATCGGACTTGTGACCCAAGTGCTTGCCGATGCGCCGCGTCTTGCCATGCATAATGCAGACGTTCACAGCCTTGACCGTCACGTTGAAAGCGGTCTGTACGGCCTCTTTGATCTGGGCCTTGTTCGCATCCAGCGCTACGGCGAACACGTACTTGTTCTGGCCCTGCAGGAGGGTCGACTTCTCGGTGATGAGCGGGCGGCGCAGGACTTCGTAAATGTGCATTATGCCGCTCCTTGGGTGGCGCCGCCCCATAGGGTCTCGGCAGCGCGGGCGGCGTCCAGCGTCATCACCAGGTACTTGTGCGCCAGCAGCCGTTCGACGCTCACAATGTTGGCCGGCAGCGTGAACACCCCCTGCAAGTTGCGGGCGGCCAGCACCACATTATCGGAGGGCGGCGCCATTACCACCAACGCCGTGCCGGCTATTTTCAGCGCCTGCATGACGTTCTTCATATCACGGGTCTTAGCGCTACCCAGGTCAAGGTTATCCAGCAGCAGCAACTCGCCGTCAGCAGCCTTGGCCGAGAGCACGGAGCGGATGGCCAACTGGCGCATCTTGCGGGGCATGGCCTGGCGGTAGCTGCGCGGCTTGGGGCCGAATACGATACCGCCGTGGCGCCGGTGCGGGGCACGGATGGAACCCTGACGGGCTCGGCCTGTGCCCTTCTGTTTGTACAGCTTCCTGGTACTGCCGGCCACTTCGCCACGGGTCTTGGTGGAGTGCGTACCCTGACGCAGGTTGGCAAGCTGGCGCACCAAGGCCTGGTGTACCACCGCTTCATTGGGCGTCAGGCCGAAAACGGCGTCGCTCAACTGGACGGTGTCCACCTGGGAACCTTGTTGATTAAAAAGCGGATAGTCCATCGCGGGTCCCTTAGGAGGAGCTTTTGGCCTGGCGGATAAGCACCAGTCCATTGGTTGGGCCCGGCACCGTTCCCTTGATGAGGAGCAAGTTCCGTTCCGTATCGACCTTGAGAATCGTCAGATTCTTGGCGGTGACGCGCACGTCACCCATATGGCCGGCCATGTGCAGGCCTTTGAGCACCCGGCCCGGCGTGGTGCCGGACCCGATGGAGCCCGGGGCCCGGTGCCGGTCCGACTGGCCGTGAGTCTTGGGGCCGCCAGCGAAGTGGTAACGCTTGACGCCGCCGGCAAAACCCTTGCCCTTGGAGACGCCGGTAACATCGACGGTCTGGCCCTCTTCGAACACCGAGGCGGTGAGCACATCGCCCACCTTCACTTCTCCGGCGGGCAGCGGGAACTCCCGCAGGTGGCGCAGCAGGCCAAGCGGAGCGTCGGCCTTTGCGGTGCCCTTGCGGTTGTCGCGCGTGCGGGTCTTATTGGCGCCGCCGAAGCCCAGGTGGCCCTTCTCAGCCATGCTGAGCTTCTTGGCGATACCGAACCCGATCTGGACGGCAACGTACCCGTCTCGCTCTTCCGTCTTTACCTGGGTGACCGGGCAGGGACCGGCCTCCACGGCGGTGACAGCGTGCAAATGGCCGTCAGCCGAATAGAACTGTGTCATGCCGAGCTTCTTACCGATGAGTCCGCTCATGGCTACAGCGCTATCTCGATGTCCACGCCGGCCGGCAGGGTGAGGCGCATCAGCGCATCCACCGTGCGGGACGTGGGCTCGTGTACGTCGATAACCCGCTTGTGGGTCCGAATCTCGAACTGCTCGCGCGAGTCCTTATCAATAAACGGCGAGCGGTTCACGCAGAACTTGCGAATGTGTGTGGGGAGAGGGATAGGGCCAGTAACTGCAGCGCCGGTGCGCTCGGCGGTATCCACAATCTGGGCCGCCGACTGGTCGAGCAGCCGGTGGTCGTAGGCCTTGAGTTTGATGCGAATGCGTTGGCGTGCCATAGCGTTATTCCAGTACCTTGGTGACCACGCCGGCGCCCACGGTGCGGCCGCCCTCGCGGATGGCGAAGCGCAGGCCGTCTTCGATGGCAATGGGGGCGATGAGTTCCAGCGTCATCTTGATGTTGTCGCCGGGCATCACCAT
>ORJL010980118.1_pt1 | contig 59001 bp, 66 predicted proteins | sample 1779941 | NCBI WGS metagenome assembly ORJL01 (sample SAMEA104232317, study PRJEB22302) | groundwater metagenome | biome: forest; feature: aquifer; material: groundwater | place: USA | collected 2011-08-07 | depth 5.8 m | reverse complement strand
TAGTTTTTTTAAAGGACCGTATTTTCAAAGAAGGCTTCGGCTGGAGGCTCAAAAGAAGGCCTCTTCACTATCAACCTTAACCGTCTAAAGCGGACATTTCTACTTTGGGGAAAAGAGGACATTTCTATTTTGGCTGGACATGCGGATCGCCCTTCATTGACACCCCAGGGGAATACGGCTATAATTCTGTAACTTCCGCCACACGGCGGGGAAAGGAGAAAACTCAATGTCGAAAGTTGAACTCGGCCCCAACGAACCGCTCGAAAAGGCGCTCAAGCGCTTTAAGAAGAAGATCGAGCGCGAAGGGATCCTGAAAGCGCTTAAAGCTCGCAAGCATTACGAAAAGCCCAGCGAGATCAAGCGCCGCAAGGCTCGCAGCAGCAAGAACCGCAAGCGTTATTAAAAAGGGCTGTCCCGCCGCGCCTATTTCGTAATGGCCCGGGACGAACTTTCTCCCGTAACGTCTAACGTCTCATCCTTCTAGCCCGGATCATTCCATGCAAACACCGCTTTTGGCTGCCGTAATCGTGATCGGTCTCCTTGCCGCCGCCTGTGCGGTGTTGGCGGCCGCTTTCCTGCGCGCCTCGCGGACTTCCGGCTCCGGAGTAGACGCTCTCGCTAAAGATCTGGAGCGTCTCGAAAAAGCGCTCAGGGACGAATCTGCCCGCGGACGCCAGGAGATGAATCAGGGCTCGCTCCAAAGCCGCAAAGAACTCACCGATGCCGTCGACCGCATGCGTCAAGGCGTCGAAGACAAACTTAAGTCTATCCAGGACGACAACACCAAGAAACTCGAGCATATTCGCCAGACTGTCGATGAGAAACTGCACGAGACCCTTGAGAGGCGGCTGGGGGAATCCTTTCTTCAGGTGAGCCAGAGGCTTGATCAGGTCCATAAAGGTCTCGGAGAGATGCAAATGCTTGCGCAGGGTGTCGGCGACCTCAAGCGTGTGCTCACGAACGTGAAGACGCGCGGCCTGACCGGCGAGAATCAACTTGCAAACCTTCTGGAAGACCTTCTTACCCCCGACCAGTACGATAAAAATGTCGCCACAAAAAAAGGTTCAAAAGATAGGGTCGACTATGTCCTGCGTTTGTCGGACTGCCTGCTTCCCATCGACGCAAAGTTTCCGCTTGAATGTTATGAGCGTATGCAGAAATGTGCCGAGGCCGGTGATCTGGCCGGTGTCGAAATCCACAAGAAAGAGCTCACCGCAAAGGTGAGGGACGAGGCTCGCAGTATCCACGAAAAATACATCGACCCGCCGAACACGACGGATTACGCGATCCTTTTTGTTCCATTTGAAAGTGTTTATGCCGAGATCGTTTCGACGCCGGGCCTTCATCAGCAACTGCAAAACGATCACCAGGTGACCGTCGCCGGACCGACTAACCTGGGCGTCATCCTGAACGGTTACCGCATGGGTTTCCGGGCCACGGCGATCCAAAAAAGGTCCGCGGAAGTTTGGACACTGCTCGGCACGATCAAGAACGAGTTCGGAAATTTCGCCAAAATACTCGACCGGGTCCAGGAGAGGCTGGAGCAGGCGACGGACACGCTTGCCGACGCCAGCAAGAAGACGCGCACCATCGAGAAAAAACTAAAATCGGTCGAGGGTCTTCCCGCCGACACCAAGCTTTTGGCTGATGAAGCGGGCGAAGATGAACCGCCTCTTTTTCAGGAGCCAAAAAACGGCAAAGACAAAACTTAAACTTGCATGAATTAGACTAAACGATATAATTAGGTTTGCATTCTTGTTAGTCATTTGTTATACTTCGAAACAAAGTTGATCAGGAGGCATTTATTCGGGGAATACCCAGCGCCAGCTTGATTTACATCTCACCCGCCTTTACAGACAGCCCCGCGATGTCGTCCGACATATTAAAACTTTTTTCTAGCCTATGAATAAACTCGTTACGTCATTTCAAAAAAATAAATTTGAAGAAGTGCGCGTCCAAGTCAAGGAATTCAAAGGCTACGATCTTATCGACCTGCGCGTCTATACGTCTGTCAGGGAGGGCGAGGATAAGATCCCGACCGGCAAAGGTCTATCCATCAATGTTTCGCATTTTGGAGATCTAAAAAGATCCATTCAGGAGTTGGAAGTCGTTCTAAGGGAGAATAATCTGCTTAATGAGTAAACTCATGGAGGCGCTCAAAGCCAGCGTCCGCGAAAACAAAGAAACGATCACGAAATCTGAATACGAAAGCGTGCAAGAACAGCTGGCCAGTGTGTATCTGGCCGGTGAAAAGGGCCGCAAGCCGGAATACCCGATGATCATCAAGGTCATCGAGAAAAAGGGTTTACCCGGCGCCATTCCCTGGATCATCACATCGCTCGCTTTTCTTCTGACGGCGTTCAGTCTTTTTTCAACCAAGCGTATTTTTGTGGATGTCCAAGTGATCGACGAGAAGAGCCCCTACATCGCCGCGCTCCGCCGCGGAACGCTGCTGCCGGACCCTGAACCTTGGGCGCAGCAAGCACCGCGTGAAGAAACGCTTAAGGAGGAGGCAGGCGACGGGCTTCATCTGAAGGGCGTTTTTTTTGAAGGAGCCTCTAAGCTTAAGAGTTTTTCCGAGCGCAATCTGCTGACGCTCATCAATACCTCTGTCGCGCCGTTCGCGCGTGCCACGATGACGCTGCCGCAGCCGGCCAACCTTTCGGGTTACAAGATCGTTTTTGACGCCAAGGGCGTTAAGGGAGGAGAGAATGTCGCGTTTGCGCTTAAGGACCGCGACAATGTGCTCGCATTCTCCAAGGGCAAGATCTTCCCGTTCCCGGGCGCGCTGACGACCGAATGGCAAAGCGCAGAGATCACGCTCGATGAGGCCGTCGAGGCGTTCGACGAGAAGCATGTCACCACGATGCGTTTTGAGTTCGGCTCCAACGTACAGAACCGCCCGGGGGACACTATTTACATCAAAAATGTGAGGATCCTGCCTCTTTAATATGCACGTCATCGCCATCTCCAATCAGAAGGGCGGCTGCGGTAAGACGACAAGCGCGATCAACATCGCGGCGTCGCTGGCGTCGCTCGGCAAACGCACGCTTCTGGTGGATATGGATCCGCAGGCCCATGCGACCTATGGCCTGGGTGTGCGCGGTGATGAACCGCGCGTCTCGATCTACAACGTCCTCACCGCTCAATCCGAGAAGAAACATAAGTTTCTTGAGTCGGTGATCATGCCTGTCGACGAAAACTTTGACCTGGCGCCCTCACATGTCCTGCTCAGCACGATCGAACAGGAGTTCCTGCATAAGGACGAGTCTGTTTCCCAGCTGCACGAAGTCCTCGGGCGGCTTTCTTTTCCCTATGAATATGCGGTGATCGACTGCCCGCCGAGTCTTGGGTTCCTGACGTTCAACGCGCTCCGTGCGGCGGACACTGTCCTTGTGCCTATCGAGCTCGGCACATTTTCGCTCATCGGCGTCGGCAAGCTTCTCAGTATGGTCGAGCTTTTGCGCGTCAAGATGCGGCACACGCCCAAGGTCTACGCCATGCCGACGATGGTCGACACACGCACGCGGTTTGCCCGGCATATGATCGAAGAGATCCGCGCCGCCTTCGGTGAAAACGTCCTCTCCAGCGCGATCCGTCAGTCGGTTTCGATCCGGGAATCGCAGGCGCGCGGTGCGGCGCTCGTGAAATACGACCCTAAGTCCCGCGGCTGCGTCGATTACCTGATCTTGACACAGGAACTTCTCAATAAAATGCCGCCGGCGGTGGTGCTGCCTGAGCCTGAAAGGATCACGATCCCCTCCGATCGCCTCAAAGATTTCATGTTTAAAACGCGCACGGCTCAGGAAGTTTACCTGGTGGGCGATTTCAACAACTGGCGGGCTTCCCCCGAATCGCGGCTGTGGCAGACCGAAGAGGGGCTCTGGCAGAAACGCGTGTTCCTTGAGCCGGGACGCTATCGCTATAAATTCATCATCGACGGCCAGTGGGTCGTCGACCCTTCCAATGAACGGATCGAGCAGAATCCGTACGGCGGGCTCGATTCCGTGCTCGAGATCCACTAAGCGCCCTCGTGGCGGCCAAACTCCCATACCGGATCGTTGAATCGCGCGAGCTCTACCGGGGACACCACATCACGCTTTTCAAGGATCGCTTCGTTCTCGACGCGGTCAAGAACAAGATCGTCACGCGAGAGCTGATCGCGCATCCCGGCGCGGTCGCGATCGTGCCTTTCGCCTCTAAAAATGAGATCCTTTTGCTCCGCCAGTTCCGGTATTCGGCTCAAGGCGACATGCTCGAAATTCCGGCCGGAACGCTTGAGAAAGGGGAAAAGCCTCTCACTTGCGCCAAGCGTGAACTTGAAGAGGAGACCGGTTTCCGAGCCAAGCGTTGGAAGTTTCTCGCAAAATTTTATTCTGCTCCGGGTATTTCAAACGAGATCATGTGGCTCTACCGCGCCGATGGGCTCGTGCCGGGTAAAAAACAGCTCGACCACGACGAGTTCATCACGCACACGAAGATCCCGCTCAAGCGCGCCGAAACGCTGGTTCGGTCGAACCACATCCAAGACGGGAAGACGATCGCGGGCATCCTCTGGGCTTTGCATTTCGGACAGTGAGCACCCCTGTTCAGGACCGGTCAAAATTATACCACCGGCTCAAACTCGCTGTTTTCTTCGTCGATCTCGCCTTCGGGGCGGTCCTTCTGGCGCTGCTTCAATTTACGGCGCTGGGTGCAAAGATCACCTCATTCGCCGAAGGCGCTTCTTCGCATCGGCCTCTCCAGATCGCGGTCTATATGGCTGTTTTCTTCGGCGCTTTCACGGCCCTTTCATTCCCACTTTCCGTTTATTCAGGCTATACACTGGAACGGCGATTTGCGCTGACGGACCAGCGCTTTAGCGGTTGGCTCGCACAGGAGTTCAAAAAGGTCGCGCTTTCGCTGCCTCTTTTCGTCTTGTCGATGGAAGCACTTTTTTGGGCCGGCGCGCGATTTCCGGATACCTGGTGGATCTGGGCGGCTGCGGGGTGGTTCGTTCTCGCCGTGGGACTGGCCCGTATCCTTCCCACAGTGGTTCTGCCGCTTTTTTACCCCGTGAAGCCGCTTGAAGACGGCCCGATCAAGGAGCGTGTTTTGGGTCTTTGCCGCGAGTGCGGTGTGAAAGTCCTCGGCGCATTCCGGATCAAACTCTCCAAAACGACCAAAAAAGCGAACGCGGCGCTCGTTGGTATAGGGAAGAGCCGCCGGGTTTTATTGGCGGACACGCTGTTGGGTTATCCCGAAGACGAGATCGCGATGGTGGTCGCGCATGAGATCGGACATCACGTTTTGGGGCACATCGCCAAGGGGCTTCTTTTTAGCGGCGCACTGGCGGCGGCCGGTTTTTTCGTGCTCAAGCTTTTGTCGGGCCTCATCACCGCGGCGACCGGAGCGTCCTCCCTGACAGACTTCGAGGCGTTTCCGGCGCTTACGTTTCTGGCTTCGGCGGCCGGATTCCTCGTGCTCCCGGTCCAGAACGCGGTGTCGCGCCACATGGAAAGGGAGGCCGACCGCTTTGCGCTTGAGCGGCTGCCCTCCATGGAATTGTTCCGTTCGCTCATGGAGCGTCTCGGACAGCAAAATCTGGGAGACCCTGACCCGGATCCTTTCGTCGAATTCGTCTTTTATAGCCACCCGTCGCTCGGCAATCGCCTGAAACACGCCGAGACCGTGCTCGCCGTCCGCAGAAAATGAAGTGCTTCTTGATAAATCCAGCATTTCAGTCTAAGATGGTTCGCAAAGGAAACCAGAATGATAAAAGAGGCGAAGATATCGTCGGTCGTTTCGCTTTTCCCGCTGCCGCAGTACGTTGTGGTGCTTGAAGATGTGGAGAAAACACGCCTGGTCCCGATCTGGATCGGCGTGTATGAGGGCAACGCCATCGCATTGGAAATGCAGGGCGAAAAATTTCCCCGCCCTCTGACCCACGACCTCATGGTCAACCTTCTTTCAACGCTCGGCGCCGAGATCGAGAAGGTGGTCGTGACCGACCTTAAAGCCAATAGCTATTACGCGCTTATCTACGTGAAGCACGGCGGAAAAACCGTCGCGATTGACGCGCGCCCCTCGGACTCGCTGGCCCTGGCCGTGCGGACTCACTGCCCGATCTATGTTGACGAGAAAGTCCTCCGTAAATGCCCGCAGATAGACAGCTCTATCACCGAGGATGAGATCAACAAGTTTAAGACGGACCTGAAAACCATGTCGCCTGAGGAGTTCTTCAAGAGCCTGGAGGAAGCCCCTGCCCCCGAAGACCCGGATATCCAAAAATCGGGCGGCCTTGAGGATGAAGGGGATGAGCCGGACGAGGAAGAGGATGATGATAAGCTTTAGCGGGAGCTTCGTTGCCCGGTAGCCGGGGAGTCGGGCTTTACTTCGACGACACGAAGATCTATGTCGTTGAGCTCCACAAGGAATTCGGCGAAACGCAGATCGTACGCTCAACCGAATCCGATGTGCCGGCGGCAGTTTCCGGAGCCTTGCCTTTAACGCCGGCCGCTGCGTTCGCCCGCACCGCCCGCCAGACGCTTGAGAAGGCAAAGATATCCCTCCAAAACATCTTCATTGCCATCCCTGAAAAAGAAGTCATGACCCGGTATTTCGAAATACCCCTCGTCCCTAAAAAGGAATGGGCGAATGTCATCCGCTTTGAGGCGCAGAAATACGTTCCGTTCGACGTCCATGAGCTTTATTACGATTACGACGTTTTCGTCGACAGGGTGCACAGAAAGATCGGGGTCGCTTTCGTCGCGGCACGGAAAAAGGAGATCGACGATATGGTCGAGGCTCTCCGCGCCGAAGGAATCGCCGTCGCGGCGATCGAGACAGCCTCAATCGCCCTTGTGCGGGCGCTCCAGCTCCAGGAGGGCAAAGAAGTCCGCGCGCTGATCCACCGCAACCGCGACGGAGCTTCCACGGTCGTACTTTTTAAGCACCGGTCTGTGTTGATGTCGAGGACGACTCCCGCGAGGGTGGCCCGTCTTGGGGACATCAAGGGCACGGCCGAAGAGTCTTTTCTCGCGGATGCCCGCCTGGCTTTCAATTATTTTTCCAAGAACTTCAAGAACGAGGTGATCAAGGCCATTTTCGTCAGCGCAGACGCTTCCGAGAGCGCGGATTGGGTGGCGCTGATCGGCCGTGAATTCGGTCTCCCCACGCAACCGGCGTCGGCGGTCAGCGCGCTTGGGCGAGGCAGAACACTGTCGCCGGGCATGAACATCGCCGCAGGCCTCGCTTTGCGCGAAGTTCGTAACGAGGGCGGGAAGAAGGTCACGCTGCTTCCGAAGGAGAAGACCGGCCCCTCTGCCGGTGCGGCCAACACGCCGCTGGCGCCCGGCGAAGAAGAGGCTCTTCTCAGGAAGTGGGCTCAACGGGAGCTGATCGCGGCGGGGCTTTTGCTGGCCACGACATATCTATTCTTCTCATCGCGTGTTGCTGCCGAAAAAAAGAGTCTTGCCGTCTCGCGTCTGTTGCCCTATAAGAGCGTCACGGCCAATACCGGCATGGAGTTCGCGCAATTAAGCGCAAAGTTTGCGGAGCTCGAGACCAGAGAAGCATTCCTGAAGCAGCTCATCAACAACCGGTCCGATGTCACCTCGAAGCTCGACGAGATCGCCAAGATCATCCCCGATGAACTACGCATCACGGCGCTCGACTACTCCAACCAGGAGGAGCTCGGGGGCGAATCGAGGGTCACCTTGCGCTTGGACGGCCTGATCCAAATGGCTGCGGGCGGCAGTGAGCTGGTCCTGACCAATCATTTCGTAAATACGCTGAAAGCCAATGAAAGATTCAGAGGCGGCTTGGCCGATGTTAAGCTTACTCAAGTCAAAAAAGCGATCGGTTCGACCCCGGGATATTTTTCGGTAGACTGCACCGCGATCGAGAAAAGGACTTCCTGATGCCGGAATTAGCCCTGAAAACCACGCGGGATAAATTGATCGTGCTCACGATCGCCATTTTTTTGGGCACGGTTTTTGCGGGCTGGAACTTCATCGCGAAGCCGTACTTAAAAAAAGCGGCCCAGATCCGGTCTGAGCAGGGGGCCGACGTTACCAAAAAGGAGCTCGTCGCAAAAATAGGGGATGCCGAAAAGCGTCTGGCGCTCTTCCGTGAGCGTTACCCCGAGAAGGGAGAACCTTCCTGGTTGACGGAGACGCTCAATCAGTTGGCCGACGCCGCAGGTGTTTCGATCCTATCCGTGACACCGGTGAGCCGCGAATTGTTCCAGGGCTATTTCCGGCTGCCCGTGCGCATCGAGATCGAATGCGGGTATCACGAGCTTGGTGATTTTACAGCCCGCGTCGAAAACAACCCGCGCTTCATCAAGATCAACAGCATGCGTGTCGAAGGTCCGCGTCTTCCGGATTCACCAAACGCAAAACTCCATGTTTCCATGACGCTCAGCGCATTTTATCCGGAAGCGGGGCTTGCTTCGTGAAAAGATCCTGCGCGGTTTTAGCAGCCTTTCTTTTAGCGACGGCGTGCGCCGGTGCGGCCGAGGCTCCACTCGAAGTGCATTACAGCGGCGCCGGCCAGCGGGATCCGTTCATGTCTCCCGCACAAAAAGCGTCACCCGAGAAAGAAGATGCGAAGGAAGAAATTTCAAACCTGACGTTTGCGCTTGAGGGCTTGATCTGGGAATCGGATCACCCCCAGGCTATCATCAATGGAAAGATATTGGAGGTGGGCGGTGGCGTCCAGGGCGCCGAAGTCCTGGACATCGACGAAAATGGTGTTAAAATGCGGTACAAGGGGCAGGAATTTATTCTTCATCCAAAAGGAAAAACATGACGAAGACGCGCAGGTCTCTCGGCCTTTTAACGGCTGTTTTTCTGCTGACTTCTTTTGGCGTGCGCTCTGCCTATTCCGCAGCCCCCGCACCCGCCGCGATCAAAGAAAGCCGGTTTGTGGACGACGAGGCTCCGCCGCTGCCGATCCCCAGCACAAACAAGCTTATTTCCATGAACTTTGACGGCGCGATGCTGCGCGATGTGCTGCGCATCCTTTCTCAGCAATCCGGTCTCAGCTTTGCCGCCAGCGAAGAGGTCGAGACAAAAAAGGTCACCGTTTATCTCGAGAACGTCCCTGTCAAAGACGCCATCGAGAGCATTCTCAACGCCAACGGCTTGAAATACGAACACAGGGAAGGCAGCAACGTTTTCGTTGTCTATCCGGCCGAGTCCACTGAAAACGGCATGGTGACGAAGGTGTATATACTCAAATACAAGCGTCTTTCGACCTCTCCCAGCGAGATCGGCTCGCTCAGCGTCATCTCTGATCTTTTGAAGCCTGAGGAAGTCACAGCGCTCTCCACCGGCACCTCGTCGGGCGGTGCAGCCGCCGGCGCGGCGCCGGCAGGGACTGCGGCGCCCGCCGCAGAAACAGCCGGCACTCTCATGGCTGAGCGCGGGATCGACAAGATCGTGGCGAGCCTCCTCTCCGAGAACGGCAAGATCGCCGTCGATCTTTGGACCAACGCCATCATCGTCACGGACACGCCCGCGACGCTCGCCAAGATCGACCGTGTGCTCAAAAAGATCGACGTGCCCACCGAGCAGGTCTTGATCGAGGTTCATTTTGTCGAGGTGAAGAAATCCATCATTGACGACATGGGTGTCGACTGGGGCGGAGACGACGGCGCGCTGGCCGCGTTCACCGGTGGTTCGCGGACAACAGGCTTTCCTTTCACCGAGCGGTTTTTCGACGCAAATAAGGGCGTGCAGGCGACGACCCAAGGGACATCGACGTTAACGCTGGGAAGTCTGAGCGCCGTCAACTTTAAAGCCACGCTGAGGTACATAGCCACCCACAGTGATGCCAAAGTTCTCGCCAGGCCTCGCGTGCTCACATTCAATAACGAGGCTGCGAATATCAAGCTGGTTACTCGTGCCGCCGTTGCAAGCACGTCCACACTGTCAGCTTCGGAAGGCGTCACCACGGTCACGACCGGCCAGGCCGAACGGGCCGATGTCGGCATCAGCCTGAAGATGACGCCGCAGATCAACGACAAGCGCTATGTGAGCCTTTTTCTTGAACCTTCGGTCACCACGGTCACTCCCTCGGCATTTTTCCCCACGACATTTTTGGACCCGACCACACGCTCGGTACGCACCACCGCGAGGGTGCGCGACGGAGAAACGATCGTCATCGGCGGGTTGATCGATCGGGACGATCAGGTGTCCATCAAACAGGTGCCCGGGCTGGGCTCCATTCCTCTGCTGGGCAACGCCTTCAAGTATAAATCCAGGGCAAACACCGAGCGTGAGCTTGTCGTCTTCATCACACCTCATATCGTCGAAGGGACGGAGACCGACGGAGTGCTTCGGCCCGAAGAGAACTTGGCGGTGAAGCGGTCACTGGATTACTTTGTGGAGAGCGAGGTCGGCCGTACGGTGACGCCGATGTCGGAGCTTGCCAAAGCGAATTCTCCGATCTACCGTGAAGAACAAAAGCTTATCGGTAAAACCTCCAAGCGCAGCGCGAGTCCCGCACTCGACAAGGAAATGACCCGCGCGCTCGATTCCCTGAACAAGAAGTAAGACGCCCCTATGCCCAAATCGCACCAGCGCCTGGGCGAACTCCTGATGAAAAGCGGTTTGATCTCGCAAGAGGACATTGCGAGAGCCGTGAACATACAAAAAAAAGAATCAGAGTCATTCCTCGGCACGATCCTGGTGAAGATGGGGGCGATCAGCGAAGGGGATCTGGCGGCAGTCCTTTCCAAACAGCTCGAAATTCCGTTGGCTTCAGCCGACAACGGCATCCTCGTGCCGGCCCGCGATCAGGAACTGCGCGTCCTGGTGCCGGAGGAATTCGCCCGGCGCCACTCCGTGCTGCCGCTCGGTCTTTCGGAGAACACCCTGCGCGTGGCGATGGCGGATCCGTCGGATATCATTCTGCTCGACAATCTTCGCCGCATCACGGGCCGGGACATCGAGAGGTTCATCGCGTCTAAAAAAGACATCGACGCCGCGATCGGATCGTACTACGGAGAGGGCGGGATGCTCAAGTCCGCCATCGAGGCCTCTTATTCCGCCAAAGACCTTCTGATCCGCGACGATGAAGCGGACGGTTCGCACATTTCGCTCGACGATCTTGTCGCCAGCGCCGAAAAAGCCCCTGTCATCAAGCTGACAGACCTGATCATCCGCCAGGCTATCAAGGAGCGGGCGAGCGACATTCATATCGAGCCGTTCCCGGGGAAGGTCTCCATCCGTTTTCGTATCGACGGCGTCCTCCAGGAAGTATCGCCGCCCGACAAGTCCATGCAGCTGCCTCTTATTTCACGCATCAAGATCCTATCCAAAATGGACATCGCCGAGAAACGCTTGCCGCAAGACGGCAGTTTCCGCGCCACGATCGAGAACCGGTCGATCGATTTCCGCGTTTCGACCATTCCGACGGTCCACGGAGAGAAAATGGTCCTTCGTATCCTCGACCGCTCTTCGGTGAACCTGAGCCTCGAAAGCCTCGGATTTGAGCCTTACGAAATGGAGATCTTCCGCAAAGCGATCCGCCGCCCTTACGGCATGATCCTCCTGACAGGGCCGACCGGAAGCGGCAAAACGACAACGCTCTACACCGCGCTCAGCGACATCAAGGGCGTCGACAAGAACATCATTACGATCGAAGACCCCGTCGAATACCAGATCCCGGGCATCAACCAGGTGCAGGTCAAATCCTCGATCGGACTCACGTTTGCGGCGGGCCTCCGCTCTTTCCTGCGTCAGGATCCCGACATCATGCTGGTCGGCGAAACACGCGATCTGGAAACCGCGCAGATCTGCGTACGGGCCGCTCTGACGGGGCATTTGGTTTTTTCCACGCTGCACACCAATGACGCGCCGACTGCCATCAACCGCCTGATCGATCTGGGGATCGAGCCTTTTTTTGTGACCTCCTCGCTGATCCTTGTGGTCGCCCAGCGCCTGGTCCGCCGTCTTTGTCCTAAATGCAAAGAACCGATGGATGCCGCTGAATCCAAGCTTCCCGCAGCGCTCCGGACGAAAGGGAAGACCATCTATCATCCGCGCGGTTGTGAGGCTTGTTCCCACACCGGCTATCAGGGCCGCCTCGCCGTGTTTGAGATCATGCCGATGAACGACGAGATCGAAGCGCTTGCGATCAAAAATGCGTCGATGGCGGATCTGCGTGTCGCGGCGCGAAAAGCGGGAATGGTCACTCTGGAAGAGAGCGGTTTTAAAAAGGTCATGCAAGGCATCACTTCCGTCGAGGAGATCTTCCGCATGACCATGGCGGCGACCTGACATGACCGTATATAATTACAAAGCGCGGGACACAAAAGGCCACGTGCTCGCCGGGTTCCAAGAGGCTTCGAACGAGACCGAAGTGGTCAAGATCCTTCAATCCAACGGACTCCTGGTCACGAGCATTGCCACCGGCGCCACCTCGTCCATAAGGCAAGGCAAGCGTAAACGGCACCGCGGGATCAAGCTCGACGACTATCTGGTGTTCACGCGTGAGAGCGCGACGCTGCTCGAGGCCGGTATTCCGCTTCTTCGCGCGATCGAAGTGATCACTGAGCAGATCGAAAGCCAAAAGCTGCACGATGCGCTTCTGGAAGTCCTTAAGGACATCCGGTCGGGCTCGACACTGAAGGACGCCATTGCCAAGCAGCCTAAAGTATTTCCTTCACTTTGGGTCTATCTGATCGAAGCGGGCGAGGTGAGCGGTAATCTCGTGATGGTGCTCGGACAGATCGCCAACAATCTTGAGTCAAGCATCAACCTTCGCAAGAAGCTCGTCTCGGCGTTGGCGTACCCCGCCGTGCTTGTCTGCGTTGCCGTAGGCGCGGTGTTCGTGTTTCTGCTCAAGATCATCCCTGTGTTTGACGCGCTGTTCAAGAGCATGAACGCAAAGCTTCCATTTCTGACGCAAGTCGTGATCGATCTAAGCCGTTTTCTTCAGCACTACTTTTTCTTTGCCGTCATCGGCGTCGGCGCGCTCGCCTATTTCCTGAAACGATACGTGGCGACAGACGCGGGGCGTCGTCAACTGGACACGTTCGTCCTCAGGCTGCCGGTATTCGGCAGGCTCGTTCAGGACTCCATTCTTGCGCGTATCATGATCAATTTTGCAACGCTGACCAAAAGCGGTGTCAGCATCCTTCAAACCGTCGAGATCAGCGCGCGCGCCTCAGGCAATTCCGTGTATCGGGATTCGCTCGAAAAGACCCGGCTCGACATTCAGCAAGGAAAGACGATGTCGGCCTCTATGGCCGAGTCCGCGCTCTATTCTCCGCTGGTCATCCACATGATCATGATCGGAGAGGAGAGCGGAAAGCTGGCGGACATGCTCCAGAAGATCGCCAAATACTATGATGCCAAGGTCGAGGTCTTTCTGGGGCGCCTGGGGGTCTTGATCGAACCCCTGATACTCATCCTCATCGGGGGCGTTATTGGATTTCTTGTCGTGGCTATGTTCCTACCCATACTCAGCTTAAGCCAAATCGTGAAATAATCTTTATACTTGATACATTCGTTATTAAATGGTATAGTTCTGATAAGAATACATAAGGATTGTTAATCCCAACAGGAGGGGGCGTTTAAATGATCAGTAAAAACATTTTTAGGGCAAAAAGCCAGTCCGGTTTTACGTTGCTTGAAATATTGATCGTCATCATCATTCTTGGTATTCTCGCCGCGCTGGCTATTCCGGTCTACTCTGCCGTGCGTGAAAAGGCTGTCAAACAGGAAGCATATCAACAGCTTGCGGCAATCCGTGAGGCAGAGCAGCGTTATGCGGCCGCCTATAATACTTACACAAGCAGTTTTACGCTGCTTGAGTACGACCCTGCCGCAGTCGCTCCCGGCGTGACAGCTCATTACACTTACACCGTTCCTACAGCTACAACGGCGGCTCTGACGGTCGTTGCCGCGCGCATTACCTCGATTGCGCCGACCGGGTCTACGGCTTACTCGATCACTATCGACCAGGCCGGCACTATCACGGGTGGCTGAGTATTCGCGAATCTATGGTCTAGCCGGTAATTTTCGGCGACCCGACAATCGAGCGGACTTCCCGTACAGCGGGTCGTCCGCTCGATCTTTTTGGAGAAAAAGGTGAAACTAAACCGATTTGGAATGACGCTTACGGAGATCATGATCGTGGCCGTTATCATGGTCATTCTCGCTTCTCTGGCGGTCCCCAATTATTTTCGTACGGTTGAAGAAGCCAGGGCCAATGAAGCCAAAGCCAACCTGAGCACTATTTATTTCGCCCAGAAGATATTCAAAGAAAACAACAGCGTCAAAAAATATTATCCGGCGGGGGGAGGATCGAGTTCCACTTCGACATCCGGTGAATTCGCCGACATGAAAACCCAGCTCAACGTCGATTTCACGGTGAATTATTACGGGATCGTCGTCTCCACCGCGACCGGCGGCAGTACGACAGCGTATTCGGCCGTTGCCACACGGGCCGGAGGATCGCGGACCTATACGCTTGATTCCTCCACTGGAAATATCACGGCCTCCGGGAGTTTTTAACGTGCGGAAAGTACCTGGCCTCCCGCTGATCCTCTGTATCGCTCTGTTCTTGCAGCCCACCGTTGCGCTAGCAGTCCGTCAGGTTACCCGCAGCGCGGAATATCCTTCGCCTATGGGGGTCTATGATTCGATGAGCGTCTCGCGGACTCTTCGGATCGGTATCCAGACCGTGGATCCGCCGAGATTTGATCCTGACCCAGGTTACAATATGCCGGCAGTACCCGCCGCGGCCAATCCACTCGATGCTGCGCAAGGTCTCGTCACGATCAACGGGAACCTGCATGTTCAACCTCTTGACGCCGCTTTTGCGGACACCACGGGCATAGAACACGCATCGACAAGGGTTCTCAGGGATGTCATCATCGATGAAAACCTTCAAGTGGACGGAGACACGTTCAAGGTGCGCTCACTGAGCTGGTGGGGCGAAAGCCATTGGACGCTGATCAACATCCCGGGTTTCCCCGCCGCAAATGTACGTTCGGGTGAAATGCACGTGAATGGGGATGTCTACGCCCAGCGCTTCCGGGCCTCATCAAACGCCTGGGGAATAGACGACAATGAGCAGCTTCTCTTCTTCGGACCCTCGAATGACGGCGACAGCTACGACGGCGATTGGGTCGAGGTACGCGCCAAGACCGGCCGTTCTAATCCGCCGCACCCCGCCAATGACTCGGGCTGGGAACACGGCGAAAGCATACTCGTGGTCAAGGGCAACCCTTACATCATTCTGAACGGCTATTCCAGGGCCAACGTCGGTATCGGCACGGAAGCTCCGGCCTATCTCTTGCAGATCGGAAACGCGGGAGACGGGTTCCAGGCGATAAGTCATTCCTGGCAGGTGTACAGTTCGCGGGATTTTAAGACCGATATCCGCCCGCTTTCCCAAGCCGAGTACAGCTCGATCGCTGACAGAGCCGCAGACCTGAACCTCGTGCGTTACCGCTACAAAAAAGACCGTCCGGATGACGTCAAAAAATTCGGAGTCATCGCGGAAGAGGCCCCCAAGGAGATCATTTCTAACGACGGCATGACGATGAGCCTGGGCGACACGGTGGGTTTTCTTTTTGCGGCGATCCGGGGCATGAAAGCCGAGAACGACCTGCTTAAAGTCGAGATCGAAAAACTCGAAAGGAGAGCCATGTGAAGCGCTTCGCCTCCATTTCGTTGACCGTGTTTTCGTTGGCCCTCGCGCTTCCTCTGGGCGCTTCTCAGCAGGTCGATGTCGCGACGTACTTCGATGCGCCTTTCGCTGATTACAGGGAACTGCGGCTGACCGGCGCGCTCACCGTCGGAGCCAACGACGCGAATGTCGGGACAATTTCCATAGGAGCGGGTAGTTACACGGCCGCTTTCTACGGAGGTTTTAATGTTTTGAACAATGACCGGCCCGGACGATTCGGAGACCATCGCGGTGGCACGGTCACCGTCTCGGGCAGCATGGATATTGAAAATACCTCCGGAAATTCGCTTTTTTACGTCGACGCCGTCAACAACCGTGTCGGCTTCGGCACGCGGACACCCGCTGTCACGCTCGACGTCAAGGGCGAACTGAAGGGGAAGAGTCTTTTTTCTTACAGCGATCCTCTGGACTATTACGAACCCTACGCCGAAATGTACTCGGAGGTCAACAGCTCTGCCCGCATCTGCGGCGCCTACAGGGATGACGCGGGCTCTCCTCAGAAGTTCCGCTTTTGTACGACACACATCGATGGAAATCCGCTTGCGCTTCAGTCTATCGATAAGGGATCGGGGTCTACAGACGAAATCGGCGCGGCGGGTCACGGCGAAGTCATTATTATGGGGAAGAAGGTGGGATACAGCACGGTCGGTCATACCGTGATCTTGGTGGTCGGAGAGCCCTTTGACGGTCAAACGCTGGATCCGGACATCGATGAGCCTGCAGGAGATCCGGACGGTGTTGTCAATCAAGGGGATTACCCCACGGTGGTGCCAGGGTCTTCCCCGGCGGTGCCAATGCCCGGCTCCCAGGCCTATGCGCACGGATGGTACCAGTACAGCTCCCGCGAATACAAAAAAGACATCGTTCCCCTGGCGCCGGCCGAATATGGCGCGCTTCTTTCGAGGTTCATGGCGACGGATGTTGTCCATTACCGGCTTAAACTGGAAAACAAAAACATGAAACTTCGCTTGGGTTACGTCGCTGAGGATGTCCCCGCAGAGATGGTGGACGAGGACCCTAAATCGATCAGCCTCGGCGAAGAGGCATCGGTCCTGCTTGCCGTCGTAAAAGCCGTGCGCCTGGAACAGGAAGACGTGCGCAGCCGTGTTGAGGCGCTAAAAAAATGACGTTCTCCCGGGCGGCTCTCAACGTTCCGGCGGTGACCGCGCTGATCATCACGGCTCTCGCGGTTCCGGCGCTTGCGGAAGACGTGCGTATCCGTTCGACGTATCCCTTGGTGTACGGTGAATATACGGATGTCTCCGCGGAGAACGAATTTCAAGCGGGCACCCCCGCAAGCGGGGCGCTCACTAATATTTACGGTGACGTCAACGTGCTGGGTGATCTTGTCATCACGAAGCCCGAAAACTGCCGTGTGCGCGTCGCGCCCAGCATGGGGCCTCAAGAGGGAGACGGTTTCCGTATAGACACCGGCGGCAATGCGATGGTCAGCCACCCTCCCACGGCCAACATCCCGCGCCTGAAGGTGTCCACCATTCTTATCGGCGGTGATTTCTTTGCCTGGGGCGATCCTGCGGATACCCCCTCGGTCGTCGGCATTATGCGTGGATTCAGGGATACATCTATCGGCGACTTACATAAGCAGAGAAAAGGGTTGTTTGCTTCTCGGCCAGCAGGAAGCCCGACGTTGGACCCGGCGGCGGGAACCTACGCGCCCCTGCGTATGGACGGGCGGGAAATTCAGTTTGGGATCGAATATTTCAATCGAAATAATGATACCAATTCTTGGGGGGCAGGTTTGTTGGAGCGTGTCCTCATCGGCACGCGAGCGGTGTGGACTCCGCCGACAGTGACCCCGCAACCCGAATTATTTCTGCAGGTTGGAAACCCCACAGAGACGCCCAGCCCCACGCAATATGATTATGCCGGCGTGGACGGCGGCACGCCCGGACTGGTCGCTCCGCCCGGCGGGGCGGGGAGCGGCTGGCGAATATTCAGTTCGCGGGATTACAAAAAAGACATCGTTCCATTGACGCCGGTCCAATGCGGCGCCGCACTCGACGCGATCGCCCGGCTTGATGTCGTCAAGTATCATTTTAAAGGCGAGCCAACATCAAGCGCCCTTCATACCGGCGTCATTGCGGAGGATCTGCCCGAAATGATCAAGAGCGCGAACGGACAATCACTGAATCTCGCAGAGGCCTACGCCTACGCGGCGGCGGCGCTCAAAGGGCTCAAGGTCGAAAATGACGCCTTGAAGGCGCGGCTGGCCGTTCTGGAAGCCAGGGCCGGGAAGACGCCCCGATGAGTCTTCCCCGCAAGAGCAGACAAGCCGGTTTCACGCTGATCGAGGTCATCATCGCGTCTCTTCTGGTCTCGACCGTGATGGCGATGCTCCTGGCGGCGTTCATCTCCGCCAACCGCTGGGTGAGCCCTGAGTACAACAGCGCGCATTATGTGGCCCGTCAACAGCTCGAGCGTTTATCCGAACAGGTCCGTCAGGACTGGTGGAATGTATCGGCGACGGATCCCGAAAGACGCCTCAACGCGGCTTACAATCCTCCGGATCGTCCCGCCGAAACGATCACGCTCGACGGAGTCACGTACACACGCAACTACACCGTCAGCAACATCTCGGCCAACGGCAGGGATTACCGAAAGGCCGCGGTGGCTGTCCAATGGGACTGAATCTCCGCGGTTCGCGCGGTTTGACGCTGATCGAAATTTTAATAGCCGGGCTCCTACTTTCAGTCGTCTTTCTGGCCAGCGCGTCGGCCTACATCACCACGCTTAAATTTTTTAATGCGGTTCGGGAGAAATCCGGCCAGATTTACGCATTTATGGGCATGGAACATATCACACGGCGAGTTGAGCTTGCCAACGACATCATGGTCAATGATGGGGGCACGGCAAATGCTGAAACCGGCAAGCAGCTCAAAATGCGCTGGGACTACAACGCGGACGGGGTTCTGAATGGCGACACGGCAAACGACGTCTCGGATGACACATGGGTCAAATATCGGTTCATCGAAGAGCCTGTCGGCTCGGGTACGTGGCGGTTGTTTTGGCGCACAGACACAGCCGCCGCGGGTTCGGCGACTGACGTCGCCAACACGGATGAACAGGTGGAGACAGGGCTCACCCTGGGCGCTAGCTCGACGTTTGCGCTGACAAGCCCCAGCGGAAACACACAGGGACAAAAGACGGTCCTCGCCGTGACGCTTGAGTCGAACACGGGCGATCCGCCAAAAATTCTGACACTGCAGACTAATGTCCTTGCCGGCTCGAAAGCCAAGGTATGAGCGTGCCGGCGCGCGGGCGTGAAGGGGAGCGGGGGATCGTATTGACCGTCGTGATCATCGTCACGATCATGATGATGACACTGGCGGTGGCTATCCTCGGCCTTGCGGTCAACCAGACCAAACTTGCAAACGGCCTGGTCTCCTCGAATGTGCGTGCGCAGTATCGCGCCGAGGCCGGGCTCGTGGATGCCCGCTGGCGTATGCGCGCCAACTTCACGACGGACATCGGCGGCGGGGACTTCACGAGCGCTGTTTTCGACCCGCCGGCGTACTATATCGATATCGACACGAACACCGTTCATACCGCCAAGACGGACGCCGACGACGTTGAGGTCAACATCAGCGCTGTCGGCGCCGATCAACCCGGTGTCCGCACCGTGGATTCACTGGGCTATCAATAATAAAAGCCTTGCAAAACCCCTGCTTTTCCTATATTTTTATACTGTCTCGTTCGTAAAATCCACTAAAGGAATATTTTGAATAAAAGAACGTGGGTTATTTTCCTGGTTTCGGCAGCGCTGGTCATCACGGCGCTCGCAACTTATCTCCTTTTCACCTCCCGCGAAGCCGAACATAAGCTCCGCCTTGCCAAAGAGGCCGAGCTTTCAATAAAAACAGCCGAAGTCACTGAAAAGCAGGCCCAGGTCCAAACGCTGATCCAGCAGAAATCCGACCTTGAAGAACAGTTCACCACCAAGATCGCCACGCTTGAATCGAGCCTTAAGGATTACGACGAAAACTCAAGAGCGATCAACGCCAAAATGGAGTCGGTGCTGCGCGAAAATGAAGCCATCAAGCGTGAGCTGGCGGACAAGGACGCGAAGATAGGCGAGCTGACCCGTAAGATACGTTCGCTCGAAGCCGACAAGACCTCGCTTCTCGAGACGCTGAATAAGAGCACCGCCGCCGCAGCGGCCAAGACAACGGCGGCTGCGGACGCCCAAAGCGCCGGATCGGGCCTCACGTACGATTATGTCGATCCCGAGGCGCTTGATTCCGTCAAGCTCGGTAAGATCGTCGTCCAAAAAACATCCGGCCGCGCGGCGCGAGTCGACTATATCGACAAGTTGTACGGTTTCATCGTCATCAACGCGGGGGCCAATGACGGCATGAAAAAAGATGCCGTCGTGAACATCATCCGCGGCAACAAGTTGATCGGCAAGGCCGTGGTGCAAAAGATCCGGGCCGAAGTCTCCGCCGCTGTGATCATCTCCGAGTGGACCCGCGAAGAAGTAAAGATCGGCGACCAGGTCAGCCGCTTTTCTTAAGACCCCGTTTCCTCAAGCTGTACACCCGTAAAACCATCCCCTATAATAGCGTTCCATGAGCCCAAAGAAATACGTCCTCACAACGGCGCCTTCCACCGACAGGCACCTCAGCATCGACTACGCCAAGGAGTTGAACGCTTCTCAGCTGGAGGTCGCGATGACGGCCGAAGGGCCTTGTCTGGTCCTTGCGGGGGCGGGCAGCGGCAAAACACGCACGCTTATTTACCGCGTGGCGTATCTTTTGGAGCGGGGTGTGCGGCCCGAAGAAATACTGCTCGTCACGTTCACCAACAAAGCCGCGCACGAGATGCGCAGCCGGGTCGAAACGCTCCTCAAGACCAAATCCAAAGGGCTTTGGTGCGGGACGTTTCACCATATCGGCAACCGGGTGCTGCGTATGTATGCGGATCGTATCGGTCTGTCGCCGGAGTTTGGGATCCTAGACGCGGAGGACAGCCGCGATCTCGTGAAAGCCTGCGTCAAATCGCTCGACATCAAGATCAGCGATTCCCGCTTTCCGAAACCAGGCGTGGTTCATGCGATCATCAGTTTCTCGGTCAACGCAAAAAAAAGCGTCCGCGACGTGGTGCGCCAGCGTTATCCTTATTTTTCCCAGTTTGCGGATGATTTTGAAAGGATCAAGCGCCTTTACGACGAAAAAAAGCGTAAAACCAGTAATCTCGATTTCGACGACCTGCTTGCCCGCTGGACGGAACTGCTGCAGACGTCCATCGAGACGCGCGAGCGCCTGACCCGCCAATTTCGGTATGTCCTGGTCGATGAATATCAGGACACCAACCGCATTCAACAGGAGCTCGTGGCTTTGCTTTCTTCGCACCACAAAAATCTCCTCGTTGTCGGCGATGATGCGCAGTCGATCTATTCCTTTCGTGCGGCCGACATCAAGAACATACTCGATTTCCCCGAACAGCATGAAAACGCGAAGATCTTCAAGCTCGAGACCAACTACCGCTCCACGGCGTCGATTTTATCGCTCGCCAACCATAGCATCAAACACAATGTCCACCAGTTCCCAAAAGAGCTCAAGAGCGTGCACGGCCCGGGCGCGACCCCGCAGTTCGTGAAGGTGCGCGACGGCCGGCAGGAGGCCGCGTTCGTCGCGCAAAGGATCGTCGAACAGAACCAATCCGGTATCGAGGTTGACGAGATCGCGGTGCTCTTCCGCGCGCGCTATCAGGCCGCCGAACTGGAGCTTGAGCTGGCCAAGCGGGGAATCCCGTATGTCATCCGCGGCGGTATCCGTTTTTTCGAACAGGCGCATATCAAGGACGCCCTCTCGTTCCTGAAATTGCTGCAAAATCCCATGGATGAAATTTCATGGATCCGCGCGCTGACGCTTCAATCCGGGATCGGCGCGGGCTTCGCCGAAAAGATCTTTGGGCTCGCGGCAGCCGAAAAGGGAGATCTCAAGAAAGTGGCGGGCGCTGATTTCGGGCAGTCCCTGCCGGCCCGTGTCCGTGACGGCCTAGCCGGGTTCAAGAAGATCTTGAAAGGCATCACGAACGATGATTTACGCGACCACCCCGATGCGCTGATCGAGCGAGTTCTAGACGGCGGATACAACAAACACGTCCTCATGAATTTTGAAAATGCGCAAGAGCGTCTGGAAGATCTGCGCGAGCTCGTTAATTTCGCCCATACCTATAAGAATCTCAAAGATTTTCTCGCGGACGTCACGCTTCGCGAAAGCTTCAAGGGTGAGACGATCGTCGATGCCGGCGGTGATGAAGATGAAAGCGCAGAGCTCGTGCTTTCCACGATCCATCAGGCGAAGGGCCTCGAATGGAAGGCTATTTTTGTGATCGGGCTTTCGGAAGGTCTTTTTCCGCACGCCAAATCGATGGAGAACGAGGACGAGCTGGAAGAGGAGCGCCGCCTTTTTTATGTTGCCGTGACGCGGGCCAAAGAAGAACTCACGCTCGTCCATGCCATGACACGCTTCGACTATAATGCAGGCACCGTCATCAACCGGCCGTCCGTTTTTGTGGCGGAACTTCCTTCAAGCGCATACGACGATGTCGAGGTCGAAGAAAACAACGATCAAGAGGAGACGATCTACATTGACTGACAAGAATCCCGCCAAAGGCGGTCTGGCGACCGTATTTTTTACCGTTCTGATCGATCTCATCGGTTTTGGCATCGTACTGCCGAACCTGGCTTTTTTTGCTTCGGAGTACGGCGCGTCGGCCGTCGTGGTGGGCCTCCTCTACAGCAGTTACTCCATCGCGCAGCTCTTCTTTTCACCGCTCTGGGGAGCGCTTTCGGACCGGATCGGACGTCGCCCGGTGATGATCATCAGCACGCTCGGAGCGGCGCTTTCATATATACTGCTCGGTTTCTCCAATTCCATCACAGCGCTTTTTGCTGCCCGGCTTCTCGCCGGGGTCATGGCGGGAAATATTTCGACGGCGCAAGCCTACGTGTCCGATGTGACGACTCCGGAGAACCGCGCGCGCGGCATGGGGCTCATCGGCGCGGCGTTCGGGATCGGCTTCGTGCTGGGGCCCGCGATCGGGGCGGGGCTCGCGCACGTGTCCACCCAAAACTCATTTTTTGCAGCGCACCCGCACGCGTTGTTGGGATTTTTCGCATCGGCGCTTTCGTTCATAAGCTTCTTTATGGTGCTCACCATCCTCCCTGAGTCGCTCAACCGCGCGGCCCGTTCGGATGCCGCCCGTTCCGTCAAAATGAGCGTGTTCAGCCCGGCTTTCTGGAATCTTGTCTCTGACCGCGAGGCGGGAAGAGGGCTGCCGCTTCTTTTTTTCTGCATGTTCATGGCGACATTCGGCCAAGCGAGCATTTACGGCGCGTTTCCTCTTTTTTGCAGCCAGATCCTTAAGCTTTCTCCCGGCGCGGTCGGGATGCAGTATGTTTTTGTGGGCGTCATCGCCATGATTGTCCAGGGCACGCTTATTCGTCCGCTCGTCAAAAAATTCGGAGAGCGCCCGCTTTTTGTCGCCGGCAACATCATCATGACCGCCGGTTTGGCGCTGATCGCGTTCGCACGCGACGAACGTTCGCTTTTCATTTTTATGGGCACCATGGCGCTCGGCTGGAGTCTCAACCTCCCGACGCTCACGAGCCTTATTTCCAAGCGTTCGGACCCGCGTCATTACGGGGCGACGCTGGGCGCGTCCCAGGCGCTTTCGGCGCTCGGCCGCGCGGTGGGCCCGGGATGGGGAGGGTTGCTTTTCGGCTTCCATTTTCAGCTCCCGTTCATCCTGACGGCGCTTATTGTTTCATCGACCGTTTTTGTCGCCCTTCGTTTTACTGACAACTGAGGCTGATCCCATACTTCCAATGAGCGCCTCCGACCCCAAACCCGACTCCGGCCGTAAACTATTCTACGGGCTTTTTGTTTTTCCGCTTCTGATCATCGTGGGGATGATCGTCATGGTCTGCTCGGTGATCCTGCTGACCAATGAGCAGGAGACCCCCGAGGCGCTCGTCGCCGCGATCAAGAAGGCCCCGGAGCGTAAACGATGGCAGAAGGCGAGCGAGCTTTCCAATGAGCTCAACCGCAAGAAACCGGAAGGTTTGCGCAGCGAGGCGCTTATGGCGGAGATAGGCCGCATTCTCGAAGACGCGCATTACGACTCTAAAACGCGCGCGTATATGGCCATGGCCATGAGCCGTTTTGGCGACGCGGCCGTCCCGGCGCTCCGCAGGAGCCTGCGTGATGCCGATGCCGAGGTGCAGTTTTATTCATTATGGGCGCTGGGAACGATCCGTGCCCGCGAAGCCGCTCCGGATGTCGCCGTTTTCCTCAAAAATGACACTCCTGAACTCAGGACCAATGCCGCGTACGTCCTGGGCGCCATCGGTGACGCTTCTCAAGTGACCGTTCTCCGCGGGGCGCTCGAAGACCCGGCCATCGATGTGCGCTGGAACGCCGCTCTGGCGCTCGCACGCCTGGGCGACGACTCCGGCTGGCCCGTGCTCATTTCTATGTTGAAAAGGGAAGAGCTTGCCGCGCGGGGCATGGATGAGGACGCCATAGAAAAAGTTATGGTCAATGCCATCAAGGGATTAGCCTTGATTCAGAAGCCTGAGTCCGTTAAAATCCTGGGGTCTATCGGTCTCCTGGAGAAGAACCTGCGTGTGCGACAGGCGGCGATCGAAGCCGTCAAACAACACCATGAGTCATAACGTCCGGCACATGTTTTTATTAAGGAAATAATGAACGATCAGCCGTCCCAACCGATACCCGTTGCGCCGGGACCCGCTTCGGTCGTTCCCAAACCAGCCGCGCCCGCGGCGGATAAAATGGATCGCCGGAGTTTTCTCTCATGGTTCGGCCTGGCCTGGATCAGCTTCGCGGCCGCCACGGGCGGAGCGCTTTCGATCGTTCTCCGCTACCTTTTCCCCAACGTCGTGTTCGAGCCCCCGACTGCTTTCAAGGCCGGTTTCCCCAATGATTACGAGATCGGCGTCGTCGATGAGCGGTGGAAAGAAAAATTCGGCGTGTGGATGATCCGCACCGCGGAAGGCATTTACGCGCTCTCTACGATCTGCACTCATCTGGGCTGCACGCCCAACTGGCTGGGGAATGAAAATAAGTTCAAGTGCCCGTGCCACGGCAGCGGTTTTTACAAGAATGGGATCAACTTTGAAGGACCTGCGCCGCGGCCTCTCGAGCGGTACCGCATTTCACTCGCCGAAGACGGGCAGATCCTAGTCGACAAGTCTAAGAAATTCCAGCAGGAAAAGGGCGAGTGGAACAATTCCGAGTCGTTCCTCAATTGCTGACACCGCGGAGACCATGATGCCCGACAACGAAAATAAGCCGCCCAAACCCAAATTCGATCTCGGGAAATACATCACCGAGACTCAAGTGTACAAGTCGATGTTCCGCCACGGGTATTCGACATCCGAGCGCGACCGCGCCCTGTCGGTCATGACCAATGTCTTTTTCCATCTTCACCCGGTCAAGGTCCGGAAGTCGGGAGCGCGTTTCGGTTTCACGTGGTGCGCGGGCGGCCTTTCATTCTTCGTGTTCCTGACGCTTGTCGTCAGCGGTATCCTCCTTATGTTCTATTACCGCCCGACCGTCGAGTACGCTTACAACGATATTCTTGCGCTTCGAGAACACGTGCCGTTCGGCATCATGCGTGAACTCCACCGCTGGGGCGCCCACGCGATGATCATCACCGTCTGGCTGCATATGTTCCGGGTGTTCATGACGGGTTCCTATAAACCGCCCCGTGAGTTCAACTGGATCATCGGCGTCCTGCTGCTGGTGCTGACGATGCTCTTAAGTTTCACCGGTTATCTGCTTCCGTGGGATCAGCTCGCCATGTGGGCCATCACCGTCGGCTCCAACATGGCCCGTGCCACGCCGTTTCTCGGTCATGAAGGGCCCGGCGCCGCAATGCTGTCGATCGGCGACATTCAGCTCGTCACATCCGGCAGCGACGTGCGTTTTGCGCTTCTTGGCGGCCGCTTCGTCGGGGCGGGAGCGCTGCTGCGCTTTTATATCCTGCACTGTGTGGCCATTCCTACGGTCCTGGTCGTCCTCATGTCCGTGCATTTCTGGAGGATCCGTAAGGATGGGGGGATCAGCGGCCCGCTCTGATGGAACTGTTTAAAACTTTCGTCAACGGCATCTGCTCACCGGTCACGATCTTTACCTTCGCGACCGTGGTGTTCGGCATTTTTGTCACTTTCCCGCGCGTCATGACGGCTCCGCCGGCGGCACTCACGATCCTCGCGCTCGTCCTTGGTTTTTTCGGGTTCGGTCTGACCGACGAGCATTTCCGCGGAATCGTGAGCACCCCCGACAATGTTCCCATCGTCGGAATGATCTTCATTTTCGGTTATTTTACCTGGTACGCGATGCGCAAAGCCGTTGTGAACGACATGCGCATGGAACGGGGGGAGCCCACCGTCGAAAAGATGGAGTCCGACGAAAAGGTCCTCGTGTTCCCGTACCTTATTTTCATCGAATTTGTCGCGGCGCTCTTTTATGCGATCGTTCTGGTCGTCTGGTCGCTTTTCCTCAAAGCTCCCCTCGAAGAGCCGGCGAACCCCACGGTTTCGCCCAATCCCTCAAAAGCGCCGTGGTACTTCCTGGGTCTTCAGGAAATGCTCGTCTACTTCGACCCCTGGATCGCGGGTGTGCTGCTTCCCACGTTCATCATCGTCGGCCTTTGCGCCATTCCTTATATCGACCGCGACACCTCGACGTCCGGTTTCTACTCTTTCAAGAAGCGCCGCGGCGTCATCATCACGTTTCTTTTCGGTTTTTGGATCCTCTGGAACCTCCTTATCATCATGGGCACGTTCCTCCGCGGCCCCAACTGGAATTTCTTCGGGCCGTTCGAGGTGTGGGACGTGCACAAGGTCGTGCCGCTTCTCAATGTCAACCTTTCCGAGATATTCTGGATCAAAATGCTCAACATGGGTCTGCCCAAGTTCTGGCTTATCCGCGAGCTTCCGGGCATCACGCTGCTGGGCCTCTATTTTGTGGTGACGCCGATGATCCTGGTCCGCACCATCCTTAAAGACACTTATAAAAAACTCGACAAAGCTCGCTTCAGCATCCTGATCCTGCTGCTCCTCATGATGCTGGCGCTGCCGATCAAAATGTATCTGCGTTGGGGGTTCAATTTGAAATACATCGTCGGCATCCCCGAATTTTTCTTTAATATCTGATGGCCAAACAGTCCCCGACCCTCTACAGCGTATCCAAGACATTCGTCTGGTTCGCGTGCGCCAGCCTTTTGCTCATTGTGTGCCTCGCCGGGATCGTCTACACGGACTACCACCGCGAATGGAAGGGCCTGCAGAAAAAATTCTTTCAGTTGAAGACGGATAAATTGCGTGCGGAACTCAAGGCAGCCGACGCGTCCGTCGATAAGAAGAACCTCGAAGAGCTTGAAAAGAACCTCGCAGGGATAGAAGCGACCGCCAAGGCTAAACATGCCGAGTTCGAAACGATCCAAAAAGAGCTTGCGGCCCTCGACACGAAGATCGTCAAAACCCGTACGAGCTATCAAGAGCTCAAGCAGTTTCACGATTCCTATAAGTACTTCTTCGAAGAAGCCCGTCTCCACAAGGATGCAAAGCTCGCGGACGAATACGACAAGAAGCTCAAGCTTATCCGGCCCAAACTGGACGCAGCCAGGATCGCCCTTGAAGATCTCGAGAAAGCAAATGACGACAAAGGGGCGACTTTGGCGGCTTTCACCGCCGCCGAAAGAGACGCTCAAAGGGCCCTTGATAAGCAGCTCGATGAACGCAACCGCATCTTTCGCCGTCTTGAGAAGGCCAAGCCTTCGCTCGCAAAAGATATCCTGAACGCACCCATGCTCGATTTCGTCGCGCCTTCGATCAAGATCCAGCAGGTGGTGCTTGAAAATCTCCAGGACGACTATCATTTTGCCAAAGTGCAGAAGGTGGACCGCTGCACGACGTGCCACCTCGCCATCGACCAAAAGGGGTTTGAAGACGCCCCGCAGCCTTTCCGCACGCATTCCAATCTGGATCTCTACCTGAGCTCCTCGTCACCGCATGCCATCGAAAAATTCGGTTGCACGGCTTGCCATTCAGGCAACGGCCATTCCGTAAGCTTTAAGGACTCCGCCCACACCCCGCAAAACGAGGAACAGGCCAAAGAGTGGGCCAAGAAGTACCATTGGCAGGAGCTTGAAAAGTGGGAGGCCAAGATGCTTCCCATGCAGCACGTTCAGGCGGCCTGCGCCAAGTGCCATACCTCTGTTATTGATGTGCCCAAGGCTGACAAGCTCAACCGCGGGCGGGCGCTGGCGGAGCAGTCCGGTTGCTACAACTGCCACAAGATCACCGGCTTTTCCGCCGCAGCGGATCCGTCCTCTGGCGGAGAGGGCCGCTGGAAGGCGGGCCCGTCGCTTGAGCGTGTCGGCTCCAAAGTCGATCACGACTGGCTGGTCCGCTGGGTCGATAACCCGAAAGATTTCCGTGAGTCGACGAAAATGCCGCGTGTTTTTCATCTGTCCAACACATCATCCCCCGAAGACGTGGATCGAGGCAATGCCGCCATCCAGAGCATCGCCGCGTATCTTCTCAAAAATTCGGAGCCCGTCACCCTGGCGGCCCCCGCTGCAAAAGGCGACAGTACCCGCGGCGAGGCTCTTGTAAAGACCGTCGGCTGCACGGGCTGCCATTCCGTCGCGGGCGTGGACCTCAACCACCATGGTCCTGAGCTGACCGGGTTGGGCAGCAAGCTCAGCGAAGACTGGCTCTTCAATTGGCTCAAGAATCCCAAGGCCCATTCTAAAGAAACCCGCATGCCCGTACTTCGCCTTTCGGACGAGGAGGCCGCGGACATCACGGCGTACCTGCTTTCGACGAAGAATGACAGTTTTGAGAAAAAGCCTGTCTCTGCGGCCAAGCCGGAAGTCATTGATGAGATGATCCTGGATTCCCTGAAGGGCGCCATGCGCGACACCGAAGCAAGGGCCGCCCTTCAAAAAATGAGCGCGGAGGAGCGGCTGCTGTTCCTTGGTAAAAAATCGATCCTGCATCAGGGCTGCTACAACTGCCACTCGATCAAGGGGTTTTCCGCCAAAGGCGGATCCGCCTCTGGCGGAGAGGACGCCAAGCCGATCGGGACCGAACTTTCCAACTGGGGAGCCAAGGACATACACCAGATCGATTTTGGTTTTGTCGACATCCCGCATTCACGCGAAGCTTTCTTTACACAGAAAATGAAAGATCCGCGGATCTATGACAAAGGCAAGGAGCGGCCTTACTACGACAAGCTCCGTATGCCTAAATTTAATCTATCGGATGAGGACATCGATGCGCTGACCACATTTGTTCTCAGCTTGCGGCAGGAATCGGTGCCCGTCGAGATGCGCAAGCAAGCTGACGAGCGGATCGAAAAGGGCCGCCTTCTCGTCACTAAGCTCAATTGCAACGGCTGCCACACCCTCGATGGAAAGATCGGCGTTCTTCGCGAGAACGCGGAAGATCCGGGGGCCGCGCCGCCGGTCATTGAAGGCGAGGGGGCGAAGGTCCAGGAGCAATGGCTCCACGAATTCCTCCGTTCCCCGACGACCATCCGTCCCTGGCTTAAATACCGGATGCCGACGTTCGAATTTAGCGAGGATGAACTCCACACGCTGGTGAAGTATTTTGACGGTATCAGCGGAGCCGAGCCTTCTTTCTCGGCGTTCGACCCTCACGCCACGTCCACGCCTGAAAAGCTTGAAGCCGGTAAGGTGCTCGTCGAAAAGCTTCAATGTGTGAAATGCCACCAGGTCAACACGCAATCGGCCGCCCTCGGGGCTTCGTTCCTTGCGCCGGACCTCACCATGGCGAAGAATCGTCTCAAGCCCGAATGGGTCCGCGGCTGGATCGCTGATCCGCAGAAGCTTGAAGCCGGCACGATGATGCCCACCTTCTTCACAGAAGGGGAGGATAGCCCGATCGTGGATATCCTCGGCGGTGACTCGGCAGCCCAGATACAAGCCATTCGCGACTATCTTTACACCTATGAAACGTCACCGAACGCTTCTGAAGAGCCGCCCTCCAGCTAAAGTCTTAACGTCCGATATTCCTTGATAGTAATGGTTTTCTAAGTTAGAATCTCAGCTTAAATTCACAGAGCATGCTTTTTAAAATAGAACTTAAAATATTCACTTAACTCTAAGATATTGTTTCACTTACGTGCTTAACAGGAGGAACGATGAAGACCTTTAGACTGTTCTGGATCATTGTTTTTGCGCTCACATTTTGTTCTGCCGCCCAGGCTGCCGCGCTGAACGGCAAGGTTGTGTTTGAGGGCGCCGCTCCGGCCCCTGAAAAACTCAAGACCGATGCAGACCCCACCTGCAAAATGATCCATCCTGACGGTCTTATGAGCGACTCAGTCATTGTCAACGCCAACGGGACGCTCAAGAACGTGTTTGTTTATGTCAAAGAAGGTCTTCCTGCCGGACAGAAATACGAAGCTCCTAAGGACTCGGTCAAATTCGACCAGCACGGTTGCCAGTACAGCCCCAAAGTGTTCGGTATCCAGGTCGGCCAGCCGCTTGAGATCCTCAATAGCGACGACACCCTGCACAACGTTCACTCGCTCGCCAAGAACAGCAAGCAGTTCAATCTCGGGATGCCGATCAAGGGCATGAAGCTCAAGAAGTCGTTCGAAAAGCCCGAGGTCATGGTGAAGCTCAAGTGTGAAGTCCATCCCTGGATGGGCGCTTATGCGGGCGTGTTGGATCATCCGTTCTATGCTGTGACCGGCGACGACGGGTCATTCTCGATCAAGAACCTGCCTGCCGGGACCTATGTTGTCGAGGCTTGGCATGAAAAGTACGGCACCCAGACGGCGAATATCACCGTTGCCGATACCGATCAGGAAGCTTCGTTCACGTTTAAGGCCGCCTAAACAAAAGGTGTTCTAAAAGTAACCCCGTCCGACCGGTTTTGCGCCGGAATCGGATGGGGTTGCGACTTTAAATCCTATGAAACCTGCCTACCTTCATCACTATGTCCGCTTCGTGGCCGCCTGTACGTTCGTGTTGCTTGTCGCCGGAGGCCTTGTGACAAGCACCGGCTCAGGGCTTTCCGTGCCGGATTGGCCATTGTCCTATGGGGGGCTGTTTCCTCCGATGGTCGGCGGCATCCGTTTTGAACACACCCACCGCGTGATCGCGGGTTTCGTCGGCATTCTTATGCTCATTCTGGCCATCCTCACCTGGCGCGTCGAGACGCGGCGCTGGGCGCGTTTCGTAGTGCTGGGAGCGCTCTTGATGGTCCTTCTCCAGGCCGTTCTCGGAGGACTCACGGTCATTTATCTTTTGCCGGATCCCGTTTCAGTCTCGCACGCCTGCCTTGCGCAGACATTTTTCTGCCTCGTTCTTTCGTTGACCTACTTTACGTCTCTTGAGTGGAAAAGTGGGGCGCGGTTCGACTCCATAGGTGCAGCCGCGTTGAAGCGCCTCCTGATCCTGACATCGGCCCTGGTTTATTTACAGCTCATCGCCGGGGCGGTCGTACGCCACACGCAGGGCGCCCACGGGTTGGCCCTCCACATCACGCTGGCGGTCGCCATCCCGCTTCACGCGCTTTTTGTGGTGCGAAAGATCTCCTGCGAAGACGCGCTGAGCGTTAAATTTTCAAGCCATGCACTGTGCATCGGCGCCCTCGCGATGCTTCAGGTCTTTCTCGGCCTCGGATCTTTTTATTTCACGCAAATGCTTAAACGCCCTGATGATGTCCCCGCGGGCCTCGGCGAGGTGCTTTTCCGCACCGCGCACCAAACAAACGGGGCGCTGATCCTGAGTCTGTGTGTGCTTTTGACGCTCCGCTGCCACCGGCTGTTGAGAAGGGCTTCTTGATCTCCGATTTCGTCGAACTCACCAAGCCGCGCCTTACCCTGGTGTCCCTCTTTACGGTGCTTTTGGGTTTCATGGTAGGCATCAGCAGCGGCCCTTTGAACTGGATGCTCCTTTTTCACGCCATGCTCGGCTCTGCGTTGACGGGCGGCGGCGCCAATGCGCTCAACGAGTACCTCGAGCGGGATACGGACGCCCGCATGCTCCGCACGGCGGACCGGCCGCTTCCGAGCGGCCGTCTTCGGCCCTCGCAGGCGCTCATCTTCGGTCTTTCCTCCGCACTCATCGGACCGGCCTATCTCTATTTTTTCGTAAATCCTCTCACGGCCGCCTGCGGTGTGTTGACGCTTTTTAGCTATCTCTGCATTTATACGCCGCTCAAGCGGATCACCACGCTCAATACGTTTGCCGGCGCCGTCTCAGGCGCAATGCCTCCCGTGATGGGTGTGGCTGCGGCGACGGGGGACCTCGGTATGCCCGCGCTGATCCTTTTTTCATTTCTTTTCGTGTGGCAATTGCCGCATTTTTACTCGATCGCATGGATCTACCGCGAGGATTACTTGCGCGGCGGCTTTCTCATGACCGCGGGCGGGGAAAAAGAAGGAGGGCATCGCATGGGCTGGCAGATCTTTTTCTTCAGCCTGCTATTGATCCCCGTGTCGCTGACGCCGGTCTACGCGGGTCTGGCAGGGCAGATATACTTTTTTGCCGCGCTCACCAGCGGCGTGATTTTTCTGACGATGGCCTGCGGCATGATCATTTACCGGATGACGCCTGCCCGGCGCTTTATGGCCGCTTCCATCATATATCTTTCTGCGCTCATCGTCGTCATGATCGCGGACCGCGTCTAAGAAGGGATCCCGGATGACTCAGAAAAACGTTCAAAATACGGTGTTGTGGTGGGTGGGTTGGATCGCGCTCACGATCGTGACTTTTTTTGCGTCCGCCTGGTTCTGGACGGGCATCGTCGCTCGCCACGTCGGCACGATGGACGTTCCCGCCGCGCGTTACATCTGGGTGGCCGCCGTGTTCGGCAGCTGGATGGTCTTTTTGGTGCCTCTGGTGATCCTCATGTACAACAGAGTCGACAAAGCCTACGAGGACGCCCGTATCGCACGCGAGAGCACGGCATTCGAGAAGGCCAGGAAAGAGTTCCGCGTCCGCACCGTCCGCATCGACGACAGGGACCGCCTGCTCGCAAAAGAATTGGCCCAAAAACTTAAAAAACTCCCGGAGGCCGTCAAGGGCGGCCACCTTGTCACCGCTATCCTGAAGGACGGGCGGCGCATCGAAAACGTGTTTGTACTGGGCGGAAAAGACGTGCTTGGGGTCTATGGGATCGAGAAAATGTCTTTTGCGGTGAAAGATATCGTCGATGTCGCACCGGCTGATCTGGACCGCCTTCCGCCGTTTGAGACGGAAGGCTGGCTTCGCCTTGACGGCGTCGGGACTTCACCGGAGTGAAGGCGGCCCTCTATTACGCGGGACGTTCGCTCCAACTGATAGGTCTTCTGGCGATGCCGTCGGCCATGTGGGTCGCCCAATTTGAACGGAACGAACGTCTTTCGATCGGGATCTTTGCCGGGTCTTTCGTAGTTTTCGCGTCGGGTTATTGCTTGACGAAGGTTTTCCGCTAAAAGCGGACCCGCCTCTGGCGGGCGGGCAGGTTGCTTATTGACGTAGCTTTGAAGTTGGATATAATTAAAACCATGAGCACATCGGACGCCGGTCTAACGCAATTTGTGAGCGAGGAATCCCGACGCAAAGCTGCCGAAGTGGCGGCCGACGCGGCTCAAAAACCCGCACGTAAAAAATCCCCGCCAAAACTTGCCGTCATCGATCAGAACGGCTGCACGGGCTGTGAGATCTGCATCGTGTTTTGTCCGGTGGATTGCATCGAGATCGTCCCCGGGGCGGAACAGCCCCAGATGCAGCAGGTGGTGGAAGTGGACCTCGACCGGTGCATCGGCTGCTCTCTCTGTGCCAAGCACTGCCCTTGGGACACGATCGAAATGATCGCGCACGACAAAGCCATCGCCGAGGCTCCTTCCGTCACGCTTCGCAGTGTTTGCGGACAAAAGACCGCCCACGACGCGCCCGCCGATCCGGCCGCTTAATTCCGTCTTGCTCATTATGGGGACCCAGTTCTGATTTTGCTCCGGGACCGTCAGCCGAGGGTACTCTCTTAAACCTTTCCCGAGGACTGATGCGCCGAAGTATCTTAACGGATCGCGCCGCATCATCCATGGCTATTCATAATCGTTCGTGGGGCCGCGGGTCCTGCCGCTGGGGACTCCATTCAATCCTCGGCAGTCCCAAGGGCTGCCTGCGGGTGAATGGAGGCCTCCCTCCGCGTCACCCGCGGCGCACCGCCCTCCGCAAAATCAGAACTGGGTCCCCATATCACAAAGGCGCCAAATCCGTGTTCCTCGGAGGAGCTAAAATACGCGAGCGGCCACGGAGTCGTCACGTAGTGACGACGAGCGAGCGTATTTATGCAGGATGGATTCCCTCGTCCGCCGAAGGACGGATCCGCCTCTGGCGGAGAGGGGGAATCCATCCGGTCCGGAGAGGAATGCGGGTTTGGTACGTAATCGAACCTAAACTCCGCAGCGTGCCTCGATAAAGTCCGCAACATCCCGTTCGGGGTGTCTTTTTTCCAGTAAGATCACGTCCGCGATCCCGGCCGGGCTCGTGACGTTGATCTCGGTGAGATATTTTCCGATCAGGTCGATCCCGACAAAATGAAGTCCGCGCCGGCAAAGCTCCGGAGCGATATCCTCGACGAGCCGCCTGTCCGCCGCCGTGAAGGTTGCGCGGCCGAACGACGCTCCCACGCCGATGTTGGCGCGAAAATCATGTGCCGGAGGCCGCCGGACCATTCCTCCAAGGATCTTTCCATCCAGGACCATGATGCGCTTGTCGCCGAACTGACGCGCAGGGATAAAACGCTGCAGCATGACCATTTCTTTGCCGAAATCCGTGGCGGCTTCGACCAGCGAGGGAAGATTCTCATCGCCGGGGAACGTCGAGAATATGCCCGCGCCGCCTTTGTCGCGCAAGCGCTTGATCACCGCACGCTTCCCGAGAGATTTGACGAATTTTTTCGCGTCGTCCATATCAGACGTGACGAATGTTTCCGGAATATATTTTGGAAATCGAAGTATAAAAAGTTTTTCGTTGGCCATCGCGATCCCGGCGGGATCGTTCAGAATGAACGTGCGGTGTTTGATCTTTTCTAAAAGTTGAAGCGCATGCAGGTAACCGTTGTCAAAGGGCGGTTCTTTGCGGATGAAGATGCAGTCGAAGTGCGACAGATCGGAATGCTCGCGTGAAAGAGCGGCCGGCAGGAAGCCTTTGCGGCGGTCAAGACGGGCAGGGAAGAGGCGTGCCTTGGGGACTCCGCCGGACCAGACCAGATGCCAGCTTTCGAAATAAAACACGCTGTGCCCGCGCCGGACCAGCTCGAGCATCATCCAAAACGAGCTGTCCTCGGCCGCGTTGACTTTTGACGTCGGGTAAAGCAAAAAGGCGATTTTCATAGTGAGTTTACGGCATTTATTATAACATAACGGTCTGATGTCCACCGTGCCCGTCTCCCCCACGACACTTTCCAAAGACGCTCCGCTCACGCAGGAGGCTTTGCGACAGTATTTTATCGAGGGCGCCAAGAGCGCCGATAACCTCCAGATCGGCGTTGAGTGGGAAAAAATAGGCGTCGACCGCCAGACAGGCAGGGCGATCCCGTATTCCGGTCCCCGCGGCGTCGAAGCGATCTTTTCAGGGCTCATCGCCCGATACGGGTGGAGCGCTATTTTCTCGGATCGTCATGTCATTGCCCTCAGAAAAGGTGCTGCTTCCATCACGCTCGAACCCGGCGGACAGATCGAGCTCAGCGGACAAAAAGCATGCGCGCTCAAAAAAAATGCCGCCGAACTGCACACCCATCTTTGCCAGATCAACAATGTTTCTGAGCCGCTCGGCATTGTCTGGCTCGGCACCGGCATGCAGCCGGTTTCGAGTCTTGACCAGATCGAATGGGCGCCGAAGGAACGCTACGTGATCATGCGCGAGAGCCTGAAAAGCAAAGGCGCTCTGACCCATGCCATGATGAAACAGACGGCCTCTATCCAGGTTTCGCTGGATTATGTGAGCGAGGCCGATGCAGTCGAGAAGTTCCGTCTGGCAATGGCCCTTGCGCCTTTTTTTGCGGCCATATACGCCAATTCACCCGTGTCCGATGGCCGGCCCAACGGATTTCTGTCCAAGCGTTCAGCCGTGTGGCTCGAAACGGCGACTGACCGGAGCGGGTCGGTCGAAGCCGCGTTTCGTGACGATTTTTCGTTCGCGAAATACGTCGAATACGCTCTCGGTGTGCCGGCGCTCTTTATCGTTCGTCAGGGTCAGTGGGTTGCGCTGAATGACATGACGTTTGGGGATTTCATCGAAAAAGGGCACAAGGAATACCGCGCCACTCTCGCTGACTGGGAGCTGCATTTGTCGACGATCTTCACTGATGTGCGCCTGAAGCGCTATATCGAGATCCGTACGATCGACTGCCAAAAAACGGCGCTAGGCCTATCCGTTCCGGCGCTCGTGAAGGGGTTGTTTTATGACGAAGAGGCCCGCCGGCGGGCCTGGATGTTGGTCAAGGGTGCCTCAGCCGCCGAACGGCGTGCCCTGGCCCTGGAAATACCCAAAAAGGCCCTACAGGCCCGCTTTCAAAGCGGCACAATCCTGGATATAGCCCGGGAACTGGTCAGGATCTCCGGAGAGGCACTTCGCCGGGGCGCCGCACTCAACCCAAAACTCAACGAAGACCCCGGTTATCTGGCCCCGCTCGAAGAATTGATCCTGCAAAAGGGGAAGTGTCCCGCGGAACTCCTTGTCGAACGATTCGGGGATTGGGGCGCTCAGGAAACCGTGCGGCGCATGATCGACGACACGGCGCTTGTCACGGCTAAGAACGAAGTTTGTAACCCTTCCTAAAAAGCTTTTCCACGAGCCAGAACAGTCCCGCCGCCATCACCGCGGCCATGATCATGCTGACACGTACGTCCGCGTCGGCGACCCCGATCATCCCGTAACGCAGTCCGCTCACGAGATAGAATATGGGATTGAGCCGCGTCACGATCTGGAGCGGCGCGGGCACCATCTCGATGCTGTGGAACACCCCTCCGAAATAGATCAGCGGCGTCAGGATGAAGGTGCCCCAGAACGACAGCTTTTCGAATCCTTCAGCCCAAAGCCCCACGATCAGGCCCAGACACGAAAAAATGAACGTCACCATCAGAAAAAAATAAACCACGACAAGCGGGTCATAAAACCAGAAACGTATGTAAAAAAGCGTCATCGCGTAGACCCCGGCCCCGACCAGAAGTCCGCGGGTCACTCCGCCGATCAAGAGGCCCAGCACCATCTCAAAATAGGAAAGAGGGGAGAGTAAAAGCTCCTGGATGATGTTGTGCCAGCGCGACATGAACAGCGATGACGAGCAGTTGGCGTATGAGCTTTCGATCAGGTGCATCATCACCAGGCCCGGCACCAGAAATTTAAGATAGGTCACGCCGTGCGCGAGTTCGAGATTGCGCCCGATCGAGAAGCCGAACACAAAAATAAAAAGGGAAGAGGATATCAGCGGCGGCAGGATCGTCTGAGAGAACACGACAAAATACCGCGTGATCTCACGTTTGACGAGGGCCCGGAAACCGATGGGGTTTTCAATCATCATCGGCCTTCTCCGTGAGTTCGAGAAATACTTTTTCGAGGGTGCGATCGCCGACAAGCGTCTTTTTGTCGCCGTGGTGCAGGATGCGGCCCTTGTTCAGGATGATCACGGTGTTTGAGAGCACCTCGGCTTCGTCCATATAATGCGTCGTGAGGAAGATCGTCTTGCCCGACGCGTTGAGCTCACGAAGGAAATCCCAGATGTGGTATTTGAGCTCGACGTCCGCGCCGGCGGTCGGTTCATCGAGAATGAGGATCTTGGGGTCATGCACGAGCGCACGGCAGATCAAAAGGCGCCGCTTCATGCCGCCCGACAGTTTCCTGAAATCCTTGTCCTTTTTCTCGAAAAGCCTGAAGCGTTTGAGAAGATCGTGCGCGCGCTTGAGAGCCTCGCGCTTGGGGACGCCAAAGTAGCCGGCTTGATACACGAGAAGACCTTCAATGGAAAGAAAGGGGTCAAAATTGAATTCTTGCGGACACAGGCCGATCAGCGGCCGCGTCCTTCTGTAATCTTTGACGACATCGTGGCCGAACACGCGCACTGAACCGCCCGCCTCGAAATTGCACAGACCGGTGATGCTGTGGATGGTCGTGGTCTTGCCGGCGCCGTTGGGGCCGAGAAAAGCCAGGAAATCTCCTTCACGGACATCGAAGGAAATAGCATCGACGGCTCTGAAAGCGCCGTAATTCTTGGTCAGGCCTTGAACCGATATGGCGGGAACTTGCATGGGCCCATCATAGACGCCGGCAGGCATCCGAGTCAATAAGCCGCTGTGGTATAATGCCGCATGCCGCAAAAATCACCCGGAAAAATCCGCGCTGTTATTTTCGATCTCGGTAAGGTGGTCTGTCATTTTAATTTTGAGCCTGCGTTCCGGAAGCTCGCCAAGGTTTCGAAAAAACGCGAACGCGACATCGAAGACTATTTCGTGTCTTCAGGGCTGGAAGTGCTGTACGACGGCGGCAAGATCACAACCGCTGAGTTTCACCGCCAAGTCAAAAAAGCGCTTGGCCACAATCTTGATCTAAAAAGCTTCGAGCGTATCTGGAACGGCATCTTTACGGCCAACGCGCCCGTGGCCGCCCTCATCCGCCGGCTGAAAAGATCCGGATACCGCCTCGTCCTTCTTTCAAACACCAACGAAATGCATTCGCGGTATCTTTTCGCAAAGTATCCTGTTTTCCGGCTCTTCGACCGCCGGATCCTGTCCTGGAAGGAAAAAAGGCGCAAACCCGATCATGTGCTGTATGGAACGGCTGTTCGAGCCTGCAAAGCGCGGCCGGAAGAGGTTTTTTACATCGACGATCGCGAGGATCTGACCAGCGAGGCCGCCGAACTGGGGATCGTCACCTATACGTATAAATGCGACACGCCGGCATTGCTGCGCCGCATGAAGGAGCTCGGGATCCGATGAATAAAAATCGATTCACTGTGGCCAAAAGCGCCGCGCTGGCCGCCGGCAAGATCCTTTTGGCGTCTTACGGCCGCTTGAAAAGCGGCGATGTGAGCCAGAAATCCAAGAACGATTTTGTGACCGTCATCGACAAGAAGTCTGAAAAAGCGATCCTGTCGATCTTGAAAAAGCATTTTCCGGATGACGTGATCCAAGCGGAAGAGAGCGGGGTCACTCCTGGGCATGGCGCGCTTTGGATCATCGACCCGCTCGACGGCACATCCAACTACATCCATCAGTTTCCGCTCTTCTCGGTCTCCATCGGTCTTATGGAGCACGGACGTTTGTCCTTCGGCGTCATTTATGACCCGGTCCACAAGGAGCTCTTCACGGCCGAACGCGGCAAAGGGGCTTTTCTGAATGGAAAGCGCATCCGGGTTTCACCGACGCCTAAGCTGGCCAACGGTCTTATGGCTACGGGTTTTCCTTTTCGCGCGCGCGACCGTTTTGATGAATACATTGAATCGTTTCGCCGCATCACGCTCGCCAGCACGGGTGTCCGGCGCGGCGGGTCCGCAGCGCTGGACCTGGCCTATGTCGCCTGTGGACGTTTCGACGCGTTCTGGGAACTGGATCTGTCCCCATGGGACATCGCCGCAGGAGCCGTTATCGTGGAGGAAGCCGGAGGCGTGATCAGCGATATGTGGGGCCGGCATGAATTTCTTAAAAGCGGCGACACACTGGCCTCAAACGGGCGTATTCACGGCGAGCTGGCGCGTATTACAGGGTCTGTCTTTTCTCACACGGCCAAGGATAAGCTTTGTCGCTCGATCTGACCGATGACAAAATGTGTTTCGTTTGCGGGAAGGAGAATCCTTTCGGACTCCGTCTTAAATTTGACCATCCCGCCGACGGACGCCTGACCGCCATGGTCCGGTTCACCAAGGAGCACCAAGGCTATAAGGACATCGTCCACGGCGGACTCATGACGACCGTTCTGGATGAAATGATGGTGAACCTTGCCTGGGTCGAAAAAAAGCCCTGCGTGACTGTCGAGATCACGGTCCGGCTCAAAAAAGCCGCCCGGGTGGGGGAGGAGATATTGTTTGAGGGGCGCCTGGACAGGGAAGAGGGGAAGCTCCTTTTTGCCTCCGCAGAGGCGCGAAACACGGCAGGGGAGATCCTCGCTTCAGCCACCGCCAAATGCCTGAGAATTCGCTCCGTAAAGGGATAATCCTTGAATCGGTTGTGCGATAGCGGTACACTAAAAAACGTTTGAAAGGAGCGCTTAAAATGCCTTATATCAGCCTCCGGGTGGCCGGAAAACTCACCCGCGATCAAAAGACAGCCATCGCTAAATCTTTCGCCGAAACCCTCGAAAAAGTAGCCGGGAAACCCAAGAGCTCGACCTATCTTGTTTTTGACGAGGTTGAGCGTGACAGTTGGGCCGTCGGCGACTCGCTTCTGGGATAAACCCATGCCCATCGAAAAGCAGCTCTCGGTCTTCATGGAAAATAAGCCGGGGCGCCTTTCCCAGATCTGCAACGAACTCGCCAAACAGCAGATCAACATCATGGCCATGTCCGTTCACGACACGATCGATCACGCAATTGTGCGCCTCATTCTGGACAATCCGACGAAGGCCCTTGTTATTCTCGAGGAGGAAGGGGTTTATGTGATCCCGCAGGATGTCGTTGTTCTCAACATCGACAATCAGCCGGGCATCATCTCCAAGATCGCCCAAAAGCTCTACCGTGCCGACATCAACATCGAATATGCTTACTGCACTGCCACCAAGAACCAGGAGTTCGGCTGTGTTGTCATCAAGACAAAGGACGCCGAGCTCACGCATGAGATCCTTGAAGAAGAAGGCTGAGTTCCGGCATTTTGCCGCGCTCGCGGCCGCCCTGGTCTTCTTGACCGCTTCGTCCGCGGTCTACGCAGAAGCAAGGCAGCCTGCGCTCGTCACCGAAGTCCTGACCGGTGATAGTGTGCGGCTCAAGGGCGGCAAGATCCTCCGCTACGCAGGCCTCGAAGCGCCTGCGCCCCAAAACAAGATCCTGCTGGTGCGCGAATACGGCAAAGTCTCGCTCGACTTCAACAGTGCGCTCGTGCAAGGAAAAGCGGTTGAGATCGAATGGGATTCTCAGATCCGCGATAGGCGCGGTGACCTCATCGGCTACGTCTACCTGCCGGACGGCACGTTCGTCAACCGCGAAATTCTAGAAAAGGGCCATGCCAAAGTCGCCATCACGCCTCCAAACACCCGTCACGCGGGAATGCTCCGGGAGGCGGAGCTTGTCGCAAAGCGGCAAAAAGCAGGGCTGTGGCGCGAGGAGCCCAAAAACCCGTACCTTAAGAGCGAATTCTTGGGCGATCGGACCACAAAAATATATTATCTCCCGAACTCTCCGGAACTTGAGCGTATTCCCGGGGGACACGTCGAAACGTTCCGGTCGCGCATCGATGCGGTGAAGGCCGGTTTCCGCCCGTGCGACACCTGCCGGCAGGACGCGCCGACAGAACTCTAATTTTTTTTGGGAAGGGTGTATGATGGGTATACTATCAACGTACGATTTCCGTTCCAGCAAGGAGAAGGCATGGCTACTAAGGGCACTGTGAAGTGGTTCAGTAATGAAAAAGGTTACGGTTTTATCACGCCTGATGGCGGCGGTAAGGACGTTTTTGTGCACCACAGCACTATTCTAGGGGACGGGTACAAGTCACTTGACGAGGGTCAAAAGGTTGAGTTCGATGTGACGCAGGGGCCCAAAGGCGAACAGGCAGCCAACGTAAAAAAGCTGTAAGTATAATAATTAAATAAAGATATGACATTAAATACCCGGGAGCAGCTGTCTCCCGGGTATTTTGTTTAGCGCTAAGGATGACCGCCGCTCCCTTGTAAACGACATTTTTTGATGCTATACTTCGTACCTCGACACCCTTTAGGAGGATTGACACTTGACGGAAACAAAAACAGGCTTCCAGAACCGCAGGGAGTTTTTCAGACTGAAATTCGCGACGCCTTTACGTTTTAAGAGCTACGCGGTAAAGAATGCCGTCGCAACGCTGGCGCAGGCCGATGCGGTGGGGACTTCTCGGAATGTAAGCGAGTCGGGGATCCTTTTCCAGACGGAAAACGCGCCCCCGCAGCTCTCCAGCATCCTGTGGCTCAACCTCGACATTCGCACGCTTAAGATCTGCCAAGAGATCGAAGAGCGGGCGCTCGTGTTCAACAACGGCCTTCTGGGCCGCGTTGTCCGGGTCGAAGAGGATGCGAAGAACAACGGCTACGACATCGGCGTCTGTTTCTTGACTCAGGGTCAAAAGAACTCCCGTGAAGTCCAGAAGATCCTTACGGAGATCTCTAAAACAGGCTGATCCTTCCTTTTTCAAAGCATAAAAAACCCGCTCAAGATTATTGAGCGGGTTTTTTATTGGCCCAAAAAGAGAAAGGGGGAGGGCTTAGCGACGACGAACCCGGCAAGGGAGGCTGGGTTGTGAGCCGATCTTTTTCTTTGCTTGGCCCTCACCCTCGATGCCGACGATCAAAACGGAATAATGGTGGTCCTTACCGGCGAACGGATGGTTAAAATCCAATAAAAGCGTCTCTTTACGAACCTCGCGCACGGTTGCCAAAAACTTGCCGTCACGCGGAGATGCGAGTTCTCTGCCCACAAAATGATCCTTTTTGGGGAAGCGCGCCTTTGACATCTCGATAACCGACTTGGAATCGGACTTGCCGTGCCCATTTTTAGGCCCAAGCACGAACGTCTTGCGGTCGCCGACATTCAGGCCACGCAGTGCCTTTTGGAGAGCCGGAGCCACGTCGCCGCGGCCCTGGATGTAGCGTAGGGGTTTCTCTGCGCCGACGCTCTTAACCAGGCGTCCGCCTATCGTGAGGTCGTATGCGATCATGATTCTTTTGCCGTTTGAAACCATATGGACGAAGCCGGAAGAAAGCGTCCGGCACCTTTCGTTAAGAGTACAAAAGGTTCTCTTGCAGCTTTGTTCCTACGCAAGAGCCTGGCCGTTCGGGAGGTGAGTCACTATAGTATCACGTCTTCAGCCAAATAGCCACGCCTAAGACCCAAATTCGCCTCAAAACGACCCTAAAAATCGCCTTTTTATTGAAGATTTCGCATAGCGGACGCCTAACTGGCGCCCGAATGAACATCCTGTGGACAAACCCCTTATACGCTCTCAATGTCCTATAATGTATATTATGTTAAGTATTGTACAGGGAGAAAGGGTTCAGTATGAATCGAGTCAGGCTGAGCGGCGCATCCACTGCAGCCGGGTCCCCGTGCCGCTGCCGGAGTCTTCTAGATTCTCATCGTAATGAACGTGTGCGTTGCTGTCTATGTCGAACGCATCCCCGATCACAGCCCCATAGATGTCCACATTGGAGTCCAGAAAAAAGTCGGCGTCGGGGGCGCTGATGGTGCCGGCGATATTCGTATTGCTGCTCATGGTGATGGAGCTGCAGGTGCTTAGCCCGACCAGTTTGAACTGGGAAACCGCGCTCGAGCCGATATTCAGGTTGATGTCGCAATTGGAGTCCATGACGACCTCCCCCGCTGAATAGATCGTCAGGCTTGCCCCGGGGCTGATGACGATATCCGAGTTGCTGTCCATGGCGATGGCGCTGTTGGTGTCCCAAAGATACAGGGAAACGCTTCCGGTGATCGTGATAGTGGCGTTGCTATTCGTGTCGATCTTACGGTAACGCGCGTTCGATCCGACGGTGCCGCTGCTCAGCGTTCCGGAGTCCGGAAGAACTTGCAGAGCGCTGATGATAGAAGCATATTTGGTGTCGTTATTCGGTATCGTCGTCGTGCTGCCGGGGGTGTACGCGCCGGTGACCTGGGTTTGATCCCCTGGGGTCATCCCGCCGGAAGCTGCCGCTGAGCCCGCATCGCCGCTGATCTCAGCGTTGCTGTCGAGCGTGATGGCCGGCGTCGCGGTACTATTGGTGACGACGTCGCCGTTTTCGGCGATGTTCGCCCCGCCATAATTTCCGACCGTCGAATCGAAGCTGTCGGTGCCTGCGTTCGAATCAAAATGGACCGTGCTTTTGGCGCTGATGGCTTTAGTAAATTCAGGACGCGGCCGTAACTGCGCGCGCATCGTCGCGGCGGTGGCCGCTCCTCCGCGGTTGGTCAACGAAGAGACCGAGGTGATGGTGGGGTTGGAGCCCGTGAAATCATCCACTGTCACCGTGTAGTCTCCGACGACGTTTCCGGAAGTATCCGTAAAACCCGTCACGGTTTTTGTGCGTGTGGCGCCCGACGCGGACCATCCGGTAAAGTCATTGCCGCCATAATTATATTCCCAGAAAGCTTCTTCGAGGCCGGCCTCGGCCAGCGCCTCAGCTCTCTGTGAGTTGACCGAACTTCGCACAAGCTTCTTTTCGGAGGTTAAAAGGTCCACGTACGACAGCGTGATCCCGAATAGCAGCGCAGAAAACGCCACTACGGTCACAAAAACAAATCCGCTTTGCTGCGATCTCGATGCGCGTTTCATCGCATATCTCCTGACTTATAATTTGTTCCTCAACATCACGTCCGTGTCCACTGACGTCGTCTGGGACTCTCCGATCGTTGTCCCCTGTGCGCTCATTTGCACGTTCACGAATTCCAGGGCCGTTTTCTGAGCAGCTGTCAGCGATCCAAGCGCTGTCCCGCCGCTTGAAAATGCCAGCGACAGCATGCGGCGGGCGATGACCTTGTTGGTCCTGTCAACGCCGCCCTCGCGCTGACTTGTCCCGTTCAACACGTCCAGCGAGCGGACCAGCGTGTTCGGCGTGACCGTGGTATCAAGACGATAGGTCACGTAATCAAAATCGGCGGCGACGTCGGTCACATCGCCGGAGGCGTCAATAGACGGCAGCTTCAATATCAGGATCGAGTTACCGGTCGTATAAGCCCCGTGGGTGCTTGTCACCTCGATCGCCTCTCGGATATCGCGCGTGAGCCGCTCCTCAGCGTAGCGAACGGACCTGTTCGTATCGAAATACATGCGGGCCTGGTACATTTCGTTGCGCACGGCGTAAAAAGCCCCGTAAAAGCCCCCCGCCAGCACCAACGTGAGCACCACGGCGCCCATAAGCTCTACGATCGAAAAGCCCCTCTCTTGCCTCATGATCCGTTCACTCCCGATCTTGAGATATACGTCGTCAGTTTTTCGCTGATCGTCCGGCCGTTACGGGACCTCCACTGCACGGTCAGTGTGACCTTCTTCATATCGCTCCCGAGGCCCGCGGCGACGGATCGGGTGCCGGTGCCGCTGGTCAGCTTCGCGACCTGAGCATTGGTGAACGTGCTTGTCGCGCCGTAGCCGACAAGGGTGTCGAAACTCGTACGCCGAAGCGTTTCTATCTCTTCTTCGAGAGCGCTCAACGCGTAGATCTGACTGCGGTCATCGGTCGACATGAGGATGCCGTTGTCCAACACGATTCCGATCGATGAAATGACCAGAAGGCCTATTGCGGCCGATATCATCACTTCGACCAGTGTGAAACCTTTTTGGCGCCTCATCACTGGTTGTAGCTCTCGATGGTCATTGCCGACGTGCCCAGGTCCATACCCGGCGGCGCCGTGTTGGCCAGATACGAGGCGTTGTTCAATGTGAATGACGTGGGCGAGATATCGATCTCCCCCCGGGCTAAGATCTGCCCTGTGACCGTCATACTGGCATGGTTGCCCGTGTTGACGTTGAAATTCCCCTGAGCGTACACGAGGCCATTGATGGTCAGATACGCATCCGGCGAGGCGTTGCCCGTCGTTGTATAGGTAATATTTCCACCGGCCAATATAGCCGGGTACTTCACGGTCCCGGACTGTGTCGGCGCCGTGATCGTCACATAGGGATATGCGGAGCCTGAGCTGTCGACCAAGATGTTACCGGAGGCCACCAGACACGCGGTCGTGTTCTGGGTCCCCCTGATCGTAATGTTGCCATTGACATAAATGACTCCCCCCGTCGGCGCTGACGGGATCGGCGAAGCGGTGGTATAAGTTATGTCCCCATCGACATAAGTCACATTTAGGCCGGTTAAATTGGCTTGTCCAATCGCCTGATAATAGGCAAAACTCACTGTTGGGAACGTAACCGAAGACGTGAACGGCTGCGTCTGTGTGCCGCTGACGGTCGCGTTCGTGCCGACATCAATATCGCCGACCGAATCAATATCACCTGTCACGGCCAGCGATCCGCCGGTTGTCGGACCGTCCAGCTCGAGTTCTCCTCCGGCGTATAGGTCCCCGGTGATGCTCCCCGGCGATGAAGCGGTGCCTGAATCGATCTCTACATCGCCGCCTCCGGCGAACACGTAACTGAGCGCTGAAATGCCCGGGGCTGTGACCTCAGCTTTGACCGTTCTCGAAACCCCTTGCACAGTACCGACCGACGTCACCAGTGTCCGGCCGCCGGTCGTTGAGACCGTTGCCGTGAATGAACCGTTATCAAGGGCCGTCGGGCCATAAGTGCCAGTCGTGGCCCAGGTGTTCCGGAGTCCTGCAAAAGCCCGCGCCAACCCTGCCTCGGCAAGCGACTGCGCCTGGGCTGATTTTTCTAATCGCCGGACGAAATGCATGTCCTGGGATGTGATGCTAAAAATAGCGCCGCCCACGAGCGTCATCATAAAAAGCGCGACAAGCGTCGTGACAAAGATCGTCCCCGCCTGGTCCTTTAAATTAGTTTTCTTCGAAGTCTTCATAATTGCCGTCCCTCCCGAAACTTATTTTCCGGTATTACGGGGCTCCTCCTCTGCGTTGAGAGAGCTTGTGTACGTCGTTCCCCGATATACCTGGGAAGCTGTGAGCTTAATTTCAAGACGCTTGGTCAGCGCGAGACCGTCCACGAGAACCCTGAATATTCCGTACGTGGATTTTTTTGTAAAGTATCCGCTGATCTCGACGAACGCGGACTGTCCCGGCCACGTGATCTGGACGTTGTCTACGGAGGGCAGCGACGTATACGGCGATGCCGCCTGCAGGATCGCCTGGAATTGAACATACCGCTGGTTTGTTAGAGCCACCAGTGAAGACGGGCTCGTGGTCCTTGGTGTGACGGCGCTCCACGCCGTAGCTCCGGTCATGTCTGAGTTGGCGGAGGTGCGCACCTTCATCGTAAGCGTGGATCCCGCGGGCAGCGTCGGAGACCACGTAAGCTCTCCGTAATTGGGGGCGACGACCGCCGTGTCGTAAACCTGCGAGGTGGCGGTGCCGCTGTTGCTCCAGCCCGCCATCTGCACGGAGCCAAAAGCGGCGTTTGAGGTTGTCCAGCCCGGCGATAAGACAGACCAGGAACTGGTCACGTTCGCACCGGTGTCTGAAATGCGATAAGAGTGGATCGGCGGCGTTCCGGCGGTCTGTATCCACGCCTGTCCGCCGCTGCCGGATTGAAGGTTCATGCTGATGAGAAAATCAGGCGCGCTGCTTCCAGAGGCGATGTCGTACTCCATCCAATTGGTCCATACCTCATAGCCGGCATGAACCGTTTTTGAGGTCGCTGTCCCCGTCCCGACAGCACCTGCGCCGCCCGAGCCGCCCTCAAGAACTTCGGCATTGTCAAAGTATAGCTGCGTGGTGCTGCCCGTAAAATTCGAGGTCCCGTCCCCGTCCGCCTCACGCCCTTCGCGCAAGCCGAAATAGGCGGAATTGATCACCAGGTCCGACGAACTCGAGGCTACAAATTTAAACCGGACCATGTTGGCTGAGTTTGATAAGTATTGGCCGTTGATCACCGTTCGAACGCTTTGGTCGCTGCTGATCAGCTCATCGTGTTGACCGTCAGAAGGAGGGTCCTGCCCGGAAAGCGTCTGATCGGCCGCCTGCCAGTTAGGCGTCAGTCCTTGCGTCTCGCGGCCGGCGATCGTCAAATACGGATTCGTCCCGATGGATTCAGTGTTGGAGTGCGTCATATTGTCAAAGTTAGATTCAACCCAGAGGTCATAATAAGCATCGAACGTAATAAAATCACCGGCCGTGTTCGAAGCGTAATTCTTATGCGTATTCCCGCCCCAAACCGCGTTCGTAAAGCCCGTTGTCACCTCGTTGGTGGCGGTGTCACCCGAACTGTCGGAGGGCGTCAATTCTTCAGCTTCGCGCAAGCATCCGCTCGGAGAAAACGCAAAAGAGTCTATACCCATGCCGTAATTACTTGAGGAGGCGTTCCTGCTTGTGGTCTCGAAGCGTACTTGATGAGTCCCTGAGCTCAGCTGGATGCTCCCAAAACTCGTGTTAGAGCTTCGGGTCGTGGAAGCGCTGTAACCATCGAACGTCGCATTGCTGGGGACGATCTCGAATGTGGTCCCGCTTCCCGCCTTAAAGATCGTTCGGGTGGTGCCCCCGGTCACGGTTCCGGTGGTCGCCGCAGTATCCAAATTGGCCTGCCGCGTGGTTGTGCTTGAGCTGAACGTCGGGATGGTTGTGCGGCGAAGTTCATACACGCCCGCATTGTTATAAACGTGATAAATAACGGTCCGATCCCAGGAGATGCTTCCGCTCGAAAGGGTCAAATATCCGCTGGCATTGGGGGTGGCTCGCGGAAGACTGAAGGCTGTATAGGAGGATGCCGTTGAAGGGTAAAAAAGGATCTTATTCCCATCGGAGAGACGTACATCCTCTTTCACCCGCTCCATCGTCTGTTCGATATCGACACGGAGATTACTGCGGACACTTTCCTCTTTCCAGGTCTTTGTTGAAAATGTCCAGGCGCTGATAACCGTTAAAAGAAATGCTCCGCTAACGGCAAGCGCTATCAGCGATTCAATAAGAGTGAATCCTTTGGATTTCAGACTTTTAAAATTCACAAATCACCCATTGTAAAGGACGGTCGTGATCTTCTTTGGCGCCGGACATAAGACGCCCCTAAAATAGTAATAAACTTCAATGGTTACCTGTGTCAGATTGGCGTCGGAGGCGTAGCTTGTGGTGACCGTTGTGAAACGCTGATAATCACCCGCGTTGTCGGGGTCGCCGTCCCTGTCTATCCGCGTTCCCGTTGTTTCATCGAGGGCAGAAGTTATTGACGCAAAGCCCAGCGACCTCAGGCGTCCCAAGTGGTTCTTCGCAAGGTTCTCAGAGACATAGGCATAGTCAGCCCGCTTGGCAACAGTGACCCCCTGGGTCATTACCGCCAGCAGCGAAGCCACCCCAATAGAAAAAAGGAGGACGGAAATCATGAGTTCCACGAGCGTGAAACCACGCCGCGACGAGAGTCTCATTTATTATGCACCTATTATCAACACTTATTAAGTTTACTATTATTCCTACTAAAAGTATATCATAATTAGCTCGAAATACAACGTCTGCGCTATACACATGGAGGACATAAAAAAGCCCCCTGAGGATGTGCATCCCCGGGGGGTGTATTGAGTTAGAGCTTTAGAACGTTACCTTGACCTCAGAAATGTACTCCGAAGCTGTGGCGTCATTCGGGGAGAGGTATTGATCCCCCGGAATGAACCAGTTGGCCATCAGCGTGAACGTGACATCTAAGATTAGCATCCAGCCGTTTGTTAGGCTCCTTTCTTAAAAAGCTTGCTGAACACGTCAAAATCAATATCGACCTGAACGGTGAACGTGTCGGCAAGATTGCGATTGTTGTAAGTGTCGAGCGCGAATATGACGCTTACGTTGTCCGAGAATTTCCAGGAAAAACCATAGTTCCACGTGCCGTAGGCGCTTTCCGTTCCCTGATACTCGACCGCGACCCACAGGTTGTCCGAGATCTCAGGCAGTGATCTTTCCCATGCGCCGAAGAAACCGTCATTATCTTTCTCCCCATTGCCATCCAGTAGGAGCTTGTCATTGCCATTGAAATAACCGGCTGAGACGCGCCCCAGTGAGAATTTGTCGATGTAAAACGTCTTGGCCGCCTTGAGGTAGGCGACATTGAAATTGGTCAGCTCATTGTCCGTGCCCACGTCATAGATGCCGCCGGCGACAGCCGGCGAGAACTCGAAGATCGCGTTTTCCGGTACTCCGATTTTCGCATTGAAATACATCGGGGTGTCGTCGAGGGCCCCCAAGCCGGATTTATGGTCGAAACCGACTTCGGCGTTTAACTTGTCGAAGGGAAGTACTCCGGCCGTCAGACCCATGTTAGTGACGGTATCCGGCCGATTCTCAGCCGCGTCTCTCTCGACAGGCACATATGCGTCACTGGTCAAGTGCACTACTCCATACGGCTGGACATCTGTTGAAGGAGCCCAGATATGGGTGGAGGCGGTGGCGAAACACACCGCCGGACTTAACAGAATTCCTGAAACTATAATGGCGAATAATACTCTTTGCTTGATCATGAATAGGTCTCCTTTTTATGAGGAAAGTGTAGCACCGAGTTGTCACATGGACGTTACACATATGTTACGTTTTGTTACGCGTAAGTGATGTATCCAGGAGACCGACTTATCGGGTCGGCCGATGACCTTAGAGCCTAGAAGTCGTTCACCCCTTTCTGCGGCATAGTGTAGGTCATCAAGCTCTCTGTTTGAACTTACCCCCACATCATATCGGCACATGTTAAAACCATGTTACGGACGAATCAATTCCTTATTACCCTCCCCCGGCTCCTGTGGAGGTCCTATAAACATGTTGGGCGAAGCAAACATCCAGCACGGCAAGGCCGGTCGAGTCAAAAACAGTGATATCTTTCGTTGAAGTGCGGACTTTTTTGTGCCCCGAGATGACTTCCGCAAGTTCAGCCCGTACGTGGCGGCGCGTCAGGATTTTTTGCGAAAAAGGCACATTGATCTCACCGCTGTGGGAAGCCTGCTCCCACTCGTCCACGACGATCTTGGAAACGAGAAGAAGCTTCGGGTCGAGTTCCTGCTTCCCTTTTGCGTCAGCGCCGATGGCATTGATATGCGCGCCCGGCTTGACCCACTCCCTGCGGACGAGCGGGCGGCGCGACGATGTGCACGTGACGATGATATCCGCGTCTTGCACCGCAGAACGAAGGTTTGTTTCGGGACGAAGAGATGGAAATTCTGTCCGCAGATCATTGCAGAATTTTTGTGCCTCTCCCGGGAAGTAACCCCAGACAGAGATCTCAGTAAAACGGTAGAGAGCCGCATGCGCGCGGAGTTGGTAGACGGCCTGAAGTCCGGCGCCGACGAGGGCGAGTTTGTGCGGACGCGGATTGGAGAGGAACCTTGCGGCCACTGCGGCGGCCGCACCCGTGCGAGCTGCGGTGATGGCATTGGCCTCAAGGATCGCAAGCAACAAGCCCGTCCGGGGAGAATTCAGGAGTATCGTGCCGTTGACGGTCGGCAGGCCTTGCTTTCGATTTTGAGGGAACACGGATATCCATTTGATCCCGCAGGCGGCGCCCTCTCCTGCTGCCGCCCCGGCAAACGCGGGCATCGCCCTGAAGTCCCCCAGGGGAAGGTTGAGATACATTTTTGGAGGCATCGATGTTTTGCCGGCCGCGACAAGCCGGAACGTCTGGAGCGCCAACCGGAACGATGTCTTTTCGTCAAGGATCCGCCGGACGGCCTTCTCGTCAAAATAAGGGATCACGATCTTTTTCGATCGTCGAGAATGCGATTGAGCCGCTTGGCCACGCCGTTCCAGTCGTCCTCCTCGCGCAAGCGGAGACGGTGTCCCGTATCTCCGGCAGCAATGGCGTCGAGCTCGCGCTCAATGCGTTCGATAGGACCCGAAAAGCGGTGGGAAATGACGACCGCCAACGCAAAAATAACAAGGGCCAGGGGCGGCAGCGCCAGAACAAGGATCATGTTCACGCGCCCTATCACGGGCACGAGATTTGCCAGCACCGCCTCCGGAAAGGCCATTTGCCTGGCGATCAAAAAAAACACGAGGTGATACAGACAAAATCCGACGACGAGCGCCGGTGCGACCATGGCAAATATCACGATCGAAAGATACCTCATCTGGATCTGGTGCCCGGTGAACCAGCGCTTGCGTGTTTGGGTGGACATTGTTTTTTCCATCGTCATATCTCCGTATTGGCCCGCGCAAATACCGTCGAGGGCCCCCTTGTCTTTTTGATCTTGACTAAAAAATCTCCAAAATCAGCGGCGCTTTGCGTCCCCGTGTTGTCCGAATCCGTCATGATGGCGATCGCCGCGATCTCCCGGCGTGGCTCGGCGCCAAAAAGCATTTTGTAATCATTGCGGATATTCCGGTCTTCGTGGCGCCAGCCATCCGTGCCTGCGAAGCCGGATGCGATTACAAAAAGCTTAACGTTGCCCGAAAACGGACTCGACGAAGCGGTGCCGACGGCGAGCTTTTCGTCCCAAATATATTCGATCACGCGTGTGTTGAAAAAATTAGTGCCGGCAAAAACCACATAGACGCGCGCTGCAAAATCGTCCTGCGACCGATCGGCGAGCCTCTCGCGGCGCTTCGTCGGAAATTTTTTTACGCGCCACCGCCAATCGAGGAAAAGGTCGGGCAGCGCTTTGGCGCTCATTTTAAGAAAAAGCCCGGACGAGGCCCCCTGGCTCGATGACTCAAGATAGGTCGTGCCGGGCTCGCCGACCACACGGTAGGCGCTCTTGCCGCGAAAGACCTTTTCTTCCCAGGGCCGCAGCGAAGCCTCGTTCTCGAAAGGATAGCGCGTGATCACGGTGTAGGGGCTTAAGGACGATGCGGACGGAGCCATAAGGCGTGAGGACTGCGCGGTCTGTGACGGCAAAAGAGCCCTGGCCCATTCGCGGACGTCGGCGCTGAAAAGTGCAAGTGCCAGCGCCGATTCGAGGCCCAGCATCAAAAGCAGCAGTTGAATGCGCGAAGAGGATCTCAAGGAGCGCACCGGTTGGTGATCGGCATACGCCGGTCCCGGCCGAACGCGCGCGGTGTAATTTTGACGCCAGGCGGCGCTTGACGGCGTTTATACTCACTCGCCTGTACCATTTTGGAAAGTTTCAAGGCGACGGGGCGAGGAACTCCGTGACGAACGACCTCGTCGATCGAGGCATTGCGTTCGACGTACTCGCGTAAAAAGCGGTCAAGCACAGGATACGGCGGCAGGGTGTCTTGATCTTTCTGATTCGAGCGCAGCTCGGCGGTCGGCGGCCGACGCAGCACGCTGTCGGGGATCACGTTTTTGGGTGACAGACGGTTGCGGTATCGCGCAAGCGCAAACACAAGGGTCTTGGGCACATCCTTGATGGGCGCAAAACCGCCGCACATGTCTCCGTAAAGCGTGCAATAGCCGGTGGCCATCTCGCTTTTGTTGCCCGTGGCAAGGACGATGTGGCCGAATTTATTGGAAAGCGCCATCAGGACGTTGCCGCGGATGCGCGCCTGGAGATTTTCTTCAGCCAAACCCGGCGGCAGCGAACCGAACTCGCCTCGAAGCATCCCGGCATAATCGCGCATCAGCGGTTCTATGCCGATGTTGAGGCAGCGGATACCGAGATTTTCGGCCGAACGAAGCGCGTCGCGGAGCGTGCCTGTGGACGTGAACGGCGACGGCATCGTGACACCGAGAACGTTGTCCGCGCCGAGCGCATCGGCAGCAATGCAGGAAACCAGCGCCGAGTCGATCCCGCCGCTTAGCCCGATAAGGGCTTTCGTGAATCCATTCTTGCGTACGTAATCACGCGTCCCGAGAACAAGTGCTGTGTAAACTTCCTCTCCCCTTCCGGGTAGACGGCCGGGCCGTTTCGAGGCCTTGCCTGAAAAGTTGACAAAGCAGAGGTCCTCCTCGAATCGTTTGGCGCGTGCGATCAGTTTCCCCGAGGCCGCTGCAGCCATGCTCCCGCCGTCAAACACGAGCTCGTCCTGTCCGCCGATGAGATTGTGGTATATGACCGCCGCGCGTGTCTTTCGAGCAATTTTGGCGACCAGCGCTTCACGGACCCTTTGCTTGCCCGCATGAAACGGCGAGGCCGAGATATTGACGATCAGGTCCGCCTTTCCATCAAAATGGCCCAGATAAACGGCGCTCTTGGTCTCCCAGATATCCTCACAGATCGTGAGCGCCACGCGCGCACCCTTGACCCCGACGATCTGGGGGCGGTCGCCGCGCACAAAATAGCGTTTTTCGTCGAACACGCCGTAATTGGGCAATTCCATCTTGCGGTAAACACGATCGACCCGGCCGTTGGATAGGAATGCGGCAGCGTTATAAAGCCCGTTTTTGTCCCGGTCAACAAAACCGACGATCACCGCAATGTCTTTTGCAAGCGGAGCCAGTCTCCGGAGCGCGCGTAAGTTGCCGTCGATAAAGGAACGGCGAAAAAGAAGGTCTTCGGGAGGGTATCCCGTCACGGCGAGCTCGGGAAACGTGACCAGATCTGCGCCGCCGGCCTTGGCCGCGGTGATCGCATCGGCGATCCGGCGCGCATTGCCGTCCAGATCACCCACGATCACGTTGATCTGCGCCATGGCCACGCGAAGCCGGAGCGGCATCAATCGACCTGCGCTTTCTGCAGCCGCGCGCTGTAGTCAAAATAAACCGTCTTCCATTCCGTAAAAACATCGAGCGCGGTCGGGCCCGCCTCACGAAAACCGTTGCCGGTCTTCTTCACGCCGCCGAAAGGTAAATGGGCTTCGGCGCCGATCGTGGGGCTGTTGACGTACGTGATGCCTGATTGGATGTCAGTGATCGCCCGAGCGGCGCGGTTGACGTCGCGTGTATAAATGCTCGAGGAAAGTCCGTATTCCGTATCGTTGACGACGCGCACGGCCTCTTCGTAGTTTTTCACGCGCAAAACGCACGTGACGGGACCAAAAACCTCCTCGCGCGCAATGGTCATCCCGGGCAGAACACCGGAAAAAATAGTGGGCTCATAAAAATTGCCGAACCGCAGATCGGCGCGGCGCGAGGCGCGGCCGCCGAGCACCAGCCGCGCGCCCTGTCTTACAGCGCCGCGGACATAACTGTCGATGCGCTTAAGCTGCTTGGCGTTGATGACGGGCCCCACCTCGACGGAAGGATCGACGGAGGCGTTGCCGAGCTTTATTTTTTTTGCGCGGGCGACCAATGCGTCCAAAAACTTCTTGTAAATTTTTTGATGGATCACCAGACGCGACGTGGCCGTGCAGCGCTGGCCGGCCGTCGCAAAAGCGCCCCAGAGAGCGCCCTCGACCGCCAGATCCAGGTCGGCATCTTCGAGGACGATCTGCGCGTTTTTTCCACCCAGCTCGAGCGCGACACGTCTGAGTGAGGCTCCGCATATCGACGCCACGCGTGCGCCAACGTCCGCAGAACCCGTAAATGAAAGAAGGGCGACATCCTTGTGCCGGACAAGCGCATCGCCCGCCTCCCCGCCGAGGCCCGTGACCACGTTCAAGACGCCATCCGGGAGACCTGCCTCGCTCAGGATTTCGGCAAAAAGAAGCGCACAGACCGGTGTGTCTTCGGCAGGTTTAAGAACGAGCGTGTTGCCGGCGATCAGCGCGGGATATACTTTCCAGGAAGGAACGGCGATCGGGAAATTCCACGGAGTGATGAGGCCGCACACTCCGACAGGGCGGCGGAACGTCAGACAGAGCTTGTCGGGTAGTTCGGAAGGCATGGTTTGCCCGAAGAGCCGCCTGCCCTCTCCGGCAAAATAATACGCAGTATCGATCGCCTCCTGAACGTCGGCGCGGGTCTCCTTGAGAGGCTTCCCCATCTCGTGGGTCATGAATTTTGCGAGCGCGTCTTTTCGCTCTTCCAACAGCACCGCTGAACGCAAGAGGACGTGGGCCCGCTTGGGGGCAGGCATTGTCGACCAGACAGGAAGAGCACGCCGGGCTGCCTGGACGGCGGAGTGGACATCTTTTGGCCCCGAGCGCGGCACCCGCGCAACGATCTGGCGGCGGTCGGCGGGGTTCCGGTCTTCGGTCAGCCGGCCATCCAGCGCGGGGACGCGGCGGCCGTCGATCAGATTTTTATGAACGTCCATCCGGCCTTTCAGACACCGTCAACGGGATAGCGTCGTAACCGTGCAGCGGTCGCGTTCGAGAGAAAGTGATTCGAGCTGCACCGGCGCTATCGCGCGCTCAGCCAGAGGCCAAAACGCCTCGAGGAGCGACCGGTCGTCGATCAGGACCCCTTTAAGAAACTCCACGTCGGTCCCGAGGTCTCTCGATTCCATGGGGCGCACCAAAGACTTCTCAATTTTTTCGATAAGAACGCGTTCGAGGTCTTCATTTTGAGCGGGAAATGTGACCTGGAGCACGTAATTGTGCCCGATGACCCTCTCTCCCCGGGAAAAGCTGGCGCTAAAATGAAAATCCTTAGAAAAAAGAGTTCTCATCCGGGTTATTTTTTGCCGATGATGTTCATGAATTCCATGCGTGTGCTGCGATCGGACCTGAAAGCGCCGAGCATCGTGCTGGTGACGCAGGTGGCGTTTTGCTTCTCGACGCCCCGCATGGCCATGCAAAGATGGACCGCTTCAATGATCACAGCCACACCGAGAGGGTCCAGCGCCTCTTTCAGGCAGTCTGCGACCTGGTGCGTGAGGCGCTCCTGGACCTGGAGCCGGCGCGCAAAGATGTCGACGATACGGGGGATCTTCGAGAGGCCGATGATCTTGCCTTGGGGAATGTAGGCGACGTGACATTTTCCATAAAAAGGAAGCAGATGGTGTTCACAAAGGCTGTAAATATCGATATCTTTCATGATCACCATCTCATCATACTCTTCGTCGAAAACGGCGCCGTTCAGCACTTCGCGGACGTCGCGGTGATAGCCGCTGGTGAGATAATGGAAAGATGTTTCGACGCGCTTAGGGGTCAGCTTGAGCCCTTGCCGGCCGGGGTTCTCCCCTATGGCGGAAAGCAGCTGTCGTGTGAGTTCTTCAATGCCCGGCTTCTTCTTCATTTCATTGATTATAGGGTGGTGCGGAGGGGGTTTCAATGATAAAAAACCGCCCCTTCGGAGATTTCCGAAAGGGCGGTTTTAGAGACCTTAAGACCTGAATTACGTGAGGCGAGCGTGCTCGGGGTTGATGAGCGGCTGCTTCTTCGGGATCCAGAACGTCACGAGGTCGATCGCACCAGCGCCGAGACGATGAATCGCGCGGCGGATACCGATCGCTCCACCGGCGACGACGCCGGTAAGCTGCTCGCCAGTGGTCTTGCCCTTGGCGGCTTCAGCATGCGTGTTGTCCAGAACCTCGACCCAGCCGGTCGAGACGTTACGGCTGCCCGACTTCACGTTCTTGACCTGCTCGGTACCAACTTCCCCATCGGCAAACGCGGGAACCGAACCCACGGCCACGAGCATCATGATTGCGATCGCGATAGATTTCTTCACCCTGAATTTCCTCCTTAGACGTTGATGAGTGCATATTACCCGTAAATCCGCGGCAATGGGTTATTACCCCAAGCCTTATGCGGAAGTATAGACCATACCCCGGCTAAAGTCAAAAAGAATTATTTTGTTTAACTATTCTTAACATTCTTAACGAAAATTAACAAATTGTAGGTCAAGCTCAAATTCCTTCTGTCTGAGGGCCGCCATCGTCGCCTGGAGATCGTCGATCTTGACCGCCTGGACACGCACTTGATCCGATTGGATCGTGGCTTGGACCTTCAGCTTGAGTTCCTTCACATGTTTGACGATCTCCTTGGCCTTGTCGCTCGGAATGCCGTTCTGGATCGTGACCACCTGTTTGACCGAGCCTCCGACCATGCCCGTCTCGACCGTTTCGAATTTCAGCGCTTTCAGTGAGACGCCGCGCTTGATGCACTTGGTTTGCACGAAATCGACGAGCGTCTTAAGCCGGTATTCGTTCTCGGTCCTCAGCGTGATGGTCTTCTCGGTCTTGTCGAGCTCGATGGTGCTGTTGGAACCCTTGAAGTCGAAGCGCTGGGCAAGTTCCTTGGATGCCTGGGTGACCGCGTTGTCGACTTCCTGTATATTGACTTCCGACACGATATCAAAAGAATGGTCTTTGGCCACAAATCGCTCCTTTTTAGCTCGCCGCGTAACGGCGTGTCAGTGTAAACACATAAAGTCCGGCCATAAAAGGTCCCGAGAAGGCTTCCACGCAGGCCAACAGTTGGAAACCCGCGACTGGCCGCGGGATCAGGTCCCCGTAGCCGACTGTCGTAAAAGTGATAAAACTGAAGTAAAAGCATTCCAGGAATCCGGTCCGCGTGGCGCGAGCCATGTCCGCTGACGGTACCGGGACATTCAAAAGGTAATACGCGACGCCAAACGCCAACACGATCAGGAACGCTGACAGAATAACGCGGTTTGGTTTTTCCGTGTATCCTGAAACAAGATCCATCATGAGCGAAGGGAAATAGCGCGCGTCGCGCGTCTTGAAAAAATGCCGCCGCTCCATGGTCAATTCCCGGTAAGCCGCCCAGCTGCCGTCTTCGTAAAGCCCTTTGTCGTAGAGGTGGTGTTTTAAAAGCCTGTAAGATTCGTACGCCAGGATGGTATTGGTCTCCGATAGCGCGCATTTATGGGGATCGTCGGGGTCGATAAAATTCCTTTTTTTTAGATGCTTCGCCCCGGAGAGGTCCGAGTTCCAAAGGACCGCGTCATAAAGGATCGCCCCCATCAGATCGACCTCTTTGAACTGAGCCTCGACAAAGTAAGCCCCGCGCAGGTCGGCGTATGAAAACGAGCAGTGATTGAGCGCCGCGCGCGTAAAGTTGCTGTTCTTCATGTCTCCGCCGACAAAATCACAGCCATGGAAGCGGGCGCCGATCATGTCCGCCGACCCGAGATCGCTGCCCACAAAAAGCGTGTCGGACAAATGCGCCTGACTGAAGCTGGACCCGCGCAGGTTGAGATGTGAAAAATCAAGCCCCCTCGCCTCCACTTTTTTTAGGTTGAGCGCGACGGGATCGGCGGGCATGTCTTTTAAAGCATCGACGAGAACGGTCAGCCAGCGTTCGCTGTCGACGAGGTGGCTCCAGCAATATTCGGAATAGCTGAGCGCGGATTCGGCACACCCCGCCGCAAACGTACAGCTTTTGAAATGTGCGGTCGACATACGCCTAGAGGATCTTCTTGAGAGACGTCCCGAGTTCGCTGAGATTCCGGACGACATGGACGCCCCGCTTCTCCAGCGCGGCCATCTTGTCCTGCGCCGTGCCGCTGGAACCCGACACGATGGCGCCTGCGTGGCCCATGCGCTTGCCTTTGGGAGCGGTCGCTCCTGCGATAAAGGCGGCGACTTTTTTCTTCATATTCTTCTGGACGAACTCCGCGGCGTCTTCTTCCTGGTTGCCGCCGATCTCACCGAGCATGATGACGGCCTTGGTTTCAGGGTCGGCTTCGAATAGTCTCAGCGCATCAATAAAGCTCAACCCGATCACAGGGTCGCCGCCGATGCCGATGCAGGTGGTTTGGCCGAGGCCGACCTGGGTAAGCTGCCACACGG
>ORJL010974952.1_pt1 | contig 59008 bp, 72 predicted proteins | sample 1779941 | NCBI WGS metagenome assembly ORJL01 (sample SAMEA104232317, study PRJEB22302) | groundwater metagenome | biome: forest; feature: aquifer; material: groundwater | place: USA | collected 2011-08-07 | depth 5.8 m | reverse complement strand
TGCAAGATAAATAAATTTTCTAAAAATTTCTGTTTTCATTTTTTTCACCTCCTTTCCTTTAAGGATGTGTTTAGAATAATTTTTTTCCCTTAAAACCTCCGTCAGGTGGGAGACAAAAAATTTGTGAAGTTGCTTACAAATTGGTAGAATTAGCCTTATGGATCAGCCAAGCGAAGCTATCTTAAAATTAGAAGATTTCTATAATAAGTTTGGTGGGAAGCGCTTCTATAAAAAGAAGGAGGTGGTCGTGCGCGCCGACGATGAACCACCCGGGGTTTTTTACCTTAAAGAAGGATTCGCAAGACTCTATACCGTATCCCCTTATGGCCAGGAACTAACCTTTAACATCCTAAAACCAGGCTGTTATTTCTCCATGATGTGGGCTATAGGTGAAGCCCAAAACAGCCGCTACTTTGAGGCCATGACGGATATTGAACTTTGGCGGGCACCCAAAGAAGAGCTGCTTAAATTTATCCGCGAAAACCCCGATGTTTTATTTGAGCTGACCAAAAGAATCCTTGTCGGGCTGGACGGGCTTTTAGGAGTAATGGAGTCCCTTCTTTTCGGCAATGCCTATAATAAGGTCGCAACGGCTTTAATTGTCGCCGCCAAACGCTTCGGTAAAAAGCAAGATGACGGGCAAACCATCATTGAGCTTCCCTTAACCCATCAGGCTATTGCTTCCCTTGCCTGCCTCAGCCGGGAAACTACAAGCTCGATTATGAAACAGTTTGAAAAAGATAAACTCATAAATAATAAACGGCCATATCTGGTGATTGCCGATTTTGATAAACTGGAAAAGGAGGCCATCCTCAGTAAAGAGGAACAGTCGCTCCCCCACATCTTTTAAGAAGTATTTAACTTGTCTGCAGATTAAAAATTAGTTCTTTGGTTACCATATAGCTAAAACTGCCGTCATCCGTCTTTACAGGACGCAGCCAAACTACCGCTGCCACACCTTGAGAGAGCGGATAGATTTGCTGCCACTCCCTTTTAAATCTTCCATAGGTTTCCATCACTTCAGGCGGAGCCGGAGGGATACGGCCGTCTTCCCGTAAATCTACCGGAAAAACTTCGCTTTCAATAACTTCTGTTCTTTCAATCATAGGGGTATTTTACAGTTGAAAACCCCCAAAGTCAAAAGTTATAGGCTCCATGTCATTCTGGCTTGTCCGGAATCTTTCACTTCACTATTCCTAAAATCACAATCCCGCTGTAGGCAATAATCGCCGTTAATATTTTTCTAAAAACTGAAGAGGTATGTTTTAAAATAAAAAATTCAAAAAGGATAATTAAAAAAACTTGAGAATTATTTATAGCATCCACTCTTCCTACTTCCCCGCCCACCCGGTAAGAATTAAAAGTAAAAAAGTTATATAAAAAATACCCCACTCCGGAAACAATTACCGGAATAAACACTTTTAAATTCCGGCCCCTTACGGAGTTTATAATATGCCTCGGACTGAATAAAAATCCAAAAAGGGAAACCAGGAGAAAAGCCCAGAAGATATAAACAACCGGAGACACAGATAAAACAATAGCCTTATCCAAGCTGTAAGCTACCCCGAACATTATTCCGGAAGCTAAGGCAAAAAAGTGGTTTTTCTCCAAATGGGCATTTTTTAAATTAAGGCTGACAATGGCAAGCAAGATTAGAAGTATTCCTAAAAATTTTAAAACAGACGTGCTTTCCTGAAAAAATACTATTCCTAAAAAGGTAGAAACCAAAACGGAACAGGAACCAAAAATAGAAGAAAAGCTTATATTTTTTACCTGAAAACTTTTTAGATAAAAAATCATCCCGACCGAGGCAATTAAAGTGACTGCAAAAACTAAAGGGATTAAATCCGGCCGGAAGATATTAAAGACTTCCTCTTTTAGCGGGGAGAATAAAACAACAGGCAACATTAATACTGACTGAAACAAAAAGGTAAGGACTGCGCTGGCTCTCGGACTTAAAGGGTTTTTTAAATTTAAAAGATGCTGTTGGGTAAGCTCAGCAGAAGCTAAGGCAAACACAGAAAGGAGACTGAAAATAAACCAGGCCATAAGATCATTATATATAAAGTTGGTTTAATTTTAAGGCCTTGATTGCATCAACATGCGGAGGGAAGATATTCTCCGGAAGGGAATCTAAATTAAACCACTCCCAATCTTCACACATGTCTTTTTCTATATTAGAAATTTCTCCCGTAAAATCATCTACCAGAAAATTAATTTGAAGATAATGTTTTTCCCTTTCCGCCTGGTCAATTATGGACACAAGTTTTAAATCTTTTACCTCAATCCCAACTTCCTCTTTCAACTCTCTTTTTACTGCATCCGCTAATTTTTCCCCGTACTCCAAATGCCCACCGGGAAGCCCATATGTTCCTTCCCCAAAACAATTTTTCCGGAGCCCCAAAAGAAGTTTGTTACCCTTAACCATCAACCCGTTACAGCCAATATTAATTTTCTTATCCATACATGAAGTTTACCAAAATCATGAAAAAGAAGTACTTACAGATTCGAGAAATTGCGATGATGCTATATCACTAGCTTCTTTGGTCTACAAGGCCTCCTGAGTATTGGGCTTGGTAGATTTCTTTTTCATTTTTAAAGATTGTTTCTTCACCTGAGAAATTTTCAATACTCCCCTGCCAGTGGTTTGTATATTTAAATTCTCCCTCTTTAAAGTCTTTGGGGCCTCTGAGGGGCATATCTTCTGGAACTAAACTTAAAGCTTTTTGTAAAAATTTATAAACTTCCTTTTGGTTTATCCCTTCTTTCACATTTCCGTAATAAACCATCATCCATACAGCCTTTCCTTCAAAAAATATAACTTCCCTCCCCCCGTATGGCTCACCACCAAAAAAGTTATCATGCATCCTAAAGGGTCCTGATTCAAAGGTAATGGTGGTAGAGCCATCCTTTTCTTTTTTCCCTTGTACACCAGAAGCATACCCGGCTTTTCCAACCTCAATTAAAAATTTATTCAGATGTTTTATGTCCATGGAAGAACTATTTAATTTCCAGAAGTTCTAATTCAAAGATGAGTGTAGCGTTAGGAGGGATTACCCCACCTGCTCCCCTTTCACCATATGCTAAATCTGAAGGGATTGTTAATTTCCTTTTTCCACCTATTTGCATACCTATTACCCCCTGGTCCCAGCCTTTAATAACCTGGCCTACCCCAATCTGTGTCTGGAAAGGCTCTCCTCTGTCATATGAGGAATCAAACTTTTTCCCGTTTTCTAAAGTACCAAGGTAATGGATTTTTATTGTATCCCCTGCCTTAACCGCGCTGCCGGTACCGACTTTTAAGTCTTCAATCTTAAGCCCTGCCGAAGGGCTGGCTGTGGTATTTGTAGAGGTAACTTTATTAGTTGAATCCTGTTGGCTCATATTTTCATTTCTGGAAACTATGGTAAATATTATACCCGCTGATATTAAAACCACAACCCCAATAATCACTTTCTTTTGCATTTTATTATTGTATCACTTCTCCCCAACCTTTCCTCCCACCCCAAAGACATTTCCTAATATTGCCAGATATTGCTTAATATTGCCTAATAATTTTAAATTGTCTGTTTTTGCTCAAGAAGGCTTGCCCGGTGAAAAAGGTGGGAGGCGCTTGGCATATAGCTTCGGGCTTTTGCGAAGGCTTTGGCTTTGAAATGTTCTGCTGAAGTTTTACCTGCTGTTATAAATTTAGAGGCATAATCTGCCAGATGGTCCAACCTGGCTAAATCAGAGCCTGCTCCTTCCCAGGGGTTGGAAAACCCCGCTTTCTCCAGAGCTACCCCACCGGCTACCAGTATAGCCATCATTTTTAAAACAAGCTCTTCCCCGGAAAATCTCCAAAGGGAAATTTTTGTGTGGCCTGCAGCATTACCTTCCGGTTTTATAGTTACTTTCGTCACATCCGCCCCGACCCTTTTTGCAACAACCGCATGCCCTATCTCATGATATGCCACAAACCCCGGCTCTTTTTCTTTTTCCATAGCCTGATATTATACTTTCATACTAGCCGGATTGCAAAAATTACCTGTATAATGGATATAGATGAAAGCTGCCTTTTTTGAAGTTACAGAAGCCGAGAAAGAAAGTTATTTTGAAAAAAACCTTCCCGGAGTAGAGATTACCTTTTTTGAAAATTATTTAGGGGAAGACTGCCTGCCGGAAGAAAACGACTTTGATGTGATTTCCACCTTTGTTTGTTCCGAGATTACCCCGAAAGTAATTAACCACTTCCCAAATTTAAAAAATATTGCCGTCCGGGCTACCGGATTTGATAATATTGACGTGATTTTTGCTAAAGATAAAGGTATCACTGTTTCCAATGTCCCCTCTTACGGGTCCCACACAGTCGCCGAGTTTACCTTTGGTTTAATTTTATCCTTAGCCCGCCACATCCCCCAGGCTACCTACCGGCTTAAAGTTTCCTCCCAGTTTAATTTTGAAGGCTTTAGGGGAATTGATTTAAACGGTAAGACCCTAGGTGTAATTGGTACGGGCAAGATTGGGGCCAATGTTATAAAAATTGCCAAAGGTTTTAATTTAAAAGTTCTGGCCTCAGATTTAAGACAAAGCCAGGAACTTTCTAACTCCTTAGGGTTTTCTTATGTCCCCTTACCTGAACTTCTGAAAAATTCCGATATTGTGTCTATCCATGTCCCCTACAGCCCGGAAACAAACCATATGATTAATAAAGAAAATATTGACTTAATGAAAGAGGGGGCACTTTTAGTAAACACCTCCCGGGGAGCAGTGGTCGACACTGATGCGTTGTTTCAAGCTTTAACCAAAGGACATCTTGGAGGGGCGGCTTTGGATGTATTGGAGTCTGAAGGGGATTTAAAAGAAGAAGCAGAGCTTTTAACTAACGGAAGATTCCCGGCTGATAATTTAAAAAAGGTTTTGGAAAACCATATCTTAATAGATTTACCCAATGTCATAATCACCCCCCATATGGCTTTTTATACAAAAGAGGCAGAAGAATCCATTATGGAAACAACGGTTGGGAATATTAAAGCAGTATTCACGGGGAATCCGGCAAACGTCGTGAACTCTTGAATATTTTCCCTTCCTCATCCATCTCGTAAACAATAATCTCCCCGGTTTCTAATTCTAAATTCGGAATGTCACTATCTGAAATATTTTCCAGGTATTTCATCAAAGCCCTAAGGGAATTTCCGTGGGCTACCACCAAAACATTTTTTCCGGACTTTATTTCCGGTAAAATCTTCTCCCGGTAATAGGGGACAACTCTTCCGTAAACATCTTTTAACGACTCCCCGTTAGGAACCGGATAATCCCAGCTTCTCCTCCACTTTAAATATTGCTCCTCCCCGTACATCTTCTCCATCTCCAGTTTATTCTTGCCTGTTAAGTCCCCGTAATCTCTTTCATTTAAAGCCGGATCTTCAGTAGTCGGTATCTCCCCTATTACATTTTTTATTTCGTCCAGACTCTGCTCTGCTCTTCGAAGAGCAGAGGTAAAGGCCAGATCAAAGTGGATATCTTTTAAAAGCTCACCGTCTTTTTTGGCAATTCCCCTTCCCTTTTCATCTAAACTAATATCAGTCAGCCCCGTCCAGGCATTAACTTTATTCCAGGTAGATTCACCGTGTCTTACTAAAACTAAATATGCCATTTTTCCTCTATTTCAATCAAACGCTGGTATTTTACTAATCGCACTTCCTGCAGCGGACATCCTGCCTTTAACCCATCAGCCCCAAGGCCTACAGCTAAATCTGCAATAAATGGGTCCATCGTTTCCCCCGACCGGTGGGAGACAATAATCTTCCAGCCGAAGCTTTTAGCTAAATTGGCAGCCTCTATTGTTTCTGTGACAGACCCTATCTGGTTTGGTTTTATTATTACACCAGAGCAGGCATTTTTTTCTTTAGCTTCTTCTATTTTTTCCGGGTTAGTGGTTGTTAAATCATCCCCGATTATCCAAACTTTATCGCCCAACTCCTGAGTTAACTTCTCAAACCCCTCGAAATCATCTTCTGCAAAAGGGTCTTCAATAGAAAGCAGCTGGTAACTGGTAGCTAAGGATTGGTAGTAAGAAAGCAGTTGTTCATGATTCATAGTTTTATCACCCACCAAATACAGACCATCATGAAAAAATGTTGAGGCCGCTACATCCAAACTAATACGGCCATTGCCAATTCCCTGCAGAACCTCCAAGCCAACCATCGGGTCACCCGAGGGAATGGTATATCCCCCTTCATCACCTTGCCTTAGATGCTCATACTTTTGCTGTATTTTCTCCCCTAAGTTTCTAATGGCCAACATCACATTTTCCAAACTTGCCTTAGGGGAGTTTGTTTGGGGGATATATAAGTATTCCTGAAAAGGCAAAGAATCTTTGGCATGGACTCCTCCCTCTATCAGGTTAAAAAAGCAAAGTGGCATCTTTTCAGCCTTTGCCCCGGAAATTTTAGCAATCTCCTCAAAAAGTTCCAGCCCGTCTGCTTTAGCCAAAAGTTTGGTAAACCCCAAAGACAAAACCAAAATTAAATTGCCTCCTAAATTTTCCTTGTTGGGAGTACTGTCAAGAGAAATTAAAAAATTATCAAACTCTTTTAAGGAGTTAAAATCTTTTTCTAATATCTGTGATTTTATACTTTCAAATTTTTCTAAAGCATTTTTGGGCTCTAAAACCGCCGCCTCGTTTTTACCTTTACTTTTCCCGGAAGGAACTGAGGCCGTGACATTATGCCCACCGGATGTCATATTAACTTCCAGGGTATCCTCACCACGGGAATCGGGAACAATGTGTAGATCTATATTATTTATTCTCATCTGCTCTTACCCATAATACATAATACTTATCCCTTAATACTTTTCTGTTCTTCTTCATAAATCTTTATCGTAGTTTTTATCACAGTATCCGGGTTTAAGGAAATACTCTCTATCCCAACACGAACCAAAAACTGGGCAAACTCCGGGTAATCCGAAGGTGCCTGCCCGCAGATGCCGATATATTTATTCTTTGCTTTACACTTTTTAATAACCTCTGATATTAAATCTTTAACCGCCTGGTTATTTTCATTACTGATAGACCTTATCTGTTCATTCCCGTCCCTATCCATCCCCAAAGTAAGTTGTGTTAAGTCATTGCTGCCGATACTCATTCCGTCAAAAATCTTCAAAAATTCATCAGCTAAAATCACGTTATCCGGTATCTCGCACATCACATAGATTTTTAAGTCCTTGCCTTTTTTCAATCCTTTTTTCCTGATAATTTCCACCACTTTTCTTCCTTCCTCCGGTGTCCTACAAAATGGCACCATTACCGAAACATTAGTTAACCCCATCTCTTCTCTTACTTTTTTAATGGCTGCAACCTCTAAGGCAAAAGCCGGAGCAAAATCCGGATGGTAATAACGCGATGCCCCCCGCCAGCCGATCATTGGGTTTTCTTCCGCCGGCTCATACAACTCCCCCCCGAGTAAAGTTTTATACTCATTGGTTTTAAAATCAGAAAAGCGGACAATAACCGGTTTGGGATAAAAAGCCGCCCCGATTTTTCCTATGCCGAAGGAAAGTTCATCAATATAGTAATCAACTTTATCTTTATACCCTAAAGTTTTCTCATTAATTTTTTTCTTTAAATCACCTTCTAATTTTTCATAATTTATTAAAGCCATGGGATGTATACCCATTCCGGCAATAATAAACTCCTCCCGGGCAAGCCCTACCCCGTCATTAGGTAAAAATGATTTTTCAAAAGCCGTCTCCGGGGTAGCAATATTTATCATCACTTTGGTTTTGGGGTCCGGTATCTTTAAGATATCCTCCTCGCTTACTTTAAAATCCAGTATTCCCTCGTAGACAATACCATCACTGCCGGTTGTATCAACCGTTATCTTATCACCGGTTTTAATTTTTTTAGTTGCCTCCTCACTTCCTACAATACAGGGAATTCCAAGCTCCCGGGAAACAATGGCCGCATGGGAGGTTCTTCCCCCTTTGTCTGTTACAATCGCCGCAGCAATTTTCATAATCGGCTCCCAGTCCGGATCGGTCATCTCCGTCACTAAAATCTCCCCTGCTTTAAAGGAGTGGATATCTTTAGGGTCAAGAATAACCCGGGCAAGACCGGCCGCAATATTATTCCCTACCGATGCGCCTCTGACGATCTCTTTACCCTTTCCCTGCAGGGAGTATTCTTTAATTTTAGTTAGGTTTCTTTCTGAGTGGATGGTTTCCGGCCGGGCCTGAACGATAAATAACTCTCCTGTCTTACCGTCTTTAGCCCATTCAAGATCCATCGGGGTCCATTTTTTATTCTTGTCGGTGTAGTGTTTTTCTACCATAGCGGCCCAACCGGCTAGTTTTAAAATTTCACTGTCAGTTAAAACAAAATTTTGCTGTTCCTCTTTGCTGGTCTCGATAATTTTAGTGGGGACATCTCCCCCGTAAACCATCTTCCGGTTTTTAAAACCTAATTTTTTGCCGATAATGGGCTTAAAAGTCCGCCTTTTGATAAGTCCGCTTTTCTTACCCAGATTCCTTTTAAAAACCAAAAATTCATCCGGAGTTACCTCGCCCTGGACAATCATCTCCCCCAGTCCCCATGAGCCGTTGATTAAAACCACATCCGGAAAGCCGCTTTCCGTATCCAGTGTAAACATTATCCCGGAACATGAAAGATCAGAGCGGACCATTTTTTGTACCCCGACAGATAGGGCTACTTTAAAATGGTCAAAACCCTTATCTACCCGGTAAGAGATCGCCCGGTCGGTAAATAAAGATGCCATCGCCCCCCGGACCGCTTCCAGAATATTTTCTCTACCCCGGATATTAAGAAAAGTTTCATGCTCTCCGGCAAAAGAGGCACCGGGTAAATCCTCGGCGGTAGCCGATGAACGGACGGCAAAATCAGCATCTTTCCCGTATCTTTTTTCTACTTCGGCTTGCGCCTCAATAATGGCCCTTTTTAGATCCTCGGGGAAATCAGTCTTTTTAATCTTTTCCCGAATCCTTCCGGCTTTCTCAGCCAGGCTTTTTAGATTATGAGTATTTAGATCCGCCAGGGTTTCTTTGATAAACAGATCCAGGCCTGTTTTTTCCAGGAAATATCTGTAGGCGGAAGCCGTGACGGCATATCCTCCGGGGATTTTTATGCCCATTGGGGTCAAAGTTTGTATCATCTCCCCTAAAGATGCATTTTTACCACCAACTTCCCCGACATCCTCAATGCCGACTTTTTGAAGGAGGACAGTGAATTTTTTACCCATACCTAATACTATCATAGTAAGGTATACTTAAAATATATAAATTTATGTCAGGAGAAAAGAAATGGTTCGAAAAATTAAAGATAAAGTTAACTATTTGGAAGAAGCCTCACTGCGTATAAGAGACTGGATAGGGACCCCTTATTCATTAATTGTCCACAGCCTTTTATTTTTGGGTATTTTTTCTTTAAAATTTTTAGGGTTTGGAGTTGATGAAATTCTTTTAATACTTACAACAGCCGTTTCTTTGGAGGCAATTTATCTTGCAATCTTTATCCAGATGACCGTCAACCGCCAGGCTGAAAGCTTAAAGGCTGTTGAAGAAGATGTGGAAGACATCCAGGAAGATGTTGAAGACATCTCTGAGGATGTTGAAGAAATATCGGAAGACACAGACACCGACCAGAAGATAAAAACCTCACTTGAAAATATCGAAAAACAGCTAGCTGACATGCGCGAAGAAATTTCTTCCCTTAAAAAAGCTTCCTAACCTCTTAACACGCTTCTTACACCCAACACATCTAAATTTGACCGAAAAATTATAAAGTTAGTTATGTTTACCTCAGGTCGTATTACTTTTAACCCGCACCTTCATGAAAGGAAGCTGTTTGGTGAAGAAAAGCAAGAAAACCGGGAGGATATTCAAAGGAAAAAGGAGAGCAATGAGGAAAACCGGAAACTCAAGACTTTAGTAAAAACATCCCATAGAGTACTTTTAGAGATACATTCCGTCTTCCCTTTTGACCTGTTCCCGGATAAATTGACCATTGATGAGAGCAAGGTAAACCTCACATCTTCCGTATTCTTTTACTCCGGTCGTGTTCACAGCGTCATGATCAAAGATATCTCCGACGTTTTAGTAGACTCAAGTTTAATCTTTGCAATACTTCGGATTATAGATAAAGGCTTTGTCGAAAATTCCATAGAGCTTAAATTAATAAAAAAATCGGATGCCTTAAAAGCGCGGAGAATTATCCAAGGCTTAATAATGGCAAAGGATGCAGATATAGATCTTGCCAAAATCGAAGACGAAAATCTTGTAAAAACAATAGAGCAACTGGGAACTACCCGACAACCTGGAACCTTAAACTAAAATTAACACCCATGGTACAATTATTACAACCACAATGGATAAAAAATCTAAGCTCCTTAAGCTCCTTAAAGAAATGGCGGCAGACAAGTCCCTGCCTCTTCGGGAAGGAGCTACACAGCTTGTCTTCGGAGACGGAAACCCGGACTCGGAAATTTATTTTTTAGGTGAAGCCCCGGGGTACTGGGAGGACCAAAAAGGAAAGCCCTTTGTCGGACTGGCCGGAAAACTATTAAACGAGCTGATCGAAAGTATTGGTAACAAAAGAGAAGACGTTTATATCTCCAATGTCGTCCGTTTCCGCCCCCCGGAAAACCGCGACCCGACTCCGGAAGAAATTGCCGCATTTGCCCCATACGTTGACCGGGAAATTGAAATAATAAACCCTAAAATAATAGTGACATTGGGCCGGTTCTCCATGGGTAAATTCTTACCGGAAGCAAAAATTTCCCTGGTCCACGGACAGATAAAACAAGTTCCCTGGAAAGGAAAAGCAGTTACGGTTATCCCTATGTACCACCCCGCAGCAGCACTCCGTGCCGGTGAGGTAATGAAAAAAATCAAAGAGGATTTCTTAAAAATACCGGAGGCTTTAAAAATTAATGAACAAACAGAAGAAGATGTACCAAAAACCGAGCAGCTAAGTTTAATATAAGTATTACCGATTTATTACCCCTTTTTTCCTTAATTATTGTCCGAAAGAATTAAGTTATTCAGTTAAATTTATTTATGCCGAAGTTAACTAAACATATGTTTCGCGAGTATGATATTCGCGGACTCGAAAGCAAAGAAGAATTAAATGAAACTTCAATCTACCACATTGGCCGGGGTTTCGGATCCTTCTTAAAAAAACGGGGTATAAAAAAGGCTGTTGTCGGACACGACAGTCGGGCAACCTCGGAAAGTTTCCATAAGCAAATCATCAAAAGCCTGCTTGAAAGCGGGATAGATGTCATAGATATCGGAATTATTACAACACCCATGGGCTACTGGGCCCAGCATTTTCTAAAAGTTAAGGGTGTGGCAATTGTAACCGCAAGCCATAACCCAGCCGGGTATAACGGTTTAAAACTTGGTTCCGATTTATCATATACCCTTTTAACTGATGAGATGAAAGAACTTTACCAAACCATAAGTGAGGAGGACTACGTCACAGGTAAAGGCAGGGTAAAAAAGGTTAATATAACCGAAGGCTATATTAAAGATCTTTTATCAAAGGTTAATATAACGAAAAAATTTAAGATATTAATCAATACCGGAAATGGTACCGCCGGGTTCATTGCCCCGAAGCTTTTTCGTAAAGTCGGATGTGAAGTAATAGAGCACTTAACTAATATTGACCCCACCTACCCCAATTACACACCCAATCCTGACGGGACAGTCATGATGCAGGACACAGGAATCCAGACGGTTAAAAATAAATGTGATTTAGGTTTTGCTTTTGACGGCGACGGAGACCGGCTTGGGCTTGTTGACGAGAAAGGGGAAATCATTTGGCCGGATCGTACCACTATGCTGTTATCCCGTTTGGTTTTATTAAAGTCCCCCGGCGCAAAAATAGTCTTTGACGTTAAAGTTTCTGAAGCTTTGCCGGAAGATATTGCGGCACATGGGGGGATACCGATTATGTGGAAAACCGGACACTCGCATATAAAATCTAAGATGAAGGAGGAACAAGCTGCCTTAGCAGGCGAAATGAGCGGCCATATCTTTTTTGCCCAGGATTATTACGGTTTTGATGATAGTTTATTCGCTGCCTTAAAACTTTTGGAATATTTATCACACGACGGCCGCCCCCTCTCGGAAATAATTGCCGATACGCCCTACTATATTTCAACTCCCACTATTCAGGTTAAAACGTCAGAAGAAGACAAATATATTATTGTGGATGAGTTAACTCAGGAATTTAAAAGTGAAGGATATCGGGTCGTTGATATAAACGGGGCAAGAGTCTATACCGAAGAAGGATGGGGGCTGGTCCGTGCTTCATCAAATACCCCAACACTAGTACTTCGTTTCGAAGCAAAAACAGCCGAACACCTCCAATACCTTGAGGATCTTTTCAGAAAGAAACTCCAACGGTTTGAAAAGGTAAGCCAAAACTGGGATACTAGCGGGAATTGACACTTACCAATCCTTTACTTTTTTTTAGCCATTATCTTTATCTTGAGTAATAGAATTTTTTTATGCGGATTGCACAGATCGCTCCTCTTGCCGAAAGGGTTCCTCCAAAAAAATATGGCGGTACTGAAAGGGTGGTTTTTGATCTCACCGAAGAGCTTGTCAGGCGAGGCCATGATGTTACACTTTTTGCAAGCGGAGACTCGGAAACATCGGCAAAGTTATCATCCGTTACACCCAGGGGGTTAAGGGAAACAAGATCCCAGGACATCTACGGGCCGAATGTTTTAAGTATGCTGAATATCGGAGTCGCCTACTCCCAGGCAAATAATTTTGATATCATCCACGACCATAACGGGCATTTAAGCCTTCCTACAGCCCAGCTTTCGCCTACCCCGGTTGTTTCAACAATGCACGGCATCTTTACAACAGCCAATAAAAAAATGTTTTCCGCCTTAAAAAAACCGAATATTGTCACAATTTCCAATTCCCAGACATTGTCTGCACCTGATATAAATCATGCCGGAACAGTTTACAACGGATTAAACATGGACCACTTCCCTTTTTCAGAGGAAACTGATAGGTACCTGCTTTTTGTCGGAAGGATTTCACCGGAAAAAGGGGTTCACCTTGCCATTGAAGCCGCCCAAGAGCTTGATCTCCCTTTAATAATCATTGCAAAACTGGAAAGCGTTGATATGGAATACTTCAATAAATATGTGGGGCCTAAGCTTTCAGATGAAATCCGCTGGGTCGGAGAGATGGATGAAACTGAAAGGAATAGATATTACAGTCGGGCCATTTGCCTTGTTAACCCACTTACCTGGAAGGAACCATTTGGCCTGACAATGATTGAGGCCATGGCCTGCGGCTGTCCGGTGGTATCGTTTGGTAACGGTTCTGTTCCGGAAATTGTTTTAGATGGAAAAACAGGTTACGTCGTAGCAGACACTGAGGAGATGATTGATAGGATCAATCATATAGATAAAATCAAAAGGAGTTTTTGCCGGAAACATGTTTTAAAAAATTTTAACGAAAAAAATATGGCGGAAGGATATGAAAAAATTTACCAGAGTTTATTAAAAGAAAAGCAGCAACATAACGGGATTAAAAGAAACTCCATCGCCAAACAAATCTTTCCATTAAGCTGACTTTAAAAACTCCCCCTTGCACCTAATATGCTATATGCTAAACTTTTGTTAGTATTTTTTCCCGATGAATTACCACAAACTGCACCAACTGGCTTATCGGTCCCTTATCGAACTTTCCACCAAAGAAGGAATTAACGCATCCGGAAAAGATGAGGTTTACGGCTGTGTTTTCGGAAGAGACAGTGCCATCACAGTTTTAAAAATTTTAAGAGCAAACAATCGGCGGGCAACTCCTGAACTTTTAGAGATCTGCCGAAAAGCCCTTAAAACTTTAGTTAAATACCAGGGAAAAATTATAAATCCGGAAAGCGGGGAAACGCCCGGAAAGTTTATCCATGAACTAAGAAAATCTAAGTACGGCCACCTCACTAAAGGAGAGAAACCCTGGTACGTATACCCGGATAAAATTTTAAGAAACTATGACTCAATTGACTCAACACCTTTGACACTTATTGCAATATATAAATATTGGCAGACTACAAACGATAATAAGTTTTTACTTTCAGTTTTACCGGCTGTTGAACTCGGGCTTTACTGGCTGATCGGATACGGAGATTTAAATAAAGACGGATTTCTGGAATATAATTTCCCCGCCACAAGAAAATTCGGCGGGCTTTTAGTGCAGTCATGGACCGACTCGCACGAATCTCTAATTAATACAGAAGGGAGACTCCCCAAATATCCAATTGCGCCGATTGAGGCCCAAGCCCTTTGTTGGCTGGCGTTAAAACTTTGGGCTGATTATTTCCTTTTAACATCATCTGATCTTTTAGCTAAAAAGCTCAAAGATCAGGCGGAAAAAATAAAGACTAATTTCAATAAAGAATTTATTATAAAAGATCAGGGACTGTTTTACGGAGCCCAGGCATTGGCCGGTGAAGAAAATAAGATAAAAACCATTACTGCAAATCCGCTGCTTTGTCTTTATGCTGCATACCAAAAAGATGAAAAGCCGGAATGTATCCTGGATGATAAATATCTTCCGGATTTTGTCAAAAGGGCATTTTTACCGGATATGTTTGTCCCCGGGGCAGGTATTAGAACTATGAGTTCACTTTCACCTACATTTAATCCAAATCGTGACAGTTATCATAACGGAAGTTTTTGGCCTATGTTAAACGGATTAATTGTCGAGGGCCTTGAAAACTTCGGCTTTTTAAAAGAAGCAAAAAAATTAAGAGAGTCTTCCCTTAAACCGCTTGAGCACTTCGGCTATCCGATTGAACTTTATATAAAAGATAAAGACGAGTATCTTGAATATCTTTCAGGGTCAGGACAAACAAGCTGCCACCAGCAAGCCTGGTCAGCTGCCGCAATTTTAGATATGACAGTTGAGGACTAACCTTCGAAAGCCTGACGTCGGGAAAGTCTTTTTTGGATGGCTTCCTGTATCAAGCCTTCTAACTTATTAATATCCATTGGTTTATAAAAAGCCCCGTTGGCAACATTTTCCATATTTTTTGCCTGACCTGCCGTCATTAAAATAGTCGCTATCCGTTTTGTCTCAGGAGATTCCTGCATTGCCTTTACTGTCTCTATCCCGTCAATACCCGGCATCACTACATCCACGAGAGCAGCAACAAACTCCCTGTCAGTCTGCAATAACTCCAAAGCCTGATCCCCGCTTCCTACTGTCACCACTTCATAACCATCCTCTTCCAATAACAACCGGAAAAGGGTACAGTGGTCTTCCTCATCATCCACAATCAGGATTCTTTCAGTCAAAACAATCACCCCCTCTGTTGAAGATTGCCGCCGAATCCATTTAATTATAGTCCTTTTAGTCAACAATACAAATTGTCGGGGGTGTTTACCTTTTTGGAGATGACTTCTTAGCCCGCGCAGCGTGGGCCAAACCGTATTTTCTTCTCTCTCTGACCCTTGGGTCTCGGGTCAAAAGGCCCTGTCTTTTAAGTGAAGTTCTGTTTTCCTGGCTTATACTTGCCAGCGATCTGGATAACCCGTGGACAATTGCAACAAGCCGGGAAGATGTCCCCCCGCCGACAACTTTAATTGTTGCTGTATATTTGCCTAAGGTTTTAGTTAGTTCAAAAGGCTTCTGGTAAATCTTTTGAAAAGCGATACCCCTGTAAACTTCTGAGATGGGTTTTCCGTTTACTAAAATCGGGCTGTTCCCCTCCATAATCCTTACCCGGGCAACGGCTTCTTTTCTTCGTCCTACACTTTGGTTTTTAATATTAGTGGCCATTTTACTTTACTTCTTCCTCCTGTTTTTTTAACTTATCTTTAAAAGGATGCTCGTTCCCTGCATAAACATGTAATTTTTTAAGCATCTCTCTGCCCAACTTACTTTTGGGCACCATGCCGGAAACAGCGTGGGTTATAATCATTTCCGGTTTTTTTGCCCTCACATCAGAAAGGTTTTCCGTCCTGAAACCCCCCGGATAGCCGGAATGGCGGGCATACTTTTTTTGCTCTTCTTTTTTGCCGGTGACTTTTACCTTTGATGCATTTATCACCACTACATTATCTCCAAGATCAAGGTATGGGACAAAATTGGGTTTGTTTTTTCCTGTTAAAATTGTCGCTACTCCTGAAGCCAGCCTGCCTAAGACCTGGTTTTTTGCATCGATTACGTGCCACTCCCTTTTTATTTCTTTTGCGGAAACTTTATTTGTAGACATTTATTTTTTCTCCTTTGTTTTATTTTTAACTTTAGCTGTTTTCGGGGCGGCTTCTTTTTTTTCTTTAATTTCCTCCGATGCTTCTTCTGATGTTTCTGTGGCCTTTTTTTCTTTTTTGGCTTCTTCTTTTACCAGGCTCATCTTAACCATCATTGCACCATCCCCAAGCCTTCTGCCTACCCTCATTGTAGTAGCAAAACCGGAATCCCTATCGGTATACCGGGGAGCTATCTCTTCAAGCAGTTTTTTTTGTACTGTCGCATCCGGTATTATAGCCCCTATATACTCTTTTGCCGAATTCGTTCCTTTTTTGCCTTTGCTTATTAAAGTATCAACAAGTCCTTTTACCGACTTAGCTTTAACTTCTGTGGTAGTGATGGATTCGTATAAGAAGAGACTGCGGACTAAACCCTTAAAGAGGGCGTTTCTTTGGTTTTTGTTTCTTCCGAGGTGTTTGCCATAAACTCTATGCCTCACTTAAGGTTAAACCCCTTTCTGCAAGCTTCTCTGAAATTAAACCAAGCGACTGGATCCCTAAGTTCTTAGCCTTTAACAGCTGGCCTCTGGGAACCGTAGTCAATCTTTCAACCGTATCAATATCCACCGCTTTAAGCGCATTTGTTATTCTGACCGGAAGATCAAGTTCTTCAACACTAAGTTTTAGCACATCATTTGAAACGGTAGGCACTGCTACTTCTTCGCCTTCAAAGGTAGGATCAAAAATCTGTTTGAAGTAACCGCTTAGAATTCTGGCTGCCTGGTTTAATGCATCCTCGGGTTTTATGGTTCCGTCGGTCACAACCTGAAGGATTATTTTATTGTAGTTTGTGCTTCTGCCGACACGGGCAGGTTCAACTTTATAGCTTACTGAAAGGACCGGGGAATAAATGGAATCGATCATAACCACACCGAGTTCCTCGGCCTTTTTTTCATCAGCCATCACATAACCTACACCTTTGTCGGCTGTCAGTTCAATATTTAATTTAGCTGAAGCAGAATTCAGGGAGGCTATTTCCAGTTCCGGATTTACGATTTCTGCCCCACCCAAGGTATCTATATCCCCGGCTTTTGCTATTTTCTTTCCGGAAACCTGCAGACGCATCCTGATAGGTTTATCGGAAAGAAGTCTCAGTTTAACCTTTTTAAGGTTTAAGATAATTTCCGTAACATCTTCTGAGATTCCGGAAATTGTGGAAAACTGGTGAGATACACCGTCGATTTTAACTGAAGTTATTGCAGAGCCCTCTAAACTGCCGAGCAAGACTCTCCTTAAGCAATTACCAACCGTATGCCCGAATCCGCTTTCAAGCGGTTCGATGACAAAAGTCCCTTCTTTTTCTGTCTGTTCGTTTACTGTTACTTTAAAATTAATCATATTGTTTTACCTGCTGTAAAATTCAACTATTAACTGTTCATTAATCCCTTGTTCCATCTCATCCCTATTCGGAATTCGTAAAACCTTGCCTACAGTAGCCTTTCTTTCAAGCCACTCCGGCAAGGTCTTGGTGTCACCCAAACTCTTTACAACCCCAGTATTATCTAACATTTTCCCCAAAATAGCAACAGTTGAACCGTTTTTGACCTGAAAGGAGGGAATATTAACTTTCCGGCCGTCTACCTCAATATGCCCATGGGAAACAAGCTGTCTGGCTCCGGCGCGGGAAGGGGAGAAACCAAGGCGGTATACAACATTATCCAAACGCATTTCCAAAAACTCAAGAATTGCCTGCCCGGTTTTTCCTCTCTTTTTACTTGCCACTTCATAATACTTTGCAAACTGCCGCTCCAATATCCCGTAAATTCTTTTTGCTTTCTGTTTTTCCCTGAGCTGGATACCGTATTCGGAAACTTTCCTGCGGGTTCTGCCAACATGCTGGCCCGGGGATACCGCGCCCTTTCTTTCTATAAAAGCTGCATCTTTAGCAAACAGGGCCATCCCTTCACGCCGGCTTAATCTTCTTTTTGGTCCTGTGTATCTGGCCATTTTTAGACTCTCCTCTTTTTCTTTGCCCGGGGTCCGTTATAAGGAATCGGTGTGACATCCGCAATTAAGGTAATATTTAAACCTGCGCTTTTTAAAGCCCTGACAGATGCATCCCGCCCGGGTCCGGGACCTTTTATATAAACCTCAACCGTACTCATACCTAAACTTTTTGCTTTATTGGAAACCCCTTCTACAGCGGTGATAGCCGCAAATGGTGTCGCTTTTCTTGCTCCCTTAAAACCTGAAGCTCCAGCTGATCCCCAGGCTAAGGTATTCCCGCTCATATCAGTCAGGGTTACCAGTGTATTATTAAAAGTTGCGGTAACATAAACACGCCCTGAGGAAACCTGCTTTGGTGCAGCTGTTTTTTTAACAACCTTTGTTTTTTTAATAACGCTTTTGTTTTTTATTTCTTTTTTTGCCATATTATAAAATTAAAATAATTTACTTTCCTGTCTTTGCAACTACATCTTTTCTGACTGTCCCTACCGTCTTTCTCTTACCTCTTTTTGTCCGGGCATTGGAACGTGTTCTTTGCCCTCTTGCCGGAAGCCCTCTCCTGTGCCTTATTCCCCTGTAGGATCCAATTTCTTCCATCCTGCGTATATTCTGGTTGATCTGCTGTTTTAAATCACCTTCAACCCTGATTTGATCTACAGCTTTTTGCAGTTTTCCCACTTCCTCTTCAGTTAAGTCTTTAATCCTTTTGGCGCCGTCAACACCGGAATCTTTTATAACTTTTACCACGTTAGCTCTCCCTATACCAAAAATATAGGTTAATCCTATATCCACTCTTTTTTCATTCGGCAATTCTACTCCTGCAATTCTAGCCATATTTATCCCTGTCTTTGTTTGTGGCGCGGGTTGCGCGGACAAATCACAAACAATATCCCCTCGCGTTTCACGACTTTACAAAACTTACATCTTTTTTTAATTGACGCCTGTACATTCATTTTAATCTGAAAGTAATTCTTCCTTTCTCTAAATCATACCTCGGGCTCATCTCTATCCTAACCCTATCCCCTGCCAAAAGTTTTATATAATGCATCCGCATTTTACCTGAAATATGAGCTAAAATCACCTTGCCTACAAGTTCAGGCAAATCAGGGGCATTTTCTATCGTCACCCTAAATAAGGTGTTCGGTAAAACCTCCGCGATCCTGCCTTCAACTTCAATGACATCACTCATATTTACTTACAAAAAAGGGCATGTTTAAATTGCCCAACTTCAAATTCTAACAAATCCAGCCACAAAAAACAACCCTATAATTTAGACCTTTCTCCAATCCGTAATAACTTCAGCACTATCTTTGCCCACAATCACCGTCATCTCAAAAAGCCCGCCCAAACTCCCGTCCCTGGTAGCCACCGTCCATCCGTCACTTTTAACTCCAACCCGATCAGAACCGGAAGTATAGATGACCTCTATTGCCAAAGTCATCCCTTTTTTTAGGCGCATTCCCGTACCTTTTTCCCCAACACCATGTATCTCCGGTTCCTCGTGAGGGCTCTTCCCGACTCCATGCCCGATATAATTTTTTACCACCGAATATCCGGCTCCCTCAATAGTCTCCTGAATAGCAAAGGATATGTCTCCCAACCTTTTCCCTTCCCTGGCCTGGCTTGTAGCTTTCCACAACGCCCTCTCTCCTGTTTCTAAAAATTTTAATTTGCTTCTCCTTTTCTCCTCATCTTTCTCCTCTCCAACCAAAACTGACCAGGAAGTGTCAGTATGCCAGCCCAGATAAACCGCCCCCATATCAATACCCAACACATCGCCGTCTTTAAGATCCATCTCCCGGGGAATTCCATGAACTACTTCGTCATTTACCGTAAGACATGTTGTAAAGTTGTACCCCGGAACCGTTTTAAACGAGGACTTTCCCCCTAGCCTCTCAATTTCCTCTTCTGCTACCCGGTCAAGTTCAAGCAGTGTTAAACCAGGCCTAACAGTTTCCAGAACTTTTTTCAAAGCCAAAGCAGTAATCTTACCGCTTTTTCTCATCATTTCTAGTTCCAAACCGTTTCTTACCGCAACCATAATCTCTAATCAGGAATATCCTTAATCTTTTTCTCGATTTTTTCGGCAACCTTTTCGATGCTTTGTTCGTCAGAATCATCGGGATCCTGCTTGGCATCAATCCTTAGAAGTTTTCCCTGCCTTTGATAATAGTCCAAAACCGGCTCAGTCAGCATATGATAAAGCTTAAGCCTCTCGCTTATAATTTCCGGTTTATCATCGGCCCTGCCTCTTGAAAGAAGCCTGCCTGTTACTTCCTCATCAGGGACTTCAAGATAAACTACCCTATCAAAGCCGGGGTCAAAATACTCAAGTTGAGACAATCTTCTGGGAAACCCGTCCATAATCAGGCCGTTTCCGTTTGAATCTTTAATTTTACTTGCGACCAATTTAGCCGTTATCTCATCGTTGGCTATCCCACCCTGACGCATTGTCTCTTTTAATGCACGGCCCTCCGATGTGTCGTGCTTTGCCTCTTCCCGTAAAATATCGCCGGTTGCGATAAATAAATATCCGAGTTTTTCTGAGAGTTTTTTTGCCTGGGTAGTTTTTCCGCTGCCCTGGGGGCCTGCAATTAATATCCTCATCTTTGAAGAGTGATTGTTCACTTTAAAAACCTTTCGTAACTGCTTTCCACAAGCTTACTTTCAAACTGCTTGGCTGTGTCCATTACAACCGAAACCACGATTAAAAGCCCTGTACCTCCAATCACTAAAGTTGTTATCCCGGTAAACTGGGATGCTATTCCGGGGAGTATGGCAACCGCCCCTAAAAAGACTGCCCCGGCTAAAGTAATCCGGGTCAGAATATAGTTTAAATACGCCGATGTGGCGGTTCCGGGTCTGACCCCCGCTATAAATGCCCCTGATTTTTTTAACTCATCCGATATTTTTACCGGGTTGAATATGATCGCTGTATAAAAATATGTAAACCCAATAACCAGGAAAAAGTAAACCAAATTGTAAGTTAAAGAATCAACCTGGAAATTAGCTACCAGCCATCTGCCTACATTTTGCAGCCCGGGCTGGGAAAGCTGCGAAAGATATTGGCCCCCAAAGGAAGGTACTAAGACCAGGGATACGGCAAAGATTATCGGTATAACTCCCGCTTGGTTAATCCTTAAAGGTAGGTAAGTTGAAGCCCCTCCCACTTCCCTGCCGCCGACGAACCGTCTGGCATACTGCACCAGGATCTGCCTTCTTCCTTCATTGATAAAAACAATCCCCGCCGTAACTACCAACCCGATGACGGCGAAAATAACCAGGTTAATGATTTGCTGGGTGTCAGTTATGGAAGCCGTCTGAAACAGGGCGATCGGAGCCCGGGCCACAATTCCTGCAAATATCAAAAGAGAAATTCCGTTTCCTACCCCATACTCTGTTATCAGCTCCCCAATCCACATGGTAAATATGGTACCTGCGGTCATAGTAACGATAATGGCCAGAATACTAAGCGGGGAGGTATCCAGGACGATACCCTGGTTTCGAAGTAAAGTAAACATAGCCACCGCCTGCAAGACACTTAAAGGCACAGTTAAGTACCGGGTGTACTGGTTTATCTGCTGGCGCCCCTGTTCTCCTTCTTTTGATAATTTCTCAAGCGCTGGAAAAACCATCGTTAAAAGCTGCATAATGATGGAAGCATTAATATACGGGTTAAGCCCTAAAGAGATAATTGAAAAGTTGACAAGCGTCCCGCCCGAGAAAATATCCAAAAGCCCTAAAAACTGGTTGCTTTGAAAAAGTGCCTGGAGGGCAACCACATCAACCCCCCCAACCGGAATGTGAGACGCTATCCGGTAAATGATGATTAAAATTGCAGTTATGAATATTTTGCGACGCAGCTCTTCGATCTTGAAAGCATTAATGATTGGGGAAAAGAGACTAGGCACTCTCTATCTTCCCTCCCTCTTTTTCTACAATTGATGCCGCCTTGGCACTAATAGGCAAACGAATAACCAGCCCCTTTGAAACCTCACCGCTGCCTACTATTTTTATACCGACGTGTTTAATATCTTTTTCCTTCACTATTCTATTGTCAATCAAACAGGCCAAATCTACAACTGTTCCCTGTTTTAAGGCAGCAAGTCTTGCCAAAGATAAAGGCCTAAGCTTAGGGCTTACTTTAGCATTCCCCAAACCTCTCCTGTAAGGGAGTTTTTTATACATCGGGAGTGTCCCACCGATAAAGCCAAGGGCAATACTGCCTCTTGCTTTCTGGCCTTTCTGACCCCTTCCGCCGGTTTTACCTTTCCCGGATCCCAAACCCCGACCGGGCCTTTTTTTAGACCTGGCTACAACTTTTGGTAAACTTTCCAGTTTCATTCCTTAGCCTCCTTACTTTTTGCGGCTTTCTTCTCAGCTTTTTGACCCTCTTGGTTTTTAAGATTATTTTTTTTCTTAAAATCCTTCAGTCTGCTTAGAGCTTCCAGTGTGGCGTAAACGTTTGAGGCCCTGTTGCTTGTGCCCAAAACTTTGGAAACTATATCGGAAATACCGGCCGCTTCGACAACTACACGGACTGCCCCACCGGCAATAATACCGGTTCCTGCAGGTGCCGGCCTCAATAACACCCTTGCCGCACCAAGCTTAAGGTTAATTGTATGGGGGATAGTCCTCTGGTCAATCAAGGGAACACTGATCATATGTTTTTTTGCGTAAGTTGATGCTTTCCGGACAGCCGACTGAACATCGGAAGCCTTGCCTAAACCAACTCCCACCCTGCCTTTTTTATCTCCGGCAACTACGATAACAGAAAGGGACCTTTTATCTCCTCCTTTGGTCTTTTTAGAAACCCTGTTGACCTGGATAACTTTTTCAAAAAATTCAGATTGCACGTTGTTATATGGATTCATATAATTAGAACTTAAGTCCTCCTTCCCTTGCCCCACTGGCCAATCTTTCTACCCGGCCATGGAACAAAAATCCTCCCCGGTCAAAAACAACAGTCGTAATTCCCGCTTTTACAGCTTTTTCGGCCAGGCTTTTTCCAACCTCAAAAGCCATATCTTTTTTAGTGCCTTTTTTATCTACTTTTAAATCAGACTCCGAAATTAAAGTCTTTCCGGTACCGTCATCAATAATCTGGGCATAAATATGTTTTTGCGAGCGGAAAACTGCAAGCCTGGGCCGCTCTGTTGTCCCGCTTATATATTTCCTAACTCTCAGGTGTCTTTTTTTTCTGTTTGTTAAACTTTTCATAATTTTTATTTTGCTCCCGCCTTTCCGGCTTTACCTGCTTTTCTTCTGATATATTCACCGCTATAACGGATTCCTTTCCCTTGATAAGGCTCAGGGCGCCTGACTTTTCTGATTGTAGCTGCGACCTGGCCTACCACGCTTTTATCAATACCGGACACTGTAATTTTGGTATTGTCGGCTACTGCAAATTTTATCCCCTCGGGCGCGTCAATCTCTACCGGATGGGAATAGCCCACGTTTAATATAAGCTTTTCGCCTGTGGTTTGGGACCTAAAACCTACACCGACCAGCTCAAGCTTCTTTTCCCAACCCTTTTCAACACCGGTTATCATATTTGCAATCAAAGACCTGGTTAACCCATGCAATGACCTGGACGTGCGGTCCTGTTTTTTGCGTACAACCTTCAGTGTCTGGTCTTCCACTGCTACTTTAACTTCAGGACGAAACTCCATCTGAAGCTCTCCTAGAGGTCCCTTGGCCACAACCTTGTTCCCCTCAAGCTCTACAGTGACATTATTCGGGATGGTAATTAGTGATTCTCCGATTCTTGACATAAGTGATTACCAAACGTAGGCCATTACTTCTCCTCCCAGGCCCTCCTTCCTTGCTTTTTTATCGCTCATAATACCTTTCGGGGTAGAGATTATGGCAATCCCCAAACCGTCATAAACTCTCGGTAATTTCCTGGAACCCATGTAAACACGGCGGCTGGGTTTGGATATTCTTTTAACGTCAGTTAGCACGGGCTGTCTGCTTTCATATTTTAAGGTTACCTTGACCTGATTTTCGGCTGCTTCAAAGTTTTCTATATACCCTTCTTCTTTTAAGAGTGTCAGGATAGAAAGGTTAAGGTTTGAATACGACGTTAACACATCCCTCCTTCGGGCCATGTAACCATTTTTAATTCTGATTAATAAATCTCCTACTTTATCCATAATATTTACCAGCTTGACTTCTTCACACCGGGCAATTGACCGATATGGGCTAACTCCCTAAAACACAATCTGCAAAGTCCGAATTTTCTAAACACAAACCTCGTCTTGCCGCATCGCATACAACGGGAATGTTGTCTTACCTTGAACTTCTCCTTTACTTTTACAACGTTACTTTTCTTAGCCATTTTAGTTTATCTCGCTTCTCCTTTCTTAAAAGGCATCCCTAAAAGCTCCAACAGTCTTCTGCCCTCCTCTTTATTCTTGGCAGTTGTCACAATTGAAATTCCCAAGCCTCTTACTTTACCACCGGGAATAGTGTTTTGGAAACTAATCTCAGGAAAAAGCGCCTGTTCGGGAACTCCCAAAGTAAAATTGCCCTGGTTGTCAAAAGAGGTACCGGGTATTCCGCGGAAGTCCCGTACTTTAGGCAGAACAATCGTCACCAGTTTATCTAAAAACCCATACATCCTCTCACCTCTTAAGGTAACCATCGCCCCTATCTGGTTTCCCTTAGCAAGCTTAAAAGTAGAAATGGATTTTTTAGCTCTGGTAATAGCCGGTTTCTGCCCTGCTATAGCCGCAATATTTTCAGATACCTTATCTAAAATAGCCTGGTTATCCTTTGCCTCACCCATTCCCACACTAATAACCACCTTTGTGACCTTAGGTACAGCCATTAAATTTTGTACAGCAAATTCCTCTTTCAAAACAGGCGCTATCTCTTTATTGTATTTTTCTTTAAGACGTGACATATATTTTCTTAAGTTTTTAAAAAACTATTTTATTACCTCCTTGCATTTTTTACAAAATCTATGTTTTGCATTTCCTTCCATTTTTAATCCAATCCTTGTAACCTTTTTACAGTTCGGGCAAACCAGGTTTACATTACTTATATTTACAGGTTTTGCAATTTCAATAATTCCGCCTTCCTGCTGCCCGACTTTTCTGACGTGCCTTTTATACATATTCAAACCTTCAACCAACACCTTATCCTTTTTGGATAAGACACGTAAAACCTTACCTAACTTACCATGGTCTTTTCCTAAAATTATTTGTACTGTATCGTCTTTTTTAATTTTCATAGTTTTTTGAGTCTCATATAATTACCAAACCTCCGGTGCAAGCGAGGCAATTTTAGTAAATCCTTTTTCCCTAACTTCCCTGCCTATCGGGCCGAACACCCGGGTTGCACGCAGGTCACCATTTTTATCAACTAAAACGGCTGCATTCTCATCAAACTTTATATAAGAGCCGTCTGTCCTTCGGACTTCCTTTCTCGTCCTTACCAAAATTGCCCTGACTATCTCTCCGTCTTTAACCTGACCATTCGGGTCCGCCCCTTTAACCACTGCCACAGTCAGCTCCCCTAAAGAAGCCTTCCTTTTACCAGAACCTCCCAAAGGCTGGATTACCTGAACCAGTTTTGCCCCACTATTATCTGCCACTTTCAACATCGATCTATGCTGTACCATTACTCCTTATCCTCCTTCTTTTTTTTCTTTTTACTTGTTACCTCTGGCTTCTTTGGTTCTTCCGACTCCTTTGGCTCTTCTAAATCCTCTTTTTCCGGCATCACTTCTGCAATTTCTTCCGCTGCATCCTCTTTCAGCTGCCCGGCAACTATGGTTTCAATATCTTTTCCTACAACCTGAATAACTGCAAAATGCTTATTTTTTGAGATAGGTTTTATCTGTGATATTGAAACCACATCACCTTCTGCTACCCCTATCTCATCATGAACCAGATACTTCTTACTTCTCCGGAAAGATTTTCCATATAAAGGATGGGTTTTTCTATGCTCGACAATAACGGTTACCGTTTTGGACATCTTTGCCGAAATTACCAACCCCTTTAAGGTTTTACCTTTTCCGGATAAAGTTACATTTTGTTTTTTGACTGCCGTTTTTTTTGCAACCGGTGCCTTACTATTTGCGCGCTTAACTTTTTTTAAAGATTTAACTTTAGTTTTAGCCATTTGTCTTTACCTCCTTTTCACCTTCAAAAGCAGCAAGAAGCTCCTTTTGTCTTTTAACCGTTAGTATCTGTGCCAAATCTTTCCTTCTGTTTTTAATCTCTTTTTTGTTAGTCATTTTTCCCATATTTTTATCCAGGACAAAAGAGTTAATCTCTTTGTAAAGTTTTGCAACTTTTTCTTTGATTAATTTATCATCTGCTTTTTTTATTTCTGCCAAATCGTTTTTTTTCATAATTTTAATCCTCTAAAATTTCATGCTTTGCTTATATAATTAACTTTCTTTTGTAACCATCCTTGTCTTAACCGGAAGCTTATGCGATGCCAACCTCATAGCCTCGGTTGCGATCACTTTGGAAACCGCACCCATTTCAAAAATTATTGTCCCCGGTTTTACAACTGCCACATATCCTATCACATCACCTTTTCCCGAACCCATCCTGGCTTCTGCAGGATGCTTTGTAATCGGTTTGTCCGGATAAATCCGGATCCAAAGCCTTCCACCGCGGGAAGTAAAATGGGTTATTGCCCGCCGGGCGGCTTCAAGCTGGCGGGAAGTGATCCAACCTGCATCGACCGATTTTAATCCGTAAATCCCAAATGACAAAATACTTCCCCTGGTTGCAACCCCACCTCTTTTACCGCGAAAAGCTTTTCTGTGTTTTACCCTTTTTGGTACCAGTAATGCCATTTAAACTTCCCCCTCCCCTTTGTTAATCCAAACTTTTACCCCCACATAACCTGACTTTGTCAGAGCAGGCACTGAAGCAAAATCTATATCCTGTCGAAGCGTGTGGAGAGGCATTGTCCCGGCCGCCTTCCATTCTCTTCGGGCAATCTCTGCTCCGCCTATTCTTCCCGCAATGACAACCCTTACCCCTTTTGCTCCAGAACGCATAACCCTTTCTAAAGTCTGGTTCATAACCCGCTGCGCCGGCAATCTTTTTACCAGCTGCTCAGCAATGTTTTGCGCCACAAGATAAGCTGATAAATCCGGCGCTTTAATATCCATCGGGGCAATTTCCAAACCTTTTTCATCTTTCATGTTAAGCTCCTTCATTAAAAACTTCTTCAGCTCAATAAGCCCCGTCCCGCCCCGACCGATTAAGATCCCCGGACGAGCTACATAAATTATCACCTTAACCTTGTTGCTTGCCCTCTCAATCTCTACTTTGATTACCCCCGCCGGACGCAATTTTTTCATCAAAGTCTCCCTTATTTTTATGTCCTCACCTAAAAACTGATGATATTTACCGCTTCCGGCAAACCAGCGCGACTGCCAGGTCGCAGTATGCCCCATTCTAAAACCGATCGGATTAACTTTTTGTCCCACTAATCTCTCCTTTCTCGTCACTCAAAACTATTTTTATATGGCTGGTCCTTTTTTTATATGGATTGGCCCGGCCTTTTGAACCGGCATGGAAACGCCTGTACTTTAAACCTTCATTTACCTCTAATTTTGAAAAAACCATATTTTCATCCTCCAAACCCTGCTGTCTGGCATTACCCAAAGCCGTTTTAATTGCCTTAGCTAACGGTACTGCAGCCGCTTTTGGAGTAAATTCCAAAGTCTGTAAAGCCACAGATGGTTTCATCTTTCTGACCATATCTGCCACAAGCCGCAGTTTCCTGGGTGTTGTGCTTATATTTTTTTGTATAGTCATTATCTGCATATTAGTTTTCTACTTTAAGTCTTGGACGTTGATTTCTCAGTTTTCTTTCCATGTGTCCTAAAAGTTCTGGTTGGTGCAAATTCACCTAACCTGTGTCCCACCATTGACTCTGTTGCATAAACAGAAATAAAGTTCTTGCCCTGGTGGACCAGGAAAGTATGCCCCACAAAATCAGGAGCTATCTGACAAGCCCTGGCCCATGTCTTAATCGGGGTCTTCTGCCCACCGGATTTTTGAGCCATAACTTTTTTTAATAATTTTTCGTCCACGAAGGGCCCTTTTTTTAAACTTCTTCCCATAATTATTTATTACGCCTTTTCACTATAAATTTATTAGACACATTCTTTTTCTTCCTTGTGTTACCAACCGCCGGACGGCCGTATTTGGTCATCGGTTTCTTTCTTCCTACCCCTGAACGTCCTTCTCCTCCTCCGTGCGGATGAGAATCAGGATCCTGGGCTGTACCGCGGACAGTCGGTCTTATACCCATATGCCTTGATCTCCCGGCTTTACCAAGCTTAATATGCCTCCACTCCTCGTTACCTAAAACCCCAACTGTCGCCATCGACTCTAAGGGAATCATTCTAATCTCTCCTGAAGGAAGTTTCAAGTGAGCGAAGGGTGGTAATTTCGCCTGCAAAATAAGCCCCGTACCAGCACTGCGGCCGACTTGCCCGCCTTTTCCGGGAGTAAGCTCAACATTGTGCAAAACCGTTCCAACCGGAACATTCTTTATTTTCATTGCGTTGCCTGTCTTCACTTCCACTTTTTCCCCTGCATTAACCTGATCCCCAACTTTTAATCCTTTCGGAGAAAGAATATAGCGGTACTCTCCGTCTGTATATTTTATTAAGGCGATATCGACATTTCGGTTCGGATCATATTCCAAAGCGGTAACTTCCCCCGTAACGCCGAATTTATTTCTTTTAAAATCAATCAGGCGGTAGAATCTTTTATGCCGCCCCCCTTGATGGCGCACAGTGACTACACCTTTTGAGCGGCCGCTATGTTTTGCAAGCAGTGACTTTAGCGCACGAATGGATTTCCCGTTCTTTTTTGGACGGACAAGCTTGGAAGCAAACCTTCTTGTTTTAGTTTTTTCTTTATATTGTATTAAAGCCATTATTTATCCCCTTTTTCTATCTTTACTTTTGTCCCTTTCAATAAACTCTTTTTTTCCTTAACAGTATCTTTTTCTTCAACTTCCGGTTTCACCTCTTCAGGAGTGAAAAGAGAGATTTTTTGTCCGTCTTTTAAGGAAACTACTGCTTTTTTAAAGGCCGGCAAAATGTAATACCCTTTTCTGCTTCTCTGCATTTTATTTTCTCCTTTAAAGTTTGCAGTTTTTATCCCTGTCACTTTAACCCCGAATTGTTCTTCTACGGCTTTAGCTATAGCCGGTTTTCTGGCATCTTTATTAACTACAAAGGTATACCAACCTTGGCTGGCAAGCTTCATAGATTTTTCCGAAATAATAGGTTTTTTTAAAATTATCTTCATTTTTTCTCCGTTGGCTCGCTGCCCATCCTCAGCTCTAACTTTTTAACCGCTTCCTGGGTTAATACCAAGGTCCTGTGTTTGATAATATCCAATATATTTATCTGCTCCGCTGACAAAGCACCTACCCCCGGCAAGTTTTTTACCGCCCGAGCGGCATTTTCATTGCTCTCGGTTAATATAAATAGCACCTTCTTCTTACCCGTCTTGTTTAAAAACTCTCTCATCTGGGATGTTTTACCGGATGCCTTTTCAAGCCCCTGGATACCTATAACCTCCCCCTCCGCAGCTTTTGAAGACAAAGCGGACAAAAGGGCTACCTTTTTCATTTTTATCGGGAGTTCAAGGTTAGTCTTTCTGAATTTAGGTCCTAAAGCAATACCTCCACCGACAAAAATAGGAGCCGTCTTTGCTCCGTGTCTTGCACCGCCCGTACCTTTTTGTTTATAAATTTTTCTTGTAGACCCGGCAACTTCGGATCTTGTCTTGGTATTTGAAAAATGCCCTTTTAAATTATTGGTATACACGCGAAGGGCTTGGGCGAGTAGAACTTTATTAACTTTAGTCCCGAATATCCCTTTCGGCAAAGAGAGTGTTCCGGCTTCTTTACCGTCTATTGAATAAACCGGCACTGAAAGACCAGCCGTTTTTTCCGGCTTTATAGCAGTAACCTTTTTTCCAACTTTCTTTTCTGCTTTAACTTTCGGCATTTTCATCTCCTCCTTCTTTGGTGACTTGTTCTTCCTGATTCTCTACCTCTGGCCCCTTAGGCTCATTTGACTCCTTTGGCCCCTCTTCTTCCTCATCTTCCTTCTCCTCAGGCGGAGGAGTATAACCTTTGATTCTTCCAAGCTTGGTGATATGCAGCAGTGAACCTGAAAATCCCGGTACTGCCCCTTTAACAGTCAGTAAGCCGTTTTTTTTATCTATCCCGACAACTTCCAACCCTCTAACAGATACCCCTTCTGCACCCATATGTCCAGCCATTTTTTTACCTTTTAAGACCCTGCCCGGAGTTGTTCCGGAGCCTATAGAACCGGGAGCACGCGACCGGTCAGACTGACCGTGGGTTTTCGGACCGCCGTGGAAACCGTGGCGTTTCATTCCTCCGGCAAAACCCCGGCCTTTGGAAATGCCGCTAACTTTAACAGAGTCACCTACAGAAAAAACCTGGCCTACTGATATTTCCTGACCAGGTTTTGCATTTTCATCTGTTCTTACTTCCCTTAACCATTGGAATGTTTTTTCTGATCCGGCCTTTTTAATATGCCCGATCTGAGGCTTCTTAACGGATTTTTTACTTCCTATACCCAGCTGAATCCCGTCATAACCGTCACTACCCTCTTTAGTTTTTACCTGTGTGACAACATTGGGTGAAATTTCAATCACAGTAGCCCCAACCCGTCTGCCGCGGGCATCATAGGTGCTGGTCATATTTCTTTTAATACCAAGTAAAGTGTTAACCATAAAAAGTCATAAAAAAGAGTGGGTCCTCTCGGATCCCCACTCAGTATCTCGCTTATCTTACAATCGCCGTATCTTTTTTCGACGCGCGATCTACTGAAAGTATTCTTTTTTATTTCCTAAAAACCATTCGCATGGCCTAAAGGGAATTTTAACACGACCCGAGGCTAAAATGCAAGGAGCCTGAGGTCGGGGTACCAAAACCCCGACCTAACCACTACTCAAGCGATAAACCTGCGGCAATGCTGGTAAAAGTTTCAAAGAGTGTTATCTTTTCTTTGCCAAAGATATTCTCCAGCATTTCCTGAAAAACGGAAAAAAGCAAGAAAGGTGGGAAAATTATCTAAGAATTGAGTAGTCAACAGACTTAATGTGTTTTGCAGGCTCAATTTTTACCACCGATTCAGTTAAAGAAATTGTTATAAATTTAGGGCTTACCCTATCCCGGTAACTACTCTCCGGACTGCCAGAGCCGTTAGAAAAAATAGTTACCAGCCTCCCTGTAAAAAACAGCTTATATCCTTCACGGGGGTATTCATGGCTACGGATTATTACTTCTCCCCCTACTGTTTTCAAAAAGTGCTCAAAAGGTTCCCGGCCAAACAATCTTGCAGTCTCCCCACGAGAGTTGGGAGCAAATCCTGGTTCATATTCATCCGGATCATTCCATCTCATTTGCCTTAATACGGCTTCGTTGTTTTTGATACCAGTTAAGCTTCTTATAACTGAGTGTGGAATACCGCCGTGTACTCCTACAATACCATTAGCTGTTACCACCATATTCGGCAGGGAAGGAAACAGCTCAAGGAAATTTGCATAAAGCGGCACAGCATCACTACTCCCAAATCTAGCCTCTAAACTCTCTTCTAAATCCGAGGGGTAATATAAACCATCCTCATGATTCCCCCTCAATAAGATAACATTTTGCGGATAACGGCTTTTCAGTGCTAAAACTATTTCCCAGTTTCTTACATCATTCCTGCCCCTATCTCCGTAATCACCTAAAAAAACCATAAATCTTTGCCGGCCATGCAGACCATCCCCCAAAAAACCAGTTTGTTTGATAATTGCTTCCGCAGCTAAGGAGTCGCCGTGGGTGTCACCTACAAAGACAGCCTCCTCTGCTTCAGGAAGATAAGACACCTTATCATCCACAAAATATTCGCTGCCGCTTGAGCTTCTTCTGATTTCTGGGATAGTTTTCTTGAGTTTACCCTGTCCTTCTTCCCCTTCTTTAGCTAAGATTTGTTTTACTTGGGAAATTAATTTAAACAGATCTCCTGCAGTCCGCTTACCTGCCTGTTCGAAGATTATCTTTTCACTCCAATTTTTATATTCCCTCAATGATTCGTTTGGCATACTGTGAGGCAGGGGAAAATGCAGGAGAAATTACATCTTAACTTCGATGTCAACTCCTGCAGGCAACTCTAAATGCATAAGAGAATCTATCGTTTTATCTGTAGGTTCAACAATCTCAATTAACCTTTTATGGGTTTTTATTTCAAAAGCTTCCTGGGAATTTTTAGAATTACTGGAGTTACCTCGAATGACTGTGAATTTTTCTGTTTTAGTAGGAAGGGGGATTGGGCCAACAATTTTTGCACCGGTTCGAAGGGCAGTCTCTAAAAGCTGCTCTGTAGTTGAGTCTAATACTCTATGGTCGTAACTTTTAAGTTTTACTCTAATTCTACCTTTGGCCATAATCTTCCTTTCAACGTGCTTTGTATAATACCACAAAAAAAGAGGCTTGTCGCCTCTTTTATATCTTAGCCTCTTTCATACTAAGAAATTATCTTTGTAATAACTCCGGCTCCGACTGTTTTTCCACCCTCACGAATAGCAAACCGCAGTCCTTCTTCCATAGCAACCGGGGTAATAAGCTTACCTTTAATGCTGTTAACGGTATCACCCGGCATCGCCATTTCGATTCCTTCGGGAAGAGTTACCTCACCGGTTACATCAGTGGTCCTGACATAAAACTGCGGCCTGTAACCTTTGAAGAAAGGTGTGTGTCTTCCGCCCTCTTCCTTGCTTAAGACATAAATATTAGCCTCAAACTCAGAGTGAGGAGTGATTGAGCCGGGTTTGGCTAAAACCTGACCACGCTCGACATCGTCTTTTTCAATACCGCGAAGGAGTAATCCGGCGTTATCTCCGGCCTGTCCTTCATCAAGCATTTTATGGAACATCTCGATTCCGGTAACAACGGTTTTCTTGGTGGCCCTTATTCCGACAATCTCGATCTCTTCGTTAACTTTGACCTTGCCTCTCTCGATTCTTCCGGTAACCACAGTCCCGCGGCCTTTAATAGAGAAAACATCCTCAACAGCCATCAGGAAAGGCTTATCGGTATCACGAACCGGGGTAGGAATCCACTCATCAACTTTATCCATCAACTCTTCAATTGATTTTATAGCCTCAGGATCACCCTCTAAAGCCTTTTTGGCGCTGCCTCGGACAATTGGGGAGTTGGGATCGTATTCATATTTCTTAAGTAAATCGCGAACCTCTTCTTCGACCAAATCTAAAAGTTCAGGATCATCAACCTGGTCGGTTTTGTTTAGATAAACAACAATTGCCGGCACACCCACCTGGCGGGCCAAAAGTAAATGTTCTCTGGTCTGGGGCATCGGGCCGTCGGGAGCAGAAACTACTAAAATAGCTCCGTCTGTCTGTGCGGCACCGGTAATCATGTTTTTGATGTAATCGGCGTGACCCGGCATGTCGATATGGGCGTAATGCCTTTTTGCAGTCTCGTATTCCTGGTGGGAAATGTTAATTGTAATACCGCGGGCTTTTTCTTCAGGGGCGTTATCGATCTGGTCAACGGATTTTTTCTCAGCCATTCCTTTAGAGGCTAAAACATTGGTAATAGCGGCTGTTAAAGTAGTCTTACCATGGTCAACGTGACCCATGGTTCCGACATTTACGTGTGGTTTTGTTCTTTCGTATTTTTTTGCGTCAGCCATATATTTTTTCCAATAAAATCCAACTCAAAATCAAGTTGGTAAGTAAAATATACAATATTTGATCTAATAATGCAAGAGGTTAAATTACAAACTTACTTTCGCGGAGGGAACCATTCCCGATGGGCTTCAAGCCAGGGAAAGCGTTTTTCCAACTTCTTCATAAAATAAAATTCCCCCGCAGTCATAGTAGCAATCATTGCTCCAACAGTAATATTAATTGCAGCCTCTTTATCAACACCTAAACTCACTAAACCCATACCTACACCTGTAAATCCAGCAGTATATACTGTTAAGCGAAGTGAAACACCACGAAAATCCTTAGCCATATTTATTGCCCCTTCTTTAAGATATTGTGCCCAAGTGCGAGCTGGTAAAGATGATTCCTGCTGTTTTTCAGCACTTCTATTGTGTTCTGTTTCCATAAGATAGCCAGATTATATACCCTGGTTGGAGGTTGTCAATATTTAGTGTTCAACACGGCCGGTGAAGCCGGAGGCGGCAATGACTTTTTCGGTGATATTTTTCGGGACTTCCTGGTAATGGTCAGCTTCCATGTAATAAGTTGCCCGGCCTTGGGACATACTCCTTATGGCAGTTGCATACCCACCCATCTCAGACAAAGGCACCAAAGCTAAAACTACCCGGGCATTTCCCCGCATCTCAGTCGATTGGATCTCAGCCCTCTTGGAGGAAAGGTCGGCAATAATATCTCCCAAAAACTCCTCCGGGGTAGTTACCTCAACCTTCATGATAGGCTCTAAAAGAACCATCTGTGCCTTAGCTGCTGCATCAGACAACCCTAACGAACCGGCGATCTTAAAGGACATTTCAGATGAGTCAACGTCATGGAACGACCCGTCATAAACCGCAACTTTGATATCGGTCACCGGGTACCCGGCCAAAATACCGGTATCCTCTTTTTCAATAACACCTTTTTCAATCGGGCCGATAAACTCCCTGGGAATTGCACCACCCACAATTTCCGAAACAAATTCCCGTCCCTGGCCCCGAGGCAGCGGCTCAATCCTAAGCAGACAGTGTCCGTACTGGCCCCGACCTCCGGTCTGGCGGATATATTTTCCTTCACCTGTTGCAGTCTGGGTAATAGTTTCTTTGTAGGCAACTTGGGGTTGACCGACATTAGCCTCAACTTTAAACTCACGCTTCATCCGGTCAACCAAAATCTCAAGCTGAAGCTCTCCCATACCGGAAATGATTGTTTGGCCTGTATCCTGGTCTGTTTTAACCCTAAAAGTCGGGTCTTCCTCAGAAAGCCGGGCAAGAGCAAACCCTAATTTTTCCTGGTCGGACTTAGTTTTAGGTTCAATAGCCAAAGAGATAACAGGCTCCGGGAAGGAGATAGATTCTAAAGTAATGGGGGTATTTTCATCACATAATGTGTTTCCGGTAATTGTGTCTTTAAGCCCCACAGCGGCTACAATTTCTCCTGCGTATGCCTCTTCTATTTCCTCCCTGTCGTTGGCATGCATTAGCATCAGCCGCCCGACTCTTTCCTTGATATTCTTAGAAGAGTTGTAAAGATATGAACCTGATTTTAAGATTCCGGAGTAAACACGAATATAGGTGAGCTTTCCGACATGGGGGTCAACCTGGATTTTAAAAGCAAGTGCGGAAAGCGGAGCAGAAGGATCAGCTTTGCGGATCTCTTGCTCTCCGGTACGGAGATTTTCCCCTACCACTTCCGAAACATCCTGCGGAGAGGGGAGAAACTCAACAACAGCATCAAGCATAAGCTGGACACCCTTGTTTCGAAGTGACGATCCGGCCAATACCGGAACAATTTTATTTTCAATGACAGCTTTTCTTAAAGCCTTTTTAAGCTCCTCAACGCTTATCTCCTCACCGCCCAGGTACTTTTCCATTAAACCATCATCCGTACCTGAAATTTCCTCGACCAGCTTATCCCTTTGTTCATTGACCATATCAACCATATCGGAAGGGATCTCTGTTTCATGGAAGTTGGCGCCCGTCTGATCACCTTCCCAAATATAGGCTTTTTTAGTCAAGAGGTCGACTACCCCTGTAAAATCATTCTCTTTACCAATAGGCAGGTTATAGGGAAGGGCGTTAGCACCAAGCCTGTCTCTGGCTGACTTGATAGTGGCTAAAAAGTCAGCTCCAACCACATCCATTTTATTGGAAAAGGCCACTAATGGAACTTTATATTTATTAGCCTGCCTCCAGACAGTCTCGGTCTGGGACTGCACTCCTGAGGCGGAATCCAAAACAATAACCCCGCCGTCCAGTACACGAAGGGATCGTTCCACCTCAGCTGTAAAGTCTACGTGTCCGGGAGTATCAATAATATTAATCCTTGTTTCCTGTCCGGCAAACGGTCCTTCTTTAGGAGTCCAGAAAGTTGTAATGGCTGCGGAAACAATTGTGATACCGCGCTCCCTTTCCTGCTCCATCCAGTCGGTAGTGGTTGTACCCTCGTCAATGTCACCTATCTTGTAGGTTCGGCCTGTGTAAAAAAGGATTCTTTCGGTGGTAGTAGTTTTACCTGCATCAATATGGGCAATAATACCTATATTTCGGATCCTATCAAGCGGAAAATCTCTTTTAGTTTTTGTTGCAACAGCCATTACTTTACCCCTTTATCAATCTTAGAGATAATACTTTTAACCTCGTCAATACGCACCCGGTAAGTCCCGGCATCTTCATCCAGCATCTGGAAAGCAGCATTTTCCGATAAATCGCCCATCGCTATCGCTTCCCCGCGTTTTAGCATGATGACTTTATATTCATCCTCAAGCTTCTTGAGCTTCCCCTGCCACATTTTTAATTTTTCTTCAGTTAATTTATCCATATTTTAAACTCAATACAAAAAAAATGCCTCCTCAAAGGAGGTATACATGCACATCTTAACCTAAATCCAGCCTCAAAGTCAAATATCTTCAGCTTCTTCAAAAGAGTTGGCAATAATATGGCTGGCACCGGCATCAATAAAGATCCCCAGCTGTTGGTTTCTGGCATAGACCGACCTATTTACCACATATTCCATGAATTTGTCATACTCTGGAGTACCTGGTTCCGGTTCCGGTCCTTCCCAAACCGGCTCTTCCATATCCTCCACATAACCCAAACGTCTTTTTTCGGATTCTATATCTTCTTCGCTTCCCCAAACAGGATTTTTCGTTGAATTTTCTACCACTGTGCCTGCATTATGTGATCTTAAGATAAATAAGTCAACCACCACTTCCAGTGATAAACAGATGCCTATTTTCTTTTAAGATATTCACAATTTCCTCATAATATGGGACTATTTCCGGGGAGAGTGCAATCTTGTCATTTTTAGCCTCCAAAAGACGCTCTAAAGTAATACCCTCCTTTTTCCAAGTCCTGCCGTCATCAGTATAAATATTAATAATAGGCACAAGCTTATCAAGAGCATAAACGAATCTGCTTTCCGGAGTTTTTCTTTCCTCATATTCTTCAATAGTCTGATATAGTGAATCAAAGGAAGGAAATTCTCCTTTTATCTTCTCTAACGCCTCTTTCTCTCTTACATCTTTGGTGGCCAAAACCTCAGGTTTATCATAGATAAATGTATCTCCTGCATATGCCTCAACCAAGTCATGTACAAGCGCCATACGAATCACCTTACCTAAATTAAGATCTAAATTTCCATGTTCCACAATATACCAGGCAGTTAAGGCAAGTTGGAAACTATGTTCAGCATCATTTTCCCATTCAGACTCTCCATTAACCAAAACCACCCGATTCACTTTTTGTACCAAGTGGGTAAACTGGATAAATTCCAAAAGCGGAGTAAGCTGCGTTTTTTGAGTTAAGTTTTCAACCATATGATTAAGTGTTCGTAGTCTACCATATCATGGCAAAGTGAGAAAATTACTTTGTCAATGAGCCTCTACGGACTTCGTTTCATTATTAAAACCCAAAATTATCTTGGGGTAAAGTGGAGCTCAACTTTAAGACCCAGCGCATCGGCCAGCCTTTTAATTAAAGACAATGACGGCTTGGCATTAGCATTTTCCAATCTTGATATTACTGCTTGTCCTGTACCCATTCTCCTGGCTAACTCTGCTTGAGAAATCTTCTTTTTAACTCTGGAATCAATAATTGCTTGCACTATGGCAAATTCAGGCTGTAAATCTTCATAAGCCTTCTTTACTTTTGGATCCTTAAAAAGTTCTTTTTTAAGTTCTTTAGTTGTGTAATAATTTGGTTTTTTCATATTTTATATTCCTCTAAACGCTTTTTCGCTGTTTTTATTTCCTGTCTTGGTGCTTTCTGACTTTTCTTCCTGAATGCACTAACTACAATCATGACCGATCCCGCCTTACCTATAAGTAATCTAATAGCCCCAGGCCTAAGTTCCCATAAATTACTTTCTAACTTCTTTAAATATTGGCTTGGTAGCTTAAACCCATTTTCTTCAAACAACTCAATATAACCTTGAGATCGACCTTGATCTATCTCAGGCAAAGAAGCTAAAAACTCTTTCACTTTCTCATCAATAATTACTTTCAACATAATTTTATGACAAATTTATCATAATTGCAAGAGGCAAAAATGTTCCTTAATTAAAGAGTAACCCAAATATAAACCGAAATCAAGGAAGAAAATTTAGAATTTGGCGTGGGGAGCAGCTACCATTTAAAGTGGGCGAATGCGCGGTTGGCTTCTGCTGCCCGGAGAGCGTCTTCTTTCTTCTTAATTGCTGTCCCCCGGCCTTCTGAGGCATCCAGAAACTCGGCTGCAAGTTTTTTATCAAAGGTATGGTATTCCTTATTGGAGCGGGCACGTGCTGCGCCGATCAGCCAACGAATAGCCAAAGCTTCACGTCTTTCCCCTCTTACCTCAACCGGAATCTGATACGACGCCCCGCCTATCCTTCTGGGCCTGACTTCCATCTTGGGGCTTGCGTTTGTAACGGCAACTTCAAATACACTCAAAGGATTTTTACCCTGGGATTCAATCTCCTGAAAAGCTTTATAAACCAAGCTTTGGGCGATACTTTTTTTACCGTCAATCATCACCCTGTTTATAAATTTGGCTACAAGCCTGGAATTATAGATCGGATCCGGCTCAACCCGGCGTTTATTAGTTAGTTTGGAACGTGGCATATTATTTAAGCCGCAGCTTTACCTCCCATTCTCTTGGTCCCGTATTTTGATCTGCTGGATTTTCTGCCGACTACCCCACTCATATCAAGCTTGCCTCTGACAATGTGGTATTTTACACCCGGCAAATCTTTAACCCTTCCGCCCCGCACCATTACAATGCCATGTTCGGAAAGGTCATGCCCGACACCCTGGATATAGGCTGTTACTTCGGTTTTATTGGAAAGCCTGACTCTTGCCACTTTACGTAAAGCCGAATTAGGCTTTTTTGGTGTCATTGTTTTAACCACAGTCACAACTCCCCTCTTTTGGGGGCTGAATGTTCCCGTGTACCTTCTTTCCCTGGCATTAAAGCTTCGCCTAAGGGCCGTTGCCTTAACTTTCTTGGAAGTGGTCTTTCTGCCTCTTCGAATCAACTGGTTTATAGTAGGCATATCTGTCTTTTACCCTCCTATCTTCGCTCGGTCGGAGCTTGTGGGTATTAAGCGACCAATTATAACGTTTTCCTTAAGCCCCAGCAAGTGGTCTACCTTGCCGGAAGCTGCAGCGTCGGACAAAACGGTCGTTGTTTCCTGGAAGGATGCCGCTGAAAGGAATGATTCAGTCAGAAGCGATGCCCTGGTAATCCCTAATATTACGACAGATGCTGTCGAAGGATCTCCACCTTCAGCCAAAACTCTCTTGTTTTCCTCGTCGAATTTGGTCTTATCAATAACCTCACCCGGTAAAAGGTTTGTGTCTCCCTGACTTTCAATCCGTACCTTATCAGACATCTTCCTGACAATTACTTCAAAATGCCTCTCATTGATCGGTACACCCTGGGAGGCGTAAACTTTTCGTACCTCATCAACGATATAGCGCTGCGCTTCTTTCAAGCCTTTTGTTCGTACAACTTCCTTGATATCTAAATGACCGGTAGCAAGTTGGGTTCCGGCGGCGATCAGTTCACCGTCTTCAACTGCCAAAGATGCTGCAACCGGGATAAGATATTCCCGTTCCTCATAGGGTTTAGTGGTTGTCCTAACCCTGATCTTTGTTCCCATATCGGTTTCGGTAACAGTTACTTTACCGGCTATCTCGGAAAGAGGGGATACACTTTTCGGCGTTCTGGCTTCAAACAGCTCCTCGACACGGGGAAGACCCATGGTAATATCCATACCGACAATACCCCCGGCGTGGAAAGTTCTCATTGTAAGCTGGGTTCCAGGCTCACCAATGCTTTGGGCGGCGACTACACCGACAGGAACACCGATTTCAACCGGTTTTCTGGTAGTCAAATCCCATCCGTAACACTTACCGCAAATTCCAAACTTTGTCTTACAGGAAAGAGGTGAGAAGGCTGCTACTGATTCAACTCCGGCTTCAACAATCTCCTTAATTAAAATTTCATCCATGTAATCTCCTTCACTCGCGATTACCTTTTTAGTCTTCGGATGCACCACCTTAGCGGCAACCCTTCGCCCCAGGAAACGGGAACTTGCAGCAGCTAATCCATCGGCCGGGACAGGCAGTACTAATCCGGCTTTATCGCTACATTCATTAATCCTGACAATTACATCGTGGGCTACATCGACCAGCCTTCGGGTAAGGTACCCTGCATCAGCAGTCTTAATGGCACGGTCAGCAACACCTTTTCTGGCACCTCTGGATGAAGTGAAGTACTCAAAGACGGAAAGGCCCTGCCTGTAATTGGACTTGGTCGGCAATTCTACAATCTTACCTGTCGGATCAACGGAGAACCCTCTCATACCTGAAAGCTGTTTAATCTGTTCTGTGGTTGCCCTGGCTCCTCCGGATTCAACAATGACGCTTACCGGATTGTCCGGGGTAAGGGAAGCCAAGGTTTTTTTGGCAATCTCATCTCCGATTCTGGTCCAGATCTCTTCGGTTAAAACCCTCTTTTCCTCATTGGTGATTAACCCCTTTTTAAAGTTGCTTTCAACTTCGGCGATCTCTTTATCACCGCCTTCAATAAGCTTGTCTTTCTCGGGAATAATTTTATTGTCAAAAATTCCAAGGGACAGTCCTGAGAAAGTAGATCCCCAGAATCCGTAATTTTTAAGATTGTCTACCAGTGTCTGCAGATCATCTTTACTGAATTTATTAAATGCCCGCATTACAATTTCCTGAATTCCTTTGGAACCTACCGCTTCATTGACAAAATTCATACCGGGCAAAAGCGCCTGGTTGAAGAAAACTCTTCCGGCCGTTGTCTCTAAAACTTCACCATTGTCAATTTTTACCCTGATCTTCTGGCGAAGCTTTAAGTTACCTGTTTGGAAAGCAATTGTCACTTCCTCGGCATCATAGAGCCGATCCAAAGTTGCCGGGAGAGCGGTATCCATAGTTGTTGCATAATAGCTTCCCAATGCCATCTCACGGTTAGGTACCGTTACCGGCACGCCCGATGCAGGCCTTAAAATATTTTCTTTGGCCATCATCAGGTTTTTAGCCTCTTCCTGGGCTTTTCGGCTCAGAGGAACATGGATTGCCATTTGGTCCCCGTCAAAATCTGCATTGAAACCTGCACAAATACAAGGGTGGATCTGAATAGCGCTACCCTCAATTAAAATCGGGTAAAATGCCTGGATACCCAGCCTGTGCAAGGTAGGGGCACGGTTTATAAGGACGGGGTGGTTGGCAGTTACTTCCTCCAGGATATCCCACACTTCAGCCTGCCTCATCTCCAGCACATTTTTGGCTCCCTTGATATTTGCTGACATCCCCTTTGAAATCAATTCACGAAGAACGAAAGGCTTAAACATTTCAAGAGCCATTTCACGCGGCAATCCTACCTGATCAAGGCGAAGCTGCGGCCCGACCACGATAACCGACCGTCCTGAATAATCGACTCTTTTACCCAGTAAATTCTGCCTGAAACGACCCTGTTTTCCACGAAGCATGTCGGAAAGGGAACGAAGCGTATGACCTCCACCGGCTCCCCTTCTTGTAGTTTTAAGATTTGAATCAATCAAAGCATCAACCGCTTCCTGAAGCATCCTTTTTTCGTTCCTTAATATAATCTCCGGCGCACCAAGATCGATAAGCCTTTTTAACCTGTTATTCCTGTTGATAACCCGGCGGTATAAATCGTTCAAATCAGAGGTTGCAAAACGTCCTCCGGGAAGCTGCACCATCGGGCGAAGATCCGGCGGAATTACCGGAAGGATTTGTATAATCATCCATTCAGGCAATATGGAATTAGCTCTCATACCTTCTACTACACGCAAGCGCTTAGTCGCTTTAATATGCCTTTGTCCGGAGGTCTTTCTGACCTCTTCCCTTAAGCTGGCCGAGAGTTTATCAAGATCAATCTTTCTTAAGACTTCCAAAATCCCTTCAGCTCCCATGCCGACAGTCAAAAAGTCGGCGACTCCGTATTCATTAAGCTTTAAGAATTCGTCCTCGGATAAAACGCGCATAAAGTTAATGCTTTTAACGAGGTCTGCAACCGCCTTGTAAATCTGTTCCAACTGGCTTTGGGACACAACCGATCCGTCCCGGAGCTTTTGAATCTCCTGCTTGGTCTGGAGTTCCATATCTGCAGCTTCAAATTCGGAATGGTCGCTTCCTTTTCCGCCTTTTTTAAGCTCTGTAATTTTCTTTTTTGTTTCTGACTCCAAAGCCTCTATGCTTTTATCAAGGTTTTCCAAAAGCAAAGCCTTTTTAGCCGCCAGATCCTTTTCCAGCTTTTCTAAAGCCTGCGCCTGCAGTTTGGTATCGACATCAACTGCCAGGTAAGAAGCAAAATAGATAACTGCCTCTAGATTTTTCAGGGAGAGATCAAGCGCCAAAGAAAGCTTGGAAGGGGCCCCTTTGACATACCAGTTGTGGGCAACCGGAGCGGCTAGGGTAATATGACCCATCCTTTCACGCCTTACTTTGCTCTGGGTAACCTCTACACCGCATTTATCACAGATAACACCCCGATAACGGATTCTTTTGTACTTTCCGCAATAACATTCGTAATCCTTTGTCGGACCGAAAATATTTTCAGCAAATAACCCGTCTTTTTCGGGCTTTAAAGTTCTATAGTTTATTGTTTCCGGCTTTGTGACTTCGCCAAAAGACCATGCCCTAATTTGTTCCGCGCTGGCAATAGTAACTTTTAAAGCTTCAAAGTCTAAAAGATCATTCATTTGCTTCCTCCTCCTTTACTTTGCTTTCGGTATTTTCCTCTACCCGGGCTTCTTCGTCAACAAGCTGATCGGTATCCAGAATTTCCATAGGTGAATCATCCGATAAAAGCTCTTTCTCTTCCGCCACCGTTTCCTCGCCCAATGCCTTCTTTAATTCGGCTGTTTCTTCTGCCAACTTTGCACTCACTTCAGCCTCGACCACCGCTCCCATCTTGGGATTTATGGTCTCAATATTAATGTGAAGGCTTTGTAGCTCCTTAACCAAAACCTTAAACGATTCCGGAATCAAAGCCTGAGGGATGTCCTCACCCTGAATAATTGCCTGATAGGCTTTAGTGCGGCCGACTACGTCGTCGGATTTAATAGTAAGCATCTCCTGCAAAATATGAGCTGCCCCGTAGGCTTCAAGCGCCCAGACTTCCATTTCTCCAAGCCTCTGACCACCCATCTGGGCTTTACCTCCCAATGGCTGCTGGGTAACCATGGAGTATGGTCCGGTTGACCTGGCGTGCTGTTTATCCTCAACCATATGGATAAGCTTCAAAAAGTAAGCGTTACCCACCACAATTTCCTGATCAAAATATTCGCCCGTCCGCCCGTCAATAAGTTTTAATTTACCGTGCTCCGGGAATCCGGCTGCTTTAAGCTGTTCAGTAACGATATTTTCAGGAATTTTCTCAAAAACCGGAGCTGCTACTTTAAACCCTAATTTCCCTGCCGCCAACCCCAAATGAGCCTCCAGGAGCTGCCCTAAATTCATACGGGATAAAATAGTTACCGGAGAGATTATAATATTTACAGGTGTTCCGTCTTCAAGATGAGGCATATCCACTTCGGGTACAATCCTTGAAATGACCCCTTTGTTACCGTGGCGGCCGGCCAGCTTATCTCCGACTGTCACTTTTCGAAGCTGGGCAACCTTTATCTTTATTTTCTGGAGCGTACCTGCATCAAGCTCATCACCTGCTTCGCGGGAAAGAATCTGAATTCCGATAACTGTGCCTCTTTCGCCGTGCGGCATTCTAAGTGAAGTGTCACGGACCTCCTTGGCTTTTTCTCCGAAAATTGCCCTCAGTAATCTCTCTTCAGCAGTTAGCTCTGTTTCACCTTTAGGCTGAACTTTACCAACTAAGATATCATTCGGCCCAACTTTGGCTCCAATCCGGACAATACCCGTTTCATCCAGATTGGCCAGATTCTCTTCAGCTACGTTAGGGATATCCCGGGTTAGCTCATCCGGGCCAAGTTTAGTTTCCACCACATCAGTCACATACTCCTCAATGTAAACTGAGGATAAAAGATCTTCCTTGACTAACTTATCAGAGATAACGATAGCATCCTCATACCCTAAACCCTCATAATTCATATAGGCAATCAAAAGGTTCTGCCCCAAAGCAAGCTCTCCATTGTCTGCTGAAGTTCCGTCTATTAAGAGATCCCCTGCCTTAACCTTTTGCCCAATAGAAACAGCCGGCTTTTGGCTGTAACAAGTGCTTACCGGAGTATTAACAAATTTTCTTATCTCAAAATTCTGCTTCTCATTTTTGCCGGTTAAGGTTAATTTTTCTGCGTCAACATAGGTGACCTCCCCGTCAAAAGGAGCTCTGACTACCCGACCCATGTTGTCTGCCACCACCCGCTCCATTCCGGTACCGACAATCGGCGAAGAAGGCAAAAGCAAAGGTACAGCCTGGTTCTGCATGTGCGAACCCATCAAAGCCCGGTTTGCATCATCATGGGCCAAAAACGGAATCATTGAGGCAGAAATTCCGACTATCTGTTGGGGGGAAACATCGATTAAGTTTACTAACTTTGATTCAGCCTCAAAAAAGCTGCCGTTGTAGCGTACAGGTACCCTGGGGGAGATAATAAAACCTTTTTCATCAATCTTTACTGTCGCTTCGGTGATATAAAAATCTTCCTCGTCTTCTGCTGAAAGATAGACGGTCTCATCTGTCACCTGTGTCTTGCCGTTTACCTGCACTACCTTGCGGTAAGGTGTTTCTAAAAACCCGTATTCATTAATCCGGGAGTATAAAGCCAGGTAAGTAACCAGACCGATATTTGGCCCTTCAGGGGAACGGATAGGGTCAATCCTTCCGTATTGGGAATGGTTAATGTCACGGATCGAGAAAGATGCCCTCTCCCGTGTTATCCCTCCCTGTCCGGTAACAGTCAGCCTTCTTAAATGGTCAACCTCAGAAAGCGGATTCGTCTGGTCTAAAATTTGCGAGAGTTGTGAGGAACGGAAAAATTCATTAACCGAGGCAATGATCGGACGGGCATTAACAAGACTTCCGGCATTAATTTCCATTTCTGCAGACAGAAGGCTCATCCTTTCTTTAATAACCCGCTCAAGCCTCAAAAGACCAACCCAAAAAGCGTTCTGGGCTACCAACTCACCCACGCGTCTGACACGCCTATTGGCCAGATGGTCAATATCGTCAACCTTCCCCTGACCGTTTTGCAAACCAATTAAGTATTTAATAGTTGATACAATGTCATCGTTTAACAAAACCCAATTTTCCGGGGTATTGGGGATATCGAGCTTTAATTTTTTATTAATTTTAAACCTACCTACCCGGGTTAGATCATAACGGCGGCTGTTAAAGAACATACCGTTTAACATATTTTTAGCATTATCCAAAACTACCGGGTCACCGGGCCTCATTTTGCGGTAAATTTCCAACAGGGCCTCATCCTGATTTTTGGTGGTGTCTTTATGTAAAGTAATTTCAACAAAGCGATGGTCCTCATTGGTATCGACATCTTTAAATAGTTCGTTTATTACCTCATCATCGGAATAACCGATTGCCCTAAGGAAAGTTGTGGCTGCAAATTTCCTTCGGCGGTCTATCTTTACGGTTATTACATTGGTTCTGGAAACAGAGAATTCAAGCCATGATCCGTGAGCCGGACGAAGTTCAGCAGAGTATAATACTCTGCCGGTAATCGGGTCAGCTGCTGAAGAGAAAAATACGCCCGGAGAACGCACAATCTGGTTAACTACTACCCTTTCAATGCCGTTTATAATGAAGGTGCCCTTTTCGGTCATCTGAGGGATGTCACCTAAAAAGACATCCTGCTCGTACCTTTCATTTGTTTGGAGATTAGTTAATGTTACCTGAACCCTTAAAGAAGCTTCAAAAGATACCCCTTTTAAAGCTGCTTCTTCGGGGTTATAACGGGGTTTGCCTAAATTATAATCGCCGAATTCCAGTTTCCAATTTTTACCTGTGAAATCAAGAACGGGATTTACAGAGTGGAGAATTTGGCCTATGCCTTCTTTAATAAACCATTCATAAGACTCTTTTTGAAGATAAGTCAGATCGAATTGCTGATCTAACTTTTTTCTGGCACCCCAGTAAACCCGGGGTTTTATTGTCTTATTATAGTCAGCAGAATCAATCTGCGTCTTTTTTTTATCAGGCATTTGTAGATGATCCCTCTCCCGGCCAAACCTAAATAGCCAAGGACAACAAAAAGAAGCATACTCGTCAGTATGCCCTTTTTCTCGTATTCAACTGTGGATTATTTAACCACAATTTATAGGTCATGTCAACCCCGATTTAATCTGGGTCAATAGTGATTAAAATCATAACCCCTCAAACCCGCTATTGTTAAAATAATCACACATGATATTCTTTGCCGGAATAGTGCTGACTATAATTTCCTGGGTTATAGCCTGGGGAAAATTTAGTCCTCTTTCTCAATTTACATTCTTCCCTCTCTGGCTGGGATATATATTAGCAGTGAACGGCTTTTCGGAGATATTATTTAATAAATCACTTCTTTCCGAAAACGGAAAAAACTTTTTTTATCTTTTTGTGATTTCAGTTCCGCTTTGGTGGCTTTTTGAATTATTGAATAAAATAACCCACAACTGGCAGTATATTTCAAACCAGGTTCATCCTTTAATATTTTTTTCTTAGGGTCTTTATTTTTTTCTATAGTTATACCTGCTATTTTGTCTTCTTCGTATTTTATTTTTAATATTTTCTTAAAACTGGGGTCTTTTAAAGCAGCCCCCGTAAGGATAGGCACCCCCATAATTTTAGCTTCTTTTACACTTGGCGCTTTATCGCTTTTTTTAATTTCTTACTCGCCTAATTTATATTTTCCCCTCCTCTGGGGCGGAGTATTTTTTCTCTTTGAACCTTTGAATTATTTGCTTGGATTCCCTTCTATTTTTTCAAAAATCAGTAAAGGGAAGTGGGCCCTGCCCTTGGCTATAATGGCAGCTTCTCTTTTTACTGGTTTTTGGTGGGAAATATGGAACTTCTATTCCTTCCCAAAATGGGTTTATAACGTACCCGAAGTTGGGTTTTTTAAAATTTTTGAGATGCCGGTTTTAGGATATCTGGGTTATCCGTTTTTCGGCCTTGAAGTTTATAGTTTTACGGCTTTTGCTATAGGGCTGCTGAGAAAGATTACCGGGAAGAATTATTTTCTGCTTGCTATGTTAAGCTGAAGGCGGTTTTGTCTGGCTAGCTCGCGCTCTTCTCTAAGCTGGAGATGTTTAGTCACCCTTCTGTCTATTTCATCCTGGCATTCCTGATTGGAGCAACGGTAAGTTGTGGTAGTCATAGGTGAGAAAGCATTTCCTATTTTTTCTGTTTTCTGTTTTACTAGAACTAAATCACACCCGCATTGGTTACACTTTGGAATAGATAGATTGGAAGTTTGATTGCTCAAAGTGCAGCCATTATACCACAAAAACTTGTGTCCTGCATCACCTAAAACTACTAGATATGTTGCAGCTACACTCAATATTTAAGCCCGCGAAAGAGTAGGTAACTTTTCCAGACCCTGCTATTTGTAGAAGTGTCTGCCACCAGTAAACCAACCTCAGATCCTGGTACCCAATGCCATTTCCTTTTGTTTTCTTCATTGTCCAGAACCACACCATAGTATTTTGGTACCCAAATACCATGGAAAATAAAATGGTTTCCATTCCGCGTTACATCTTCAAATTTTACAAAAGGTATAATCTCTTTAGGAATAAGGCTCCCTTCCTCCTTTGCTTCCCTGAAACTAGCACCAAATAGGTAACCTTTTTTACGCCGATAATCGCGGGGTTCAACTTTCCCACCGGGAAACGTATAAACATCTTTATAAAGATCTTCTTCTCTTCTTTGCTCAAGAAGGTACTTCCCGCCTAACTCATAAACCAAACAGACAACCTCTCTCATGGTTTTAGTACTTAATCAAAAATTCTTCAGGGATCTTGGCAGTTAAGTTATCATTAAAGCTACCAAAGGTATCTTTGCTCACAGCTAAAGTATCAATTCCATCCTGTGGGGCTTCTGCTTTTAGTAAGCTTGCTCCGATCATATCCACCTCAATTGAGTTCATACCTCCTAAGATTACTCCCCAATCTTTCACAGGCATCGATTCCTCCATAGACTTATTCCACGAGGCTGTAAAAACACCATCCACAACAAAAATACAATTAAACAGACTCCTGTAAATTTTATTTATATCGGCAATACTTTCTGCCAATAACTCATCATCGTCCCCATGGTATTTAGGGTACCTGGTTGGGTCAGGGATTAAACCGAATAAATTCTTTGTCGAGAGGGTAAAAGAATATTCATGCTCCTTTTTGGCTTTGGAAAAACTGATAAAGTCTGAGCCTTTCAAATCAAAAAGTTCTGTAGGGATATAGGAGTATAGCTCTTTAAATTTCACCGGCTGATACTTTTCTTCAGTAATTTTTTTTATTACTTCTGTATCTGCAGCCTTACCTAACCATACCTCATTGGTAACATTAACGTATTTTACTTTATGTTTTTTAAGCACATCCCCAATACCTGTGGCGGCAAGAAACCACTGGTCCTGCCTTTTGAAATGATCCCAATATTGTTTCCCTTTAATAAGATCCCCCTCTTTGGAAGAGAAATAATCCCCTGCGCCTACTGCATACTTATCCGTTCTCCAGAATGTATAGCTTTCAACTATAACCGTTTTCTTTTTAGCCGCGGTTAAAAACATATCCAAAACCTTGGCATCCGTATAAGTCCCATCTCTGGCCTGAACCCAATTCGGCTTGATGATTAGATACTCACTAGTCAAACCCAAACTGTGAACAAATTTATCCATATCGCCCTGGTTTTTTATCCTGGCAATAGTTGTGGAGCCTACAATCTTCTGCATAATGTTAGCGTGATTATAACAAAGCTTTAAGGGTAGTTGGCAACATTGGCGTTATGCTCGTCTAAGGTTTTACCGTAATGCGAGCGGCCCTCTGAGTCGTGGTAATAATACAAATAAGGAGTCGTTGGGTCTGCAGCCGCGACAGCCTGCAAAGAAGACAGGCTGGGGTTGGCAATCGGGGCAGGAGGCAATCCTTTATATAAATAGGTGTTATAAGGGGAGTCTATCTTGAGATCATCGCGAGTCAGGTGTCTTTTCCACCAGCCGTCTGCCGGAGGATTCTTTGACCCTTTCTTCACCAAAGCATACTGGATAGTCGCATCGGCATTTATCCCCATATCTATTTTAATCCTCTTAAGCAGAATCCCTGCAATCGTCTTCCTTACCTCATCCGAGCGCCCCTCCCTTTCCACAATTGACGCTAAAATCACTCCCTGCTCCGGCGTCAGCCCTAGTTTTTTTATTTTATTTTGCAGCTCTGCGTCATACTTTTTATCAAAGTTAGCCCGCATTGTTGCCGCTATATCCGCCGCTGTCACATCAGGGTTAAAAAGATAGGTATCGGGAAACATATACCCCTCTTTAGCGTTTTTCAAAAATTCTTCACTCTTAACTCCTAACTCTGAACTCAACTTTACTGCCATCTCCTCTATCCTCCATCCTTCCAGCAAAGTTACCCATTTATCCACCCTGCCTTCGGTAAGCCCTTTTAAAATCTCCTCAGCGCTCATAGAAGATGAGAGTTTAAAGTCACCAGCCTGAATTTTATCCGATTTTCCGGAGTTTTTAAGGAAAAGATTAAAAGCCCAGGAAGATTTTATAAACCCTTCACTTTCCAGTCTTTTAATAATAGACCCCGTGGCCTCTCCCGGGGAAACTACAAACATTTTAGTCCCGGTATCACTCGGCGAAGGAGCAGCCAGTTGGCTTCCCCAGTAAGATTTGGCGCCAAAAAAAATAACCCCGAAGGCAACAATTAAAATCAGCCAGTTTCTTTTAAAATTACGGTTTTTCATCCAGATACCTTTGTAAAATTATAGCGGCCGCCATCGCGTTATCATCTTTTCTTTTCTTTTTACCATACTTTAACTCTACCATCTCATTTATTGCAATTTGGGTGGAAAGAGTCTCATCGCCCACTATTACCTCCAAACCAATCTTTCTAAGCTCTCTGATTGTTTTTTTTACCATTTCCCCCGACTTTCCCTCCGGCAAACCGATTACCAAAACTTTAATATCTTCTTTCTCGACCAAATCCTTTATCTTTTTTACTCCGTCTTGCAGGCCGGAGATATTTACACTTATAAAAGGGGTCGCTAGCTCCCCATCGGACAAAGCCAGCCCAATCCTTTTTAAGCCCCAGTCAACTCCCAGATATTTCATAACGTCAACATCATAAGTGGAAAATTAAAAATTGTAAATTTGGAATTATTTCGGGGAGACATTTATAGAGATATTCTGGTCAAGAATCGGGATTCTTCCCAAAGGCCCCGGTAAACTGGGGCTAAACTGGATTTCAGCTCCCATTATATTTTCAATCTTCTTTAACCTTTCGACCGCCCCATCAACGCTTGATCCTTTAATTTCTCTTTTTAAGCTTTCCAAATCTAATTTCGGAAGAAGTTTTGCCTTAAACCGGGCTTTAAAAATTAACCGGCCGTCTTTTTCCACTTTGGCCACATCAGCCTGGGTCTCCATATCCTGCAGGTTCATCTGAAAACCTTCAGGGATACTGGTTCCTACAAGCTTTGAAACAATTGTTTTTAAATCAGTATCCGAATAGGATGTTCCTTTAAAGCGGACCGTCGCCGAAAGCGAAAATTCACCGGCCTGTTCGTTTACGGCCTTGCTAAAGGTATATTTCCCATCGGCTACCGCTAACGCCTCCGAGATAATCTTCTTGCCTTCGGTTTGCTTGCCTTTAAGATCTTCCTCGGCCTTTTGGCGAAGTTCATCTGTTACTTTGGCCTGCAATTTCTTCTGGTCATCGCTCGTCACAACCTTAACCTCTTTAGAAGTCCCACCGGATAAGGCCTCATCTACCTTAGCACTGTAGGAAGTGCCGGGCTGCTGGGATATAGTAAGATCACTGCCGCCCATAAGGTTTGAGTCCGGCCCAATTGCCTCGGCGGTAACAGGTACTGTTCCTTTACCAAAAGAGATACCGCCTTCAACAGCAGACTGGGAAGCCACCGTAATCGACGAGTCCAGAGTAAACTTAAGGTTATTGGAACCTACGAGAACAGTCCCCTGAGAAAAAGTACGGGGGGCAGACGTTTTATTGTAAATTACCACCTTACCTTTGGCCGGATCCCCAATCTGCTTCGTACCGGTAGCAGCTGCCTTTCCCGTCCCGGATACGGTCGTTTCCACTATTGTTCCGGGTATGACTTTTCGCTCCTCACTCACCTCGGTCACTTTCGGGTCTGCTACCACTTCAGTGTCCCTTTCCAAAACCTGGGGCTCTACAAATACCGTTACAGTCGCCTTGACCATGAAAATATAGGCCGCAACTAAAACTACTAAAATAACAGGGGCGATAATTAATTTGCCCCCGAAAAGAAAATTAAATTTCGGTAATGGAGGTACTCTTTTCCAAAAGTCGGAGGGAATTATCTTTTTTAGAGGGTTTATCACAACACCAAAAGCAGATTCTAATCCGCCAAGAGCCGTATTTTCTTCTTTATTTTGATTTTTTACGATCGGGTTATCTTCCTTAAAAAAGGCATATTCTTCTTCTATCTCGGGAGAAATTAGGCTGTCACTCTCCAGATCCACCTCTTCCTGACGTGCCAACCGGCTTAAGGAACGGCCCTTTTTTAACCCGGCTTCTTCGTTTGGCTCCTCCTGCTCTTCAGCCTTTGCTTTTATATCGCCCTTTACAAACCCTAAATCACTATCATCCGAATCTCTTTGTTCTCCTTTAGCTGTGTTCAACTGCCTGGTATGCCCCAGTTCGCGCTGGCCTAAAGTTGGAGTCGGAATAGCCTGCCTGCTTGAAGCAAAGCTGTGCTTTAAACTTACATCTGGGTTAAGCTCTGAGGCAGCAGACAAAATAATTGACTCAACGCAAATGTTGGCCGACAAAACTTCAATCTTCGGGAAATGAAGGAAGGAGAGTCTTTGCATCCATGGGTAGGACATCAAATCATCGAGAAGCTTGCCGGTATCCTCATCTTCCCTCGTGGGATAAACTAAAATCTTTGAGGGGAGGACTTCAACTTCGGTAAACTGTTTTAATGCCTCCTCGATATTACCAAACAGGCCATCCCCTCTTTTGATAACTTTAGTTCCTATTATCTTGCCTCCTTTGACAAGGGTTACTTCTACAAAGTCTCCTACTCCTAGTAGGATAGAGGTTGAAGGAACCCCGTCTTGTTTCTGGAGGTAAAAAGCTATGGCATTGGTGGTTGTAACATAGGCTACTGCCGAAAGATCATATTCTTTCAGCATTTTCCTGAGAAGTTTAAGGTAGGGCTCTTTTAAATTGTCATCCAGGCTCCATGTCTCAGGAACGCCAAAGAGGATCTTCTGCGGTTCAACCTCCAATGCTCCTAAGGATTTATCCAATGCCTGGTAAGCTTTCTCAATTAAATCCTCACTGTCCCGATAAGGGGCAGACGCTTGGCCTAAGATATCTATGCCTTGTCCAAAGATACCCCAAACCGAGGCGGTAAACTCGGACAAACCGATATTTAAAGCAAAGAAGTATTCCGTGTTTTCGGATTTATTTCCTAAAGGTAGTTGGGCAGTAATCTTGTCTAGAAAGCTCATCGGGAAACTACCCACAATAGTGGGTGTTACTTATTATACTAAGTTTAACACCTACCACAATATTAGCCAAGTCCACCACATAAAAGCTAAAATGAGATATAATCCTCTCAGGATGACTTCACATGAATTAAGAAAAAAATATATTGAGTTTTTTAAAAATAAAGGGCATAAAGAGATCCCCTCTGCTCCTTTAGTTCCAGAAAACGACCCTACGGTACTTTTTACTACTGCCGGCATGCACCCTTTGGTGCCCTTTCTTTTAGGAGAACCTCACCCGTCAGGCAAAAGACTGGTGAATTTTCAAAAATGCGTCCGCACAGGTGATATTGATGAGGTAGGGGATGCTTTTCATCACACTTTCTTTGAAATGTTAGGCAACTGGTCTTTAGGGGATTATTTTAAGAAAGAAGCTATCTCTTTCTCTTATGAATTTTTAACGAAGGAATTAGGGCTTGATGTAAACAGACTTCATGTTACCTGTTTTGCCGGAGACAAAGATGTTCCAAAAGATACCGAGTCGGCAGAAATCTGGGAATCTTTAGGGATACCTAGAGAAAGAATCTATTTCTTGGGCAAAAAGGAAAATTTTTGGGGACCGGTGGGAGAATCAGGTCCATGTGGCCCGGATACTGAGATGCATTACGATATTACCCAAAAACCATGTGGGCCAAATTGTAACCCAAGTGATAACTGCGGCAGGTTTTCCGAAATCTGGAACGATGTTTTTATGGAATATAACAAAACTAAAGATGGTAAGTATGAGCCATTAAAGCAAAAAAATGTTGACACCGGCATGGGTTTGGAACGGGCTCTGGCTGTAGTTAATAATCAAGATGACAATTACCAAGCTGATCTATTTTTACCGATTATCCAAAAAATAGAGGAGATTAGCGGAAAAAAATATGATGAATATAAAAGGGATTTTAGAGTCATTGCCGACCACATAAAAGCAACAGCCTTCATCATCAGCGATCATGTTATACCTTCAAACCAAGGCCATGGTTATATCCTTCGCCGGTTAATCAGAAGAGCTGCCAGAAAGGGTAAGGCTCTAAAGATTAACCATATGTTCACCCACATGCTTATCGATACAGTCATCAATATTTACTCCCAGCAATACCCAAAATTAAAAGAACAATCATCTTTGATCAAAGATGTTGTTGCTAAGGAGGAGGAAAAATTCCAAATTCCCCTAGACGGAATTGAACATTTCCGTATCGATCTTGAGGCGGCAAAAGAACATGGTCTCAATAAAAAAATTAAAGATATTTCTATGATTTCTTCACCCGGTGTGGTGTCAGGAGCGTATGTTTATGAGATGTTCCAGACCTACGGCGTACCTTCTGATTTAAGTATCGAGGTTATTAAAGAGTTGGGATTACAATTTAACCAGGCAGAATACGACGAAGCTTTTAAGAAGCATCAGGAGCTCTCCAGAACTGCCTCTGCGGGGATGTTTAAAGGAGGATTGGCTGACCATTCGGAGGAAGTTACAAAATACCACACTGCCACTCATTTACTACATGCTTCCCTCAGACAAATCCTGGGAGATCATGTCCAGCAAAAGGGAAGTAACTTAACGGCTGAAAGATTACGGTTTGATTTTTCTCAACCGGAGAAACTATCTGAAGATCAAATTAAACAAGTTGAAGATTTAGTGAATGAAAAGATTAAAGAAAACTTGGCTGTTACTTCTGAAGTGATGGATAAGGAGGCAGCTTTAAAGTCAGGTGCTTTGGCTTTTTTTGGTGATAAGTACGGCGATAAGGTAACCGTTTACAGCGTGGGTAACTTCTCAAGGGAAATATGCGGAGGGCCGCATGTAAAATCTACTGAAGAACTTGGTAACTTTAAAATAATTAAAGAAGAATCTGCCGGAGCCGGGATAAGAAGGATTTATGCCGTACTCAATGCCTCTTAAACAGACGGGGACCTGACTTGCTTTGTGCCATCTTCTTGACCACTGCTGCACCTGCCTTTACTCCCCCTTCAACAACCTGGGTAAGTTCTGCTGCAGCCTTAGCCGGTTTTTCTATATCCGAAGCTACTCTTTGGGCACTCCCCAAAAGAAGATCGATTTTATCCAGGGATTTTCTCAGATCTTTTAAGATCAGAAAAACCTGAAGCCCTAAAACAGAGAGCATTATCCCTAAAAGCAAAATTAAAAATACTAAAGCAATTTGCAAAAAATCCATTATTTAACTCAAGTTACAGTGGACAGTTTACAGTATAACAAACTTATTTGCTACAACCTGCCCTTTTTTCTGCACACTACCTATTCAGATAGACTGTTCTTTCAACTTCAGTTTTCTGACCAAACTTAGATGATGCCGTTACGTTTATTTTGTTAACAGGGGAAGATAAAGTAATCTCCTTTTTAAATTCCCCGCCTTCTGCAACCGGAATTTCCTGGCTGTTTACTGCAATTTTTACCTCCGGATCCGTTTTCCCCTCAACTATTATTGTAGGAATATCAGTTGCTATTTGGTCCTGGGGGGAGTTAAGGGTAAGTTTCGGCGGCCCGACAAACATTCGATACTGCAGCCAAAGATAAGTAAAAAAGGAAAGGATTAAAACAGCCACAACCACCCCCAAAACTCTTCCCGGGGTGATCTTAAGTTTTGTTTTATCCATTGGATTTGCAAAGGTATCCATCACATACGGTTTATGTCTTTTATCGGAAAACTCCCGCCTGAAAACAGCCAGCATCTTTTCATTGTTAAGACCTAAAAATTTAGCATAGTTTTTGATAAACCCCTGGACAAAAGTCGGCGGAGGCAGCTTGGAATAATCATCCGCCTCAAGGGCAATTAAAAGTTCTTTCCTGATCTTGGTTGATTTTTCAACTTCCTCAAGAGTATAAAACTTGGCTTCTCTGGTTTCTCTAAAGATAGACCCTACCGTCCGCATATGTGGAAATTATACCATCAGAAGCTCTTCTAGATATGGGGTTTATTGTTCTCCGCCGGCTTTTTGGGCAAAGTAGTCATCAGCATTGCGGACCAATACATCCCGGGGCTTAGAACCATCACCGACGCCGATAATTCCGGCCTCCTCAAGCTCGTCAATAATCCTGGCTGCCCGGGCATAACCTACTTTCAGCCTTCTCTGCAGCAGTGAAGCAGAAGCTCTGTCATACTGGCAAACCGTTCTGACAGCTTCCTCAAAAAGATCATCCTGGCCTCCCTCGCTGCCTCCCCGACCGCCAATTCTACCAAGCGGCATCTCTGTAACTTCGGCGGTATATTGCGGAGCGAGCCCTAAGGATTTCAGGTACTTGATTAAGTTATTAATCTCACCATCGGATAGATATACCCCTTGGATACGAACGGGCTTTGAAGCATCCGGCGGCAAAAAGAGCATATCTCCACGACCTAAAAGTTTTTCGGCCCCGGGCTGGTCAATAATAACCCGGGAATCAACCATCGAGGCCACATTAAATGCAACCCTACAGGGAATATTTGCTTTGATTAAACCTGTAATAACATCAACCGACGGCCTTTGGGTTGCCACCACTAAATGAATTCCTGTAGCCCGGGCAAGTTGGGCAATCCTTGTGATAGCATCTTCAACCTCAACCGGAGCAAACATCATTAAATCTGCCAGCTCATCAATAAAAATAACAATGTTCGGCAAAGCCTGAAAACCGGACATCTCGTTGTATCCCTGGATGTTACGGACCCCTACCGACTGGAACTGTTTATAGCGCCTGTCCATCTCTGCCATTGCCCACTTTAAAGCAGAAAGGATCTTTTCCGGCTCGGTAATAACCGGAGTCAAAAGATGGGGGACACCGTTAAAGTTGGTAAGTTCCACCCTTTTAGGGTCAATTAAGATCAGCTTTAACTCCTCGGGTGAATTCCTAAAAAGCAAGGTAGTAATAAAAGAGTTAACCAGCACCGATTTACCGGAACCGGTTGTTCCCGCAACCAGGCAGTGCGGCATGCGGGCAATATCCACAATAGTGGGCCTGGAAGCGGTATCACGCCCCAAAGCCACAGCAAGCTTTGACTTATTTTTTAACATCTCATCGGCCGCCAGGATATTTTTAAGTCCCACAATCTCAAGCGAATGGTTAGGAACCTCAATACCTACTAATGATTTACCCGGTATCGGAGCCTCAATTCTGACCGCTCCGGTGGGAGCTGCCAATGCCAAAGCTAAATCATGCTGAAGATTGGAAATCTTAGAAATTTTTGTCCCCGCTGATATCTCCAATGCATACTGGGTCACCGCCGGTCCGCCGTTAACCTCCGCTACCCGGGCCTGAATACCAAAAGAATCCAGTGTTCTCTCGATTAAAGCCGCACTCTTTTTAACATCCCCCCGGTCCGCCGGAGAGCCAACCTTTTCGGAAAGAAGCGATAAAGGGGGGTATTTCCAAATCTTACTCTGGCCGGCAACGTTTTGAACTAATTCATCAGCCATAACATCTTCCCTGGCAATAGTTTTGGCCGGTATTTTTGCCCGTTCTTCAACCCCCGAAAGCTTCATCGGCATTTTATTTACTTCAAAACTTTTTCGCCTATTAACGAGCCCGAAAAGAGAACCGAAAATATCCTTAAAAGACTCCCCTGCTTTCCCAAGAACGCCTAAAACCTGAGAGAGTGATGCATCAAACAGTACCACAACCCCCACCATAAATACGCCCATTAAGACCGCAAATGCCCCGGCTCCGGTCATAACAGCCGAGAGTTCATTCCATACCAGGTTACCTAAATCCCCCGCCTGTTCAGAGAGCACCGGAGAGGTAAGCGCCGCCAGAGAGATAATTATAGTTAAAATCCCGACTAACACATTAGCCTGGGCTAAAGCCCACTTAAGCTTTTGCAAAACCAAAGCCGCCACTAAAAACACTAACGGGGAAAAAACAGCTGTCCAGCCTAAGTTTCCAATCAAAAATTCACGCCAGAATGAAAGGCCCTGTGAAGGATAGAGTAAAGCGGCAGCTGAAACGGCAGCCAAAACAGCAGAGATCAGAGACCCAACACCAATAATGGTTTTTTGACGAAGCTTTAACTTGGGCATGGAATAAATTGAGCGTCGTCTGGACATAGATTTATTTATAAATTCTTAACATTATTATTATACCATATTTATAAACACTATGGGATATTACACTTCAACCACTATCGGTAAAACCATCGGCCTTCTTTGGGTCTCATCATAGAAGTACTTTTGCAGATTCTCCTCAATATGCCGCCTGGTAAAACGCCAGTCCAAAACTGAATCCGGGTGGTCACTAAGCACCGACTTAACCACGTTTTTTGCTCCCGACAAAAGAGTTTCCGACTCTTTTTCGAAAACAAACCCCCGGGAAACTATATCCGGGTCCCCGGCCAATTTGCTGGTATGGGCATCAACCGGCACAATTACTAAAACTATTCCCTCCTCTGCCATTACCTTCCTATCCCTGAGAACTATATTCCCTATATCGCCAATCCCCAATCCATCGACGTAAATATTCCTCACCTCTACCCTGCTACCCAAAGTCACCTTACTTGGTGAAACATCTATTACCTGTCCGTCTTCTGCTAAAACTACATGGTCTTTATCCCAGCCAAGATCTTCGGCCAGATGGGCAAAAACTTTCATATGCCGGAAGGTGCCACCAATGGGCATTAAGTATTTGGGCCTGGCCAGATTTATCATTACCTTAATTTCATCTGCCGTAGCGTGCCCCGAAACATGCAGCGCATCCGTCATAGCTGTGTAATGAACATCCGAACCGGCTTTAGCCAGCTTATCAATCAAGGCGTGCTGTGCCGATTCAGAGGAAGGGATCGGATCAGCCGAAAAAACAACCGTATCCTCTTTTTTTAAAACAACAAACCTGTGGTCGTTATTGGCTACCCGTGACAGCGCTGAACCCGGCTG
>ORJL010967969.1_pt1 | contig 59257 bp, 55 predicted proteins | sample 1779941 | NCBI WGS metagenome assembly ORJL01 (sample SAMEA104232317, study PRJEB22302) | groundwater metagenome | biome: forest; feature: aquifer; material: groundwater | place: USA | collected 2011-08-07 | depth 5.8 m | reverse complement strand
GGCAACTAACACGGCGAGTGTGACGACGCCGGTAGCGGTGATAGACGCCGCGGTGCTGTATGCGGCGAACTGTGCTTCCTGTCATGGGGCCAGCCGCCAGGGAGGCAGTGCCTCGGCGCTGACCCCGACGGCGCTGGCGGGAAGGACGCTGGCGCAGGTAGTCGGTGTCATCACCAACGGTACCGGAGGCATGTCCGGCTACGCGACGACACTTTCTTCAGCGGAGATAATGGCGCTAGCCCAGTCGCTAAAGGGTGGCCCGCCATCCGCGCCGGGAGGGCTGACGGCGACGGCGATAAATGCCGGTCAAGTTAATCTAGGCTGGCTGGACAATTCGACCAATGAGACCGGCTTCCGTATCGAGCGGGCGACCAATACTGGATTTACTGTCAACTTGGTGATAGTGAAGACAGTAGCAGCCGGAGTGGCGAGTACCAGTGATACCTCGGTCAGCGGCAGCACTACCTATTACTATCGAATCTATGCCTTCAATGCGGCGGGAGACTCGGCGGCTTCAAATACGGCGAGTGTGACGACACCGGTGGCGACAGTCAGTGCCCCGGCAGCGCCTGCGGCACTCGTGGCGACGGCGCTAAATGCCAATCAAGTAAATCTAACCTGGACAGATAATGCCGGTAACGAGAGCGGCTTCCGTGTAGAGCGGGCGACGAATAGCAGTTTCACGCTTAACCTGGTGGCGGTCAATACGGCGGCCAATGCGGTTAGCCACAGTGATAACACAGTCAGCGGCAGTACCACCTATTACTATCGAATCTATGCCTTCAATGCGGGGGGAGACTCGTTGGCCTCAAACACTGCGAGTGTGACGACACCAGCCCCTACTCCTGCTCAATACTACTCTGCCAATTGTGCAAGCTGCCATGGCGTTAGCGGGCAGGGAGCTTCGGCAAGTGCGATAGCTGGTATTGCAGCCCCTACCACTATCTTCATTGTTAGGGGTGGTGGGATGACCATGCCGAGCTTTAATACCATCCAGATAAGTGCTGCCGCCCTTACCAACCTGGCGACATATGTAACCAGTCTTGGTACGGTACCTACAACGGGTGCAACAATCTATTCCCTGGACTGTGCAACCTGCCACGGCGCTACCGGCCGGGGTACAGCATTAGCTCCCTATCTAGCGGGCGTACCAGCAAGCACACTGAGCTCAGTAACAAGGAGCGGTCTAGGAACCATAATGCCTGCCTACAGCACTACTCACATAAGCGCCACGAATCTGACCACTCTGGCAACCTATATCGCTGCTATGGGACCTCCTCCCAGTGATGGCTGGGGAGTCTACGCAGAATACTGTGCGGTCTGCCACGGCACCGGCGGTAGTGGCGGCTCGGGAGGTAGCATAGCCGGTACTAGTGTTAGCACCACTACCAGTGTTGTCAGAAACGGCACCGGTGGTATGCCGGCTTACACCACTACCCAGATAAGCAATACCGGCCTGACCAATCTGGCAAATTATGTGAATAGTCCGGTGCCTGCCCGGCCGACAAATCTGGCAGCGACGGCGGTTAGTGCCTCACAGGTTAACGTGACCTGGACAAACAATGCGCCTGGTGCGACAGGCATGAGAGTAGAGCGAGCCACAAACAGTACCTTTAGCACTAACCTGGTTACTGTAAACCTGGGGAGGGTCACCAGCTATTCAGACACAACAGTAAGTACCAAGATGCTTTACTACTACCGCGTCTACGCTACTCGCTCTACGAAAGTGTCCACGGTGTCCAGTAATGTTTCAGTAACTACACCATAAGAACGCTATAAGTAGTGTCAATCTGGTACAGGGTTGTCTTACCTGGCGGCATGTCGCTTTATGATATGTCTGACTTGCGGTGAAGTCTGATAATTGGCTACAATAAAGCAACCATCCAGCAGGGCATTTGTGATGAGCAGTGTCCGGGATGGGTGGATTATGCTGTTGAGGTTGGTTACGAGTTGTCCGTGAAGATTCGCCATCTACTGCTGCTTTTTGTTACCGTTATTAGCCTGGTACTGAGCGTTAGTTCAGGGTCAGTCCGCGCTGCCTCACCGGAGCCGACCGGATTCAGGAATGTTACCCTGTGGGTCAATCCGGAATATGATGACCCCCGTCTCCTGGTTATGCTGGAGGGGAAGATAGACGGGGTAAATCCTCCCGCCCAGGTTAGATTCCTGGTACCCGCTTCGGCGGTCATGTTTTCTGCCGGTTCCAAAGATGCCCAGGGAAGATACACCGGCGGGCCTCCCGCCCGGGCACCGTCCTCGATAGCGGGATGGGATGAGATTAGCTACACGGTGACGAGTGATACCTTCCGCGTGGAGTACTATGACGGCAGTGCCATCGTGGGGCAGCCGGATAAGAAAATATCCTATGATTTCCGGTGGCTCTTCCCCATCGCTGATTTATCAGTGATAATTCAGCAGCCCAGGACGGCAACCAGTTTTGATGTCGCTCCCAAAGGACAGGCAGGAAGAGACGGGGATGGTCTGCCGATTCAAAGCTACAGCTATCAGAACCTGGGTATCGCCGATTCTCTCCTTCACTATGATATTCTTTATACCAAGGCGGATGTATCAGTCTCGGTCGATAATCCACAGCTTAACTCCCCCGGCTCCACCGGCTCTAGCGAAATAAAAATAATACTGCTGGTGATACTGGGTAGCGTGATTGTTCTGGGTGGCGTCTTCTGGGTGCTCAAGTCCGTGAAAAGCTCAAGGCGTCCGGTAAGGCGTGCTGCGGAGCAGAGAAAGGTAACGGCCGCCAGGGGAAAGAACCGGAGCGGCGGTAAATTTTGCCGGAGCTGCGGCCAGCCGCTACAAGGTCAGGATAAGTTTTGCCCAGGCTGTGGCAGCAAGATCAGCTAGTCACCAGATTTCCAGCGTCAAGGCAGGGGTTGATACCAACCACCATTGTAATCTGCAAGCTGGAACGTTACTCGTAATGTGAGCAAAGCTAGTTGCAATACGGCGTTCTTTGTGATACAATTATAGTTGTATAAATGTGTGGTCGTAATTTCTGCTCCCCTTCTCGCAAAACTAAAAGTGTTTTCGCCGAGAGGGGATTTTTAGTGTCCTCAAAGAGCAAGCTTATCATGGCGAGAAAAGCGGCCTAGGGAAGTGTGAAGATAGCATGGTTTTAGACAGTGTTGACAGGATCCAGCAGGTTCTCTCTGAAGATGGAGAACTGGTAGTTGATAATAAGCCGAATGTCATTGAGAACCTGGAGGAGAGTGAGGTTCTCAATGAAGGCGGGATAGCATTATTTGGCGAAGCGGAAGCAGGCGAAGATAATGTGCAGCTCTATTTTTCCGAGGCTGCTGAAACACCACTACTTGATGCCGGAGAAGAGCAATGCCTGGGTAGCCGGATAGAAGAGGGCGAGTTCTTGCTACGCCTTGATCCGGACTGGGGAAAATCCCATGGCAGGGCACCCACGCTCATCAATTTGTTGCTTCGACTCGGTGGAGGTTTAAGCCGGTCAGATGACCTACTCCGGGCGGTGGGCCAGTATCTCGGGCTCGATACCACGATGCCGGTCGAGAAAATCATGTGCGATGAGGGACTGTGCCATGCCATTGACGGCAACATTGCTCCAGAGCTGACCAGCCGTGTCGCTGAGCTGACCGGTTTGGACGAGACTCAAACGCGGCAGGACTTAATTAACCTCTCGCTTAATAGCCGGTTAATGCCCTGGCATCTTCTGGGTGCGGCTGGGCAAAAGAGGACACTCGCTGATTGTTATGCCGTGCTTGAATCGCCGGAATTTGTTGGTTTTCTGGAGAGGCAACAATCCCAGCTAGAGCAATATTTTGAGCAAATAGAGCAAAGGACGCGCCAGGCTGCAGACCACCTAGTGCGAGCCAACCTGCGGCTGGTGATTGCGGTGGCTAAGAAATATGTCGGGCGCGGTCTACCGCTACTTGATTTGATTCAGGAAGGTAACCTTGGCCTGATGCGTGCCACAAAGAAGTTCGACCACCGCCGCGGCTACAAGTTCAGTACCTATGCGACCTGGTGGATTCGCCAGTCCATAACGCGGGCCATTGCTGACCAATCGCACACGGTTCGTCTGCCGGTACACATACTGGAAGCAAGGTCGAAGATGGATAAAGCCAGGCAGCGCTTGTCCCAGGCATTCGGGCGTAATCCCACCAATGAAGAGCTGGCCAAGGAGCTTGGACTCTCGCCGGAGAAGGTGAGCTGGCTGGTGGCGATGGTTTCGAGGCAGCCTGTCTCACTGGAGACACCCGTCGGTGAAGAAGATGAAGGCACTGAGCTTGCCGACTTCATCCAGGATAAGAATGCCCTGGCTCCTGAGGAAGAAGCGGCGCGTAGCATGTTCCGGGAGCAGTTGGCGGAGGTCTTGTCCAGTTTGACCTTACGGGAACGGCGCATTATTGAGCTACGTTTCGGGCTGGTCGATGGGCGCGGGCGCACCCTGGATGAAATCGGTGCGGAGTTTGGTGTCACCAGGGAGCGGATACGCCAGATTGAGCGGCAAGCATTAAATAAGCTGCGCCATCCCAGTCGCAGCCGGAAGCTCATCGACTATCTCCGCTAGTAGATGACTGCCAGTGCTAATCCGGTGCCCTGCCAGGAGACTTACGGTCGGGATTGAGTTAACTTAAAAGAGGGGGCTGCACCCCCTCTTTTTTATTTCTCCCGCAACAGGCTTTGGCAGGAAGAATGAGTTTCTCAATACCCCCAGATTTATCCCATTGTCAAAAGACGCAGGATACAATAGAATATAGTAGCCTGAGTTTGGGAGGGATCGCATAGTGGTCTAGTGCGGGCGCCTGCTAAGCGCTTGCCCTGAGAAATCGGGGTCGTGGGTTCAAATCCCACTCCCTCCGCCAAAAGCTAAATCAAATACCCAAGGTAAATACCCTTCGCTAAGCATATCTCTCAAGTATTAACATCACCGGAAGAATAATGCCCCAATATTATCTCTGGACAATCGGTTGCCAGATGAATAAAGCGGAGTCAGCGCGGCTGGCCGGCTTCTTCGCCCAGCGCGGCTACCAGGCCGCGGCAACAGCGGAGCAAGCGGATATTGTCATCATCAATAGCTGCGTGGTGCGCCAGAGCGCGGAAAACCGTGTTATCAATAAGCTCCACGTCCTGCAATCACTGAAAAAGCTACACCCCAATCTGACTCTTGCCCTGACCGGCTGCCTGGTTGGTAGCGATAGCGGTAATCTGCAAGAGCGTTTCCCGGCGATAGATTACTTTTTTAAACCGGGCGAACATCCGGAATGGCTGGAGAAAGCAGTCTGGAACAAAACTCTGCCGGAGCACGCCCCGGTTAGTGCCTATGTTCCCATTATCCAGGGTTGCAATAACTTTTGTTCCTACTGCATTGTGCCCTACCGCCGTGGCCGGGAAAAAAGCCGCCCGCTGGCCGAAATTAGCGAGGAGGTTAGCGAGCTGGTAGAACGCGGCGCCAGAGAGGTCACCCTGGTCGGGCAAAACGTGGATTCCTACGGGCATGACCTGCCGGGCCAGCTTGACCTTGCTGACCTGCTTGATGAACTGAATACCATTAGTGGCCTGGCCCGCCTGCGTTTCCTGACCAATCATCCCAAAGACATGAGTACCGGACTTATTGAGGCGATTGCCCGCAACGACAAGGTCTGCGAGCAAATCAACCTGCCCGTCCAATCGGGGAACAACGACATCCTCAGGGCGATGAGGCGGGATTACACGGTGGAGCACTATCGTGAGCTTATTGCCGGGATGCGCCGTCGCCTCCCGGGGATAGCCCTCAGCACCGATGTCATTGTCGGCTTCCCTTCGGAGAGCGAAGAGCAATACCAGGGCACCGTCGACCTGCTTGCCGAGCTTAAGTTTGATACCGTCCATGTTGCGGCGTATTCGCCGCGACCAGGCACGATAGCAGCCAGGGACCTTGATGATAATATCACGACGGCGGCGAAAATGAGGCGACTAAAAATAATCGAGCAACTCCAGGAGAATATTGCTGGTGAAATTAATTCCCGGCTGGTGGGTAAAACCGTGGAAGTACTGGTAGAAAGTAAGGTAAAAGACAAGTGGCAAGGGCGTACCCGAAGTGACAAGCTGGTGTTTTTCAGTGATAATATTGACTACCTGGGACAACTGGTGAAGGTCAAGATTACCCGGTCGACACCATGGTCACTGCAGGGCGACCCGGAACAGAATGCTTTAGATTAAAACATGGAGGAAAAATGACAAAGAAGCGAATTTCAGGGCTGGTGGTAGCAGCCGGACTGGTGCTGACACTGGCATCCATTGGAGGCTGTACCACGCCTACGACAACGGGTGGACAAGAAGGCCCCGGTAGCATCGTACCTTTACTTATAATGATGGTAGTCGCCATCGGCATGTTCTACTGGTTCATCCTCCGGCCAACGCAACAGCGGGAAAAGAGACGCTTCAAGCTTCTTGAGGAAATCAAGAAGGGAGATACGGTCATTACCGCCGGCGGGATATACGGTCAGGTGGAGAGCATCGATGAAGATACTGTCGTCCTGAAGGTTGAATCAGGAGCAACCATCAGGGTGATTAAAGGCGGGGTACTCAATAAAACCGAGATACCTTAGCCAGTAGAGGGAGATAAATGGATAATACCGGGCTATCCGAATCTCAGTTCATCAGTGTCATTGACCTGGCTCTGGCCGAGGATCTGGGGCAAGGGGATATTACCAGTGAAATACTCCTGCCGGACAACCTCTATGGCCGGGCATCCTTCCTGGTCAAAGCCAGTGGAATACTGGCCGGAATCAATGTCGCCGGAGCGGTTTTTCTCAGGGTTGACCCGTCAATGGAAGTCAAAGTGCTCATTCAGGATGGCACCAGGATAAAACGGGGTGATATTGCCGCCATCGTTACCGGCCGTGTCATCAGCATCGTCAAAGCGGAGCGGGTGGCGCTCAATTTCCTGCAGAGGCTGAGCGGCATCGCTTCACAAACAGCCAAATATGTCGCCAGAACCCGTGGCTTTCCGGCGGAGATTACCGAAACCCGTAAGACTACACCCGGCCTGAGATTGCTGGAAAAATATGCCGTACGCATGGGCGGCGGGCATAATCACCGCTTCAACCTCAGCGATGGCATCCTCATCAAAGATAACCACATCGCCGCACTGCGTACCCTGGGGATGAGCCTGAGGGATATTGTCATCAAGGCGAAAAGACTTGCCCCTGCCGGCATGGTGATGGAGGTGGAAGTTACCACTGCCGCAGATGCCCTGGAGGCAAAGAAAGCCGGGGCTGATTTTATTCTGCTGGATAACATGAGCCCCGACGAGATGCAGCGTGTGGTCAAGCTGCTCGGCGGCAGGGTAAAGACGGAAGCCTCGGGTGGTATTACCCTGGCCAATGTCCGTGCCGCCGCCATGAGCGGAGTCGACCGGATTTCCATCGGTGCCCTGACCCACTCCTCAAAATCGCTAGACATCAGCCTGGAGCTAGAAACCCAAAGCTAAAGCCGGGCCAGGCCAGGCTTCCGGGCACAACAAAGATAGCTTTCGTCATCATCGTGTATCGCTATCGAGGTAAAGCCGGCCGCGGTCAGCAACAGGCACATTTCACGCTCATCCGGGATGAGGTGGTGCTGCATCGCCGGGATTTGCCGGTGCCTCTCGTTAATATGGGTACGGCTTGAGCTATGGCAGATGAACAATTTACCATCTTTCTTCATCAGGCGGTTGATTTCACGCAGTCCCCCCGGCTTGTCATGAAAGTGGGGGAAACTCGAATAGCAGACAACGGCATCAAAGACTGCGTCAGGTAGAGATACTCTGGTTATATCAGCGTGAAGATACTCGATGTTCCTGCTAAAACCCTTTGCCCGGGCTTTCTTCAGCATTTCTTCAGCAAAGTCGAGAGCGACCAGTCGGCCACTATTACCAATCTTCGCCAATAAGAAAGGGATAAAAATCCCGGTCCCCGTCCCGACATCAAGTACCGCAGCACCGGATTGAATATCCAGGCTCTGCGCCATTCTCTCCAGCTTTATGGAGTCTCTCTCGGAAGCTTGTTCATCCCAGCTAGCCGCCATCCGGTTGAAGTGTTCCCGGGTCATTTCTTCTCCACGAGCGGTTTTTCCGTCCAGCTTTTTACCTTCCTTTTGGGGGAGAAAATGACGGCAAGCAGGAAGATGAGTGATGACATGACCACGATGGTGGCGCCGCTGGGAAGATTGAACACGTAGGATAGCCAGAGACCTGCCCAGCCGGAGAGAACGCCAAAAACAGCCGAAAGCAGGAACATCCGCTTCATACTGTAGGTAAGCTGGTAGGCCGCCGCCGCCGGATTGAGAATCAGGCTAAAGATAAGCAGACCGCCGATAGAGCGCAAGGAGGCAGTAACAGTCGCTCCGGTTAAAAAGAGAACGCCATAGAAAATAAGCGTGGCCGGTAAACCTACGGCAAGAGCGATATCACGGTGGAAAATCGTTGCCTGGATTTCCTTGGCGAAGAGAAGGAGCAACCCCACCACCACCAGGGTGATTACCGCCAGCAGGATAATATCACTGCGGGTGTTGGTCAGTATGCTGCCCCATAATAGCTCCAGGGCGCCGGATTTGGTGCCCGGCATCAGCCCCATAAATAGGAAAGCCAGCCCCAGCATCAGGGAGAAGATGACACCCAGCGAGGTTTCCGGGTTAAGCTCCCCGCGGTCGGCAAGAGGGCCAATAATCGCGGCGGCGATGAGGCTAAAGGCAAAGGCACCAACCAGCGGATTGAATCCGAGCCACAAACCCAGCAGCGCTCCGGCGAAGGCAGCGTGAGACATGCAGACCCCGATAAAGGGCAGGCGCATCAGGACCACGAACACGCCGATGGTGGCGCAGACAATCCCGCCCAGAAAGGCGGAAATGATGGCATTCTGCATGAACTGGTAGCTCAGTATCTCCACGCCGAAGGCTCCTCAGGATTGTTTATTAACCTCACCCTCTTAATCCCCCTCTCTTAATTAGGAGAGGGGGAAATAGTGGAAGAGGGGCTTCGCCCCTCTTAGATGCCCCGCAGTTTTCCCCTCGTTACTTGGAAGAGGACAAGTTGTTAAAACAATCTCCTTAACATCACACCGGGGCCGTTTTTCCCCGCCACTGCTCTACCACGGAAACGGGCATATCATATAGGCGGCCAAGGTTTGCATCCGTGAGCAGTAGTCCGGGAGAGCCATCGCCTTTAATGAGTCCATCCTTCATCAGCACCACCCGGTTACAGGCCAGCGGTAAAGTCTCCACGTCATGGCTGACAAAGAGGGTGGTGAGATGCCGGGAATCGTGAATCTGTTTCACCATGGCCAGGAGCTCCCGCCGCGCCTTCCAGTCCAGTGATGCGGTCGGCTCATCAAGCAGGAAGATTACCGGTTCCTGTGCCAGGCAACGGGCAATCGCCACCCGTTGCTGCTCACCACCGGAAAGATGTCCAATAGGTCGCCGGGCAAGGTGAATCACCCCAACCAGTTCCAGCATCGTATCGACGATTTGCCAGTCCCTCCGGGATGGCCCGTGGAAGAGACCCAGCACCCCGTAGCGGCCTATCATCACCACATCACGGACACTCATCGGCATCCGTGGGTCGATGTTTTCCACCTGGGACACGTAGCCTATTTTCCGGCGCACGGCATGCCCGTTGCCGGCGGTAAGGTCATGCCCCAGTACCTCTACCCGCCCACGACGCACTTTGCCCAGTCCGTTAACCACGGTGAGCAGCGTTGTCTTGCCGGCGCCATTCGGCCCGATAATGCCAATAAACTCCCCGGCCACCACCTTCAGCGATACCCCGCGCAACGCCACGTCTTCCCGGTAGGATACTACCGCATTTTCGATATTGATAACAGCCGTCTCCATGGCTTATCACCAGTCGGACTAGCGAGCAATTGCCCCCAGAAGTAGCCTGATATTATGGTCGATGGCTTTCTCCCAGGTCCCGGTATCAGCAAAGCCGCCGGGGAAATTGGAAAGTATTATTCTCCTCGCGCCCAGCTCGGTAGCCAATCCTTCCCCGGCATCCCGTCCACTTTGGAGATTATCAACCACCAGGGTGACTCCCGCCGCTTTACCCTTATCGACAAGACCTTTGACCACCTGCGGGGTGAGTGACTCCGGAGTACCATAGGTAGCGATAAGACCAAGTCCGCTCCAGGTGACGAAAGGAGCCTGGAAATCTACAGAGATGACCTTCACCGCCGGAAGATTCGCCTGAGCCAGGCTGGTCTTTATCTCGGCTTCTTTAGCCGTAATCCTGGCCTTGTAGGCCACGGCGGCTTGCTGGTAAAGAGCACTGTTCTGGCTATCAACCTGGCTCAAGGCAGCAGCTACCTTATCTGTTGCCGCCGATTGCACGGAGGGAAGCATCCAGTTACCCGGCACCTCAACCGGGAGCACGGTGAGATTAGCATTACCGGCGGAAGCAATCAGCCGGGGCACGAACTTCTCGCCCGGCCAGTTATGCCAGAGGAAAAGCCTGGCATCAGCCAGTTTCTGGATGTCCTGGGGCTTGGCATCAAAATCCCCGGGGTGCTGGGCTGATGGCACGATACTGACCACATCAACCTTGTTTCCCCCGACTTGCTGCACCACGTAGGCTAAAAGGGAGGTGGTGGTTACCACCTTGAGTCGTGACGTTGGTGTCGGACGGCAGGTACTAAGGAAAGAGAAAATCATTAGACTTGAAATCAGGACGGCCAGAAGAATATTCATTTTTTTCATAAATATTATTTCCTCTACAATTAACCTGTTACTTTTATTCTAGTCACTGCTGACCTCATTAAGCAAATCCGGGTAACCCTGCCTGATATATAAAGAGAAGCCCGAAGAGGATGCTGACTACCGCAGCGATGTATTGGATGACACGGTTCAGGCGGGGCAGCCGTGCCGAGACGGAAAAGGGGAAGGCGAGAAAGATGGTTACCAGCCCCATGGCAGCCATGGAACCCAGCCCGAAGAGCACAATATACCAGACCGCTATCCAGCGGGATTCTAGACTGGCTAACAACAGAAGCATCAGGGCAGCACTCCCCGCCAGCCCGTGAACCGTACCCACCACAAAGGATTTGACCCGGAAGAATGGCTTGAGAGACTCCTGCTGTCCTGACTGGCGGTGCTCGCCGGGGACTATCCCGGCGATGAGGAACTGGGCCAGATTGCTCCAGTCCAGCCGGTGGTGATAGTGGTTCAAGCTTTCAGCATGGGAATGAAAGTGTGCATGAGCCTGGACGCCGTGGTGATGAGGGTGAAGGTGGATTCCAACCTTGCGTAACCTCCAGAATACCTGTGCCCCGAGTACCACCAGCATCACCCCTACCAGGAACTCAAAAACAGGAGCCAGCCGCTCCGGTACGCTGACCTTCAGGAAAAGGATGGTGACAGCAACGAGGAAGAGGGTGGTGGTGTGACCCAGGCCCCATGAGACTCCTACCCAGACTGCCCTCAGGGGATTACGGTATTCGGCGGCGATGGTACTGACGGCAATCAGATGGTCAGGGTCAAAGGCGTGCCTGATTCCTAATGTCACCCCCAGCAGCAGGATTGCCAGCGCTGAGTCCACGTTTCCTCCTTCCTGCTCTCAAAAATTGCTATTAGATGCACTTGCAATGATACGCAACAAAATCTTAAAAAAATTACTGGCTACACTTCAGACAGCGACCCGTAATCGCCAGATGCTTCAAATCGGCAGTAAATTGATATTTCTGGAGCAGGGCGCTTTTGATAGGTGCCAGCAGCAGCTCATCGAGGTCAATAATGGCACCGCATTCCCGGCAGATAAGGTGATGATGGTGCCCTTTATCTGCCGGATGATACCGGACACGGTCTTCCCCCAGGTCAGTTTCCGTGACCAGCCCGAGCTGTGTCAGCAGTTCCAGCGTCCGGTAGACGGTTGAGATATTCACATTGGGGTACTTGCTGGCCACCTGGGCATAGATTTCCTCGGCACTGATGTGGTTCTGGCTATGCTCAATCGCCGAGAGTATCATCAACCGCTGGGGTGTCAATCGATAGCCTTGCTTCGCCAGTTGGCCGGCGATGTCGCGAGAAATCTCCACCTGACTTGACCTCCGAGAGCCTGCCCATTTATAGAGTTTGTCTAATAACCTATCCCCTTGCCCTTTCCCTTAATACGGGGAGCGGGTTTACCATGAAGGGACAAGAGTGAGGGTTAATCGATAATCTGAATTATACCGTAGTAGAGAAGATTTTGCAACCAGTTGCGTTTGCAACCAGTTTCAACCAGGCGCGTCAATCTTGTCCCGGCTATCAAGCAATATCGTTACCGGACCATCATTATGGATTTCCACCTGCATCTGCTGCTGAAAACGTCCGCTCTCCACTTTCAGGCCGGTAGCACGGGCTTCCCGGAGAAACTGCTCGAACAGTGCCTCCGCTATTGCCGGTGGTGCGGCGGTGACAAAACTGGGACGGCGCCCCTTCCTGCTATCAGCGAGCAGAGTGAACTGGCTGATGATTAACAGCTCACCACTGATATCCAGAGCGGAAAGATTGAACTTACCCGCTGCGTCAGGGAAGATACGGAGTCCGGCTATCTTCGGTACCAGGTATTGCACATCCTGGTCGGTATCTCCAGCGGCGATACCGACCAGGACAACCAGCCCCCGGCCTATTTTCCCCACCACTTCACCGGCGACGCTCACCGAACCCCGGGTCACCCTCTGCAGTAGTGCTTTCATCGCTATTTTCTCCTCCCGAATGATACTGAGACGACTAATATTGAGCAAGGTTTCAACTATCTTTAGTCGAAAGCCGTAAGATGTTTATGATATATTTAAGCATTATTGTATCAGGAGTCACCGGGGTAAAGTTAGCGAGATATGGTAGCCAATAGTTTATCCGCCGCAGCAATTACGGAAGGTCTGGCGACACGCTTTACCGGGCAAAGAGTGCTTTACTACCCGCGTTTGACTTCCACCATGGATATCGCCAGGCAGGAGGCGCAAAATAAGGCCGCCGAAGGTACCATGGTTATTGCCGATGAGCAAACGGCAGCGCGGGGACGCTTGAAACGTGCCTGGATATCCCCCGGGGGTAACATCGCCTTCTCTATCATTCTCTATCCGGGTATTACTCACCTGCCCTATCTGATTATGCTGGCTTCCCTGGCGGTGGTGCATAGCATCGAGTCCGTCACCGGATTGAAATCCCAGATTAAGTGGCCTAACGATGTTCTCATCAATGGTCGCAAGGTCTGCGGCATTCTGATTGAGAGTGATGTGCGTAGCAACGCGGTGCACTACACCATTATCGGTATCGGGATAAATGTTAACCTCAGGCTGGCGGACTTCCCCGAGATTAGCGCCATTGCCACCAGCCTTGCGGACGAGGCGGGCCGGGATGTTTCGCGCTTGAGCCTGCTGCGTCACCTTCTCATTGAGATAGAAAGTCGATACCTGGCTCTTTCACAGGGAGAGCTACCATACGAAGAGTGGCGGGATAGCCTGGTAACGCTGGGGAAGAGAGTGCATGTGAAGACGGGCGAGACTACCCTGGAAGGTCTTGCCGAATCAGTCGCCGGTGATGGGAGCCTGCTGCTCCGTCTGGCGGATGGCAGCCTGAGCAAGATTATCGCCGGAGATGTTACCCTGCGTGGCTAATGTCGGGTAGTAAAAATAGGTTAAGAATAAGTATAAGAGAGGGGGCATAGCCCCCTCTCTTATCTCTTCCCGTAATAGAGCTAAACTGCTCTATTTCCTCCTCTCCTGAGAGGAGGGGGAGTATATTCTTGCTATTTATCCTTCTTTTCTTCCGGCAGAGCGCCGCGCCCCGCCCGCATAAAGGCGGAGAGAAGGTCTATCGGCAGTGGAAAGACGATGGTACTGGTTTTTTCCGAGGATAGCTCGACCAGTGTTTGCAGATAGCGAAGCTGTAGTGTCGTTGGCTCCTTCCCGATAATCGCACCCGCCTCGGCCAACTTTGCAGATGCCTGGAACTCACCATCGGCATGGATGATTTTAGCCCGTCGTTCTCTTTCCGCCTCAGCCTGAGCCGCCATCGAGCGTCTCATCGTGTCCGGAAGCTCGACGTCCTTAATCTCGACAATGCTCACCTTGATGCCCCAGGGTTCGGTCTGCTCGTCAATTATCTTTTGTAGCTTCTGGTTGAGTAGTTCCCTTTGTGCCAGCAGCTCATCAAGCTCAGATTGTCCCAGGACGTTGCGCAGTGTCGTCTGTGCGATGAGTGAGGTGGCGCGGAAGTAGTCCAGTACCTTGACGACGGCTGCTTGCGGGTCAACCACCCTGAAGTAGACCACTGCATTTACTTTCACCGTGACATTATCCTTGGTAATAACGTCCTGTGGAGGGACATCCATGGTCACTACTCTGAGGTCTATCTTCACCATGCGGTCGATAAAAGGGATGATGATAAAGAAGCCAGGCCCCTTGGCTCCAATCAGCCGTCCCAGGCGGAAAATAACGCCACGCTCATATTCCTGGACAACCTTTAAGGCCATAGGAACAATCATGAGCACCAGTAACACGATGACGCCGATAATAATGGGTGTATTCATTCGTCTACCTCCTTTATATTGCTATTTTTTGTTTACGTACAGTTTCAAGCCATCGACCCGGGTAATCGTCACCTCCTCTCCTGGTTCAGCATGCCCGGTTTCTGATACAGCGGTCCAGAGCTCGCCCTTGAGGAGCACCATGCCCTCCGGATTCAGGGCGATTCTAACAGTGGCCGTCTTGCCGATTAGCTCCTCTTTGCCGGTGGTTGCCTGGCGGCGGTGAGCCGCAATCACCCGGCTAACCACAAAGACAAAGAAAGCAGCGATGATGATGGTGGTGGTAGCAATTAAACCGGGATTTACCTGAAACATGGGACCCCCCTTAAATAGAATTAGAGAGCCGAGCACCAGTGAGGTGATACCTCCGGCGGTAAGCATGCCGAAACTGTGAGTAAACAGTTCGGCAGTGAAGAGAGCGAAGGCCAGCACAATCAGCAGAACCCCGGCATAGTTTACCGGCAGCATCCCCAGCGAATAGAAAGCCAGCAACAGGGAAATGCCGCCGATAACGCCGGGGAAAATCAGCCCGGGATTATACAGTTCAGCGGCGATGCCAATCATCGCCAGGCTTAACAGCAAATAGGCGATATTGGGGTCACTGATGGCATAGAGGAAGCTTTCCATAGTCGTCATCGGATTATGATTTACCGTCGCGCCTTTAGTGCGCAGCGTGACCTGACGGCCATCAGGCATGACTACCTGCCGGCCCTCGAGCTGGGCAACGAGGTTATTGAGGTCAGGGGCAATCAGGTCAACGATATTTAGCTTGAGAGCCTCCCGTGCGTCGGCGGAAACACTCTCTCTGACCGCTTTTTCCGCCCATTCCATGTTACGTCCGTGTGCCTGGGCGAGTCCCCTGATATAGGCGGCGGCATCATTAACCACCTTTTCTTCCATCGTCGATGACATTGTTGCCTCACCCTGGGCACCGACTGATACCGGGTGGGCAGCACCGATGGCAGTGCTCGGGGCCATGGCGGCCACAGGAGCTGCCAGGGTAATAAAGACACCGGCTGAAGCCGCCCTCGCTCCGGAAGGAGACACATACACGACTACCGGCACGCGGGTGTCAATGATTTTCTTGATAATATCCCGCATCGCTGTGTCCAGCCCACCAGGTGTATCGAGCTGGATAATGCAGGCCACGGCATCACTCGCTTCGGCATGTTCAATACCGCGTTTGACATAATCGCTGACGACAGGGTTGATGGTGCCCTTGATATGGAGCACTTCAATGGTAGGGCTGGCTGCCCGGACATCGATAGCCATCAGGGCAACGGTCAGCAAACCCAGTAAGAAAAGAATGCGCATGTTTTTCCACATAATATCATATCATCAGCAGATTACCAGTGTTGGCAGCTATATTGTATAGTCACCGGTATGGGATTGCAAATGGTAAAAAGGGCGGGAGCAGGGGGATAGGTTGCCCAAATACTGGTTCTGTTTCATCGAGGTGCTTCACCGACAAAGGGGGTAAATAATGACTAACCCCCTTAAAAAAGCATTTGCGTCTTTAGCTCTATTTCCTTCTCGTATTTGGAAATTTCGTTTTCAAAAATGTCATAAGCATAAAGACGCATCGGAATTAGCGCTATTGACATATCCTTGGGCTTCTCATCTAAACGAATCAAGGCAGGATACCACTTCGTTTGAGATTGGTGTGGGGGTATATCGAGGGGCGTTAGTAACAATTGAAGAACTGGGACTTTCCGCTGAATCTCACCGTTGGGTAATTGGAACACTGCTTTATTCTGACCTTCGTCAAATTGATAATCAGATGGTGCAAAGTTTATACTGTTTGGCGCACCGCCTCGCATTTGAAAAACAGTCTTCCCCCTCGATGCAGGATTTACGAAAGCCAGAAGCAATAACACTAGATATGTGTCCTCTTTTGAGTCAACGAGAATCATCTCTTTTATTTTCATCTGAAGTGGTACATGGTAACGATGATATTCAACAACCGCCAAATAAACAGATAGACCAAGCGCAAATGCCGCCGCAATCGAAACAATTAAATCCCAAATTGAAAACGCATTTCCTAGGTAAATGTTTACAGTATTCATGCCCGTTATTGTATCACAATGGAAATAGCCTTAATATAGAATCACAGGAAGTAAAATGACGCAAGATAATCCTGAAAAAGATATGGTCGTGGTTAGGCGAAAGAAACCGCAAGGAATCGTCTTAGTCACAAAAGGCGATATAGCCCACCTTGAAGAAACGCACTATACTACGCCTGAAAAGATACTCTGTAAGTGGTGTGGTTCGGATGATTGCATCAAAAAGGGTATGCGGGAAGGTGTCCAGGAATACCTTTGTAACAAGTGCGGGCGCAAGTTCACTAATCGAGATAATCCCTACGGTATGAGAACAACCGTTGACCAGATTGGAAACAGTCTCACCAATTACTACAACGGGCTTTCCCTGGCGGATGTAGCCGTATCTCTAAAAGAGACCTACGATAACCCCGTTGACCGCTCAACCGTCTACCGGTGGCTACTCAAATATTCCGAGGCAGCCATAAAGCTATTCCAGCCTATCACGCCCAAAGTCTCTGAGCGGTGGGTGGCCGATGAAACCGCCATCAAGATAGACGAGAGGCTTTATTGGATATGGGACATAATCGACATCGACACCCGCTTCTTACTGGCAACATATCTATCGCCTAACCGTGGCACTCAACAAGCTAAAATCCTTATGGAGTTAGCTGCTAAGCGCGCCGGAAAAAGCCCAAAGCGGGTTTACACTGATAAACTGGCTGGATATTTAGACGGGATAGAACTGGCTTTTGGCGCCGACACCGAGCATATCACTGGTTCACCCTTCGAGGTAGATAACGACAACAACATCATCGAGCGTATGCAGGGCACTATCAAAGACCGCACCAAGGTAATCAGGGGCTTTAAGACTGTGCCAACAGCGAGCTTGATACTGGCTGGCTTCATGGTTCATTACAACTTCTTTAGACCTCACATGAGCCTGAAAGACTTACCACCCAAAGGGCTGGATAAGACGCCTGCGGAAGTGGCTAAGGTTATCAGACCTGTTAGAAATTGGACTGAGCTAGTCCGAAAGGTTGGGGGGACGGTATGAAACAAATTTTAAGTAAAAACAAGACTAAACCATTGCTTACAGAAGTAGAAATAGAGGCATTAAAGATACTAGTACCGCAAATAGCTCAAATAATATTAGGCGTTAAATCTCAACATGTGGAACGACTTTAGCCAATTCCTTATTGTTGGAGACTATGGTATCCATGAGCGCTAACAAAAGATTGATGATTTTAACTGTTAATTCAGGCGGTACATCAGGAACCTGCCTTTTTATTTCTTTTATTAAATCAGCCATACGTGGATTTATGCCTAATTCGGCGGTAAACATTTCAACAGTCATCGTAAGGTTTCTCTGTTTTATAGAATCCGAAAAACTACTAAGTAATTGTTCTGAGCTTAATCCGATAGTCATACCTCACCTCCAACAAAGGATGGTATTAGTATAAATGGGAGTAGCACCGATATGCAACAGAACCCAAATACTCTCGACGTTGAATAGCTCGTCAAGGTAGTGTAGAATCTATCCTGCAAGTCTTATTGTCTTCTTGATTTAGAAAGGTGTTATGAGAGCACAGAGATGTAAGGGAACCAGAGACCTGTCTCCGGAGGAGATGAAAGCATTTCGCCTGATTGAGGGCTTGTTCCGGGAGAGCTGTCTCAAGTGGGGCTATGGGGAGGTGAGAACACCGACTCTTGAGTATCTGCACCTCTTCACTTCTACCGGGACACTTACCCCCGGCAGGTTGGGCAAGGTATACTCCTTCCTTGACTGGGATGGCTGGAGTGGCGAGAGGGTGGTCTTGCGACCCGACGGTACTATCCCCATTGCCCGGCTTTATATTGATACCATGTCCGAGAAAGAGCTGGCTAAACTCTTCTACATCAGCAATGTCTTTATCTTTGAGGAGACCGGGCAAGAAACCAGGGAAAAATGGCAGGGTGGCGTTGAGCTTATCGGCGCTGGCTCCGCCGCCGCTGACGTCGAGCTAATGATACTGGCTCGAGAAGTTTTGCAGAAGCTGGGTTTTAAGGATATCGAGCTAAGACTATCACATGCCGGCCTTATCAGGGAGCTATTGCGAAGGTTCAAATTGAGCCCTGAGGAACAGGCCGTAATGTTTGACCAGATTCTGGATGGGGATGTTGCCTCCCTGGCCAAGCTCAAGCTGGATAGCCCGGAGCTGGGGCAGGCGATGGTGCCCTTGCTTAATCTTAAGGGCAAGTCCGCCGGCTTTCTGCAGAACATGAAGACTCTCCTTAATCACACGCTACCGGAGTTGGAGACTCACTTTGATAACTTTATCAATATTGTCGACCTTCTGGAAGCGCTCGGCTGCGACTATCAGATTGATATCGCCTCCGGCAGGGGCTTTGAATACTATACCGGAGTGATGTTCCAGTTTCTGGTGGGCGGGGAGCCGGTTGGTGGTGGGGGACGCTATGACGCTCTGATTCCTTTGCTGGGGGGCAAAGACACACCGGCCTCCGGTTTCGCTCTTTATCTCGACCGCCTGATGAATCTGCTCATACCGGCAATGCTGGCACAACCTCCGGCGCGGCGGATTCTGATTAAGGCAAATGCAGCCAATGAAGCCTTCCTTGTGATTGGCTGCCTCCATGATGCCGGTTATGCGGCTGAGGTAGACCTGGGCGGGCCTGAACCAGCCAACCTGAGATGGCTTTTGGAAGTTCAGGATAAAACACCTATATTTACTTTGACCGACCGGATTAAGCGTAAAAAATTCAAGGCGCAGAATACCGATGAGGTTCTGGCTCTACTGAAGCGTGGGGAATAGAGAGCCAAAGAGATACAAAGTCTCTAAATAGAGGGAGAATTAAAGAGGGGCGAAGCCCCTCTTACTAAAATCCCCTTCCCCTTGTCAAGGGGAAGGGGAACAGGGGATAGGGTTTTACCATGGAGAAACAACTAAAAATAGCCTTACCAAAAGGCAAACTTTTAGCCGAGACGGCAGGCCTACTGGAAAGAGCCGGCTGGGGGCTGGATGGGTATCATGAGGCGGCGCGTTCCTACCGTCTTCAATCTGAGACATTCCCCGAACTTTTCGCCAAGGTGTTCCATGAAAAGGATGTCCCGATTCAGGTCGCGGTGGGTAATTACGACCTCGGCATTTGTGGCCTGGACTGGGTGGAAGAGCTGCTGGTGAAATATCCAAGCTCCGCCCTGATTAAGGTGAGAAACCTGGGCTACGGAGAGGGTGCCTTATACGTGGTGGCCAGCCGGCGGCTACCCTGCGCCGAGGTAATGAAATCCACGGGAGGTATTACCCGTATCGCCAGCGAGTACCCCAACCTGGCCGAGTCCTATGCCCTCAACCTGCGGCTGAAGCGTTTTAGCGTCTTCCCGCTCTGGGGAGCGGCCGAGGCTTATCCCCCGGAAAGCGCCGAGCTTGCCCTGATTTCAGGTAGTCGGGACAGTACCGTTTTCAACCATGACCTGGTGCCGGTGAGCAAAGCCCTTGATTTTAACACCTATCTCATCGCTAACAAAGATAGCTGGGAAGGGAAAGACCTGAGCCGGGTATTATCTTCACTAGAAAGTAATCTGGCTCGACCCAAAAAGCGAGCCAAGTCTACCGCCGGTGTGACCGGAACCGAGGCTGGACAATACTCCACTAATGATGAGTCTGAGGGGACACTCCGGCTGGCTTTACCTGATGGCCACCAGCAGTTGCCCATCGCTCAGTTGCTCACCAGGGCGGGCATAAAGGTTGATGATTATCCCTCAACCACCGGAAATCGCCGTCCCACAACGAGTTTAGGTAGTGTTGCCATTAAAGTGATTCGACCCCAGGATATGCCGCTTCAGGTGGCCAATGGCAGTTTTGACCTGGCTATCACCGGCCGGGACTGGCTTACGGAGCACCTCTATCAGTTCCCATCCAGCCCCGTCACCGAGCTTCTCGACCTCGCATTGGGGCGGGTAAGGCTGGTGGCAGTGGTTGTCAAAGAGCTACCGGTAGATGATATCTATGCGTTCCGGCAGCTTGAGCAATCTACATCCATCAGGGTTGCTTCGGAATACGTTAATATCGCCGATAAGTATGCCCGGGATAATCGCCTTGGCATGTACCGGGTGATTCCTACCTGGGGAGCCAGTGAAGCCTTTTTACCTGAGGATGCCGACCTGCTCATTGAAAATACGCAAACGGGGCGAACCATCGCCGAGCATAACCTCAAAATTATTGATACCCTGTTTGAATCGACGGCCTGCCTCATCGGTAATAAAGATAGCATCGCTAACCCGGCCAAAACAGCAAGGATACAGGCCATTACCGAAACGCTGCGTGGTGCAGTGGAGAGGGCATAAGCTTTCATCTGCCAAAAGTGATATTATCAAAAGAATATCTATGAACCTATCCCCCTGCCCCCCTTCCCTTTTTAAGGGAAGGGGGTGTAGAAGTAAGAGAGGGGCTTCGCCCCTCTCTAAACTCTCCTCCTTTTAGGGTGGAAGAAAGAATAGGATAGTCAAAGAGAGGCGAAGCCTCTCTTAAAAACCTCTTCCCCCTTTCCTGAAAGAAGAGGGGGATACAGGGGGTGAGGTGATAAATAATCTCAGGGTAGCGAAGGACGAAGAAGTTGAGAGTAATCGAGGGCTTTAAGGCAGCTAAAGCAGCGCTATCGAGGCAGGCTCCGGCGGAGCTTTACCCGGTTTCACCGAGGTTAAAACAAAGGTTAATGGCGCTTTTCGGTACTGACGCCCCGGAACAAGCCGTCCAGCAGATTATCCAGGAAGTACGCCAGCATGGTGATGCCGCTCTTCTTGACTATACCCTGAAGATTGACGGTATCAAGTTAGCCTCGCTGGAGGTAACAAAAGAGCAGATAAAGAGCGCTTATCATGAGGTTGATGCTGAGCGAGTGTCCGCACTCAAGCTGGCGGCGGAGCGAATACGTGCTTTTCACGTGGCACAAAAGGATAGTATCTGGGGAAGAGCCAGCGAGTCAGGCTCAGGCTGGCTGGCTCACTCGCTGGAGAGAGTCGGTGTTTATGTCCCCGGTGGTACGGCCAGCTACCCATCAACCGTGTTGATGACGGCGATTCCCGCCCGGGGTGCCGGTGTCAAAGAAGTCATCCTGGTGACGCCTCCCGGGGCAAATGCTAAGGTTCCGCCGCTAACCCTGGTGGCGGCTGAGATGGCCGGGGTCGACCGCGTTTTCGCTATCGGCGGTGCCCAGGCCATTGCCGCCCTGGCCTTTGGTACGGAGTCCATCCCCCGGGTAGACAAGATTTGTGGCCCGGGTAATATTTTTGTCGTCCTGGCCAAGAAATTGGTCTATGGTGTCGTTGGTATTGATGGACTTCAGGGGCCGAGCGAGGTGCTTATCATCGCTGACGCAACGGCTCATCCGCAATACTGTGCTGCCGACCTGCTCGCCCAGGCGGAGCACGACCCACTGGCCTCGCCTATCCTGGTGACTACCTCGAAAAATCTGGCCGGGGAAGTGAATCGTGAGGTGGAGAAACAACTGGGCAAATTGCCACGGCAGGCTATCGCCGTCGAATCCCTCACGACTAGGGGTATCATCGCCGTGGTCGATAATATCGATGAGGCCATTGAGCTGGCGAACCTTTATGCCCCGGAGCACCTCAGCCTGATGGTGGAGAAGGCTGCTTCCTATGTTGACCGCCTCTCTAATGCCGGGTGTATCTTTGTCGGGGAAAGGTCAAGCGTGGTGCTGGGCGATTATGTGGCCGGGCCGAGCCATGTCTTACCCACCGGGGGTACGGCACGCTTTAGCTCGCCGCTTAACGTGAATGATTTTATCAAGATTACCAATGTGGTCACTATCGATGAGGCAAGTTTGAAGTACCTGGGGCCGGCGGCACGGGATATTGCCAGGGCGGAAGGACTTGACGCTCATGCTAGAGCAGTGGAGAAAAGGATGGAGGCGCCGGGCTAAGCACACATACCAATTACTAACAATATAGAATGGACTCAGGGTAAGAATGATGCTATTCAAATAGAAGGTGCCATTCTGGCGAATGCCAGAATCCAGATACCACCCTGCTCCTGGATTCCAACCTACGCTGGAATGACAGTTAATGAACGTATGCAGACTATTATGAGACACTTGGCTAGTAGAAGGAATTAAGAAAAAATGTCTGAAGGTATTGAAAAACTGATTCGGCCTGACCTGGCTCATTTTGCCGGCTATTCCGCCCGGATATCCCCGGAGACACTGGAAGGGGAGGTTGATGTTCCGGTCGAAAATATTATCAAGCTGGATGCCAACGAGAACCTTTATGGCTGTTCACCGAAAGTGAACCAGGCACTGGCGACCTATCCCTACCTGAATATCTACCCTGACGATAAGCAAACCAGACTCAGGAAATTGCTGGAGGGGTATAGCGGGGTTGATACCCGGCACATCGTGGCCGGTAGCGGGAGCAACCAGCTCATCGACCTCATCCTCAGGCTATTTCTCACCGGTGGTGACGAGGTGATAAACTGCGTCCCCACCTTTGGTATCTACCGTTTCAGCACCGAGCTGTGTGGTGGTCGTCTGGTGGAAGTGTCCCGGGATGAAAACTTCGCCATCGATGTCAGCGCCGTCAAAGTCGCCATCACGAACAGAACGAAGGTCATCTGCCTGGCCAACCCGAACAATCCATCGGGGACAATTACCCCGCGGCGGGACATACTGGAGCTATTGGATACTGGTTTACCCGTGCTGCTTGACGAGGCTTACTACGAGTTCAGCGGGCAAACCGTGGCACCGCTGCTGAGACAGTATCAAAATCTCATGGTCTTACGCACCTTCAGTAAGTGGACGGGGCTGGCCGGCTTAAGGGTGGGCTACGGTTTTTTCCCGCCAAAGATTGCCGAACTCTTACTCACCATCAAGATACCCTATAACGTCAATATCGCTGCCCAGGTAGCGGTCGAGGCTTCGCTGGAAGATATCGATTATCTGGTGGGAACGGTCAAGGCCATCATTGCGGAAAGGGAAAGGCTTTTCGCCCTGTTAAAGAGGGTCAAGTGGTTAAAACCCTACCCCTCTCAGGCCAACTTCATTCTCTGCCTGGTGCTGAAAGGCGAGGCGGTAGAGCTACGGCAGAAGCTGGAGAAGAAGGGAATACTGGTGCGCTACTTCGAGCAGGGGCGGTTAAAGGATTTCATCCGCATCAGCGTGGGCAAGCCTGAGCACACCGATGCCCTGATGCAAGCACTTCGTGAGATTGAGGCGACTTTATAGGTTGACCTACCTTCATTGAAGAGGGGAGAGAAAAGAGATATTTCTACTATAATGTTAATGAGAACTAATTTGACCCTAGGGAAAGATGATTGGCAAAGTCTTAGGCACTATCTTCACATGTTTCACGATTGTGATTGCTTGGGGTGGGATTGGTGAGAACCCAGCCAGTGCCGACTATAGTGCTGAGAAAGAAGCCCGTAATTCTTTAAGTGCTGTTAGTAGTGCCACTAGTCGGCTTATGGTTCATTTTATTGACGTAGGACAGGGTGATGCTATCTTGATTGACTATGGTAGTTATGAGATGTTGATTGATGGAGGCCAAGGTGGTGACAGTGCGGGTTACATCTCTCCTTATGTTAACGGCGACCTCGAAGTAGTGGTAGCTACCCATCCTCATGCCGACCACATCGGGGGCCTTATTGATGTGCTGGACACCTACGTTGTTGATGATATTTGGCTTAATGGAGATAATGCTACTACGCAGACGTATAAGAACTTTACGGCTAAGGTCACTGCGGAGGGAGCACAAGTGCATCAAGCCCAAAGGGGAGATCAAATCAACCTTAGCACGTTGACCTTCGATGTTCTACATCCCGTGTTGCCCCTCGGTTCTGACACAAATGAGAACCCGATAGTGTTGAAACTCTCTTTTGGGCAGGTGGACTTTCTGTTTACTGGCGATGCTGGTGCTGGAGCAGAGACAAGCTTGCTCTCAACTGGTCTCATTGACGATATTGAAATCTTGAAGGTGGGCCACCACGGCTCTAAATATTCCTCAACATCAGACTTTCTTACTGCAACTCAACCTGAGATAGCCGTATATTCTGCTGGTTCAAATAATACTTATGGACATCCGGCGCCGGAAACAATCGCCCGCCTTCATGGTATTGGAGCAAGCATCTATGGCACTGACGTCTATGGGACCATCATAGTCACGACCGATGGAACATCATACGCCGTGGCTGGTGACGCGAGTGCCGATAGTAAAATCGACGTTATCGATATAACCATGATAGAGCGAATCATGGCTGGGTTAGTGCTCTCAACCCTCGGCGCTGATGCCAATCTTGACGGGACTGTAAACGCTCTTGATATCACTAAAGTGGAGAGGTTTATTGCTCGCTTACATTAAGCAGCAAGGAAATTGATGTACATCGCCATTGATACCTCAACCGATACCGCCAGCCTGGCGCTGGTGCAGGATGGTGCCATACTGGCAGAGCTGACCTGGCACTGCGGGCAAAACCATAGCACCCAGCTCCTGCCTCAGCTATCTCACCTGCTGGCCCAGGTAAAGCTGGCGCTCAGCTCGGCGGAGGGCATTATCGTCGCCAGGGGGCCGGGGAGCTATAATGGACTGCGCGTCGGGATGAGCACGGCCAAGGGATTGGCCTTTAGCCTGGATATTCCCATTGTCGGCATCAGCACCCTGGAACTGGAAGCCTACCAGCATGCCGGGCGTGGTTTGCCGGTCTGCCCTATCCTGAATGCCACCAGGGGCGAGATTGCCACCGCCATGTATCAGTTGAAAGAAGATGAGTGGACTCAGCTTAACGGCGAGCATCTGACCACTGTTGATGCTCTTTGCTCATTGATAATCAGTCCCACCGTGTTTTGCGGTGAGTTTGTGCCAATTATCGCCGCCGAGCTTCGCCGGCAACTCGGAGGAAAAGCGGTGATACTGTCTCCTGCTGCCGGGTTACGGCGGGCCGGCTTCCTGGGTGAGCTTGGGCTGAGGCGGATTAGCGCCGGCGACGATGATGACCCGGCCACCCTGCAGCCATCTTACCTGCGCGGGCCGGCGATTACCCAGCCCAAACACTCCCAAAAAGAAGGTCAGTTAAGTGAGTGAACCGGCGATAATCCTGGAGAAAGTGAATAAGAGCATCGGAAACCGTGCGGTTCTTAAAGAGGTAAGCTTTACCGTCGAGCCAGGGGATATCTTCGGCTACCTCGGCCCTAATGGCGCCGGCAAAACTACTACCATTAGAATCATACTGGGTCTTTTCAAGCCTGATTCCGGCGTGGTTTCTATCATGGGACAGGATATCAAAGTGGATAAAAACCGGAAGAGGATTGGCTTTCTCCTTGAATCGGATGGACTGTACGATAACATGAGCGCTTATGAGAATATGGTTTATTATGCTCAAATCTATGGGATAGCTGAGCCGGCGCAGGTAATTGAAAAGGTGTTGAAACTGGCCGGGCTATCGGATAGAGCTAAAGATAAAGCCGGCGCCTACTCTAAGGGAATGAGGCAGAGGCTGACGCTGGCCCGCGCCATGGTGCACAACCCGGATATCCTGATTCTGGATGAGCCAACGGCGGGCGTTGACCCTTCCGGACAGATAGAGGTGAGGCAGATTATCCTGGAAATGGCCCATCAGGAGGGCAAGACCGTCTTCTTAAGCTCGCATAACCTTGACGAAGTACAGCGTATCTGTAATCGGATTGCCCTTATCGATAGAGGTGAGATAAAGCTCTATGGTAAACTGGATGAGCTGCAAAAGAAGATGGGTAGTGGAGAGGTAGTGATTGAGACGGCCGAGCCTGTTACCGAACCAATCCTGGTGGAACTGGAAAAGCTTGCCGGGGTAAGCATCCGGAATAGCGAGGGAAGGACTCTCGTTCTCAACACAGGTAATAACAGTGGTGCTGTGGCGGATATGGTCAACTTCCTCTCCCAACGTGGTGTCAGGATAGAGCAGGTGAAACGAAGAGAGGCTTCGCTTGAGGAAATCTATGCCACTATCTTAAAGGAGGCAGAGCGGAAATAGCCATGCACCAGGTCATTATTATTGCCAGGAAAGACATCAGGGAAGCCCTCCGCAGTAAATCCACCTATTTTTATCTCTTATTTCTGTTTTTTGTTGTCTTCCCCTATCTTGATGGTGCCAGGAGTGTCATCAGTCATCTCGCCGTGCAAAAGACGACCTCCATAGAGATTGTTCCGGCGCTCAAAATGTTTTTGAACAATCTTGTCCATACTTTGCCTCTCGTTCTTACCATGCTCTTCTGTTCCTTTCTCTCTACTTATGCCGTCGTCATGGACAAGACTAAGCGTACCCTCGAATCTCTTCTGGCGACCCCGGCCAGCCTGAAACAAATCTGGTTGGGCAAGAGTCTGGCTGTCGCTATCCCCAGCGTCATCATTACCTTCCTGTTTTCGTTTCTGGCTTTAGTTGTTATCAACCTGGTAGTCATTGTCCCGCAGGCGGGCGTCTTCATCTGGCCGGATGGCCTATCCCTGGTTACCGGACTGGTGATTGTGCCGGTGATGGCTTTCTTCGTTGTTTGCATCGTCAGCTTTCTCCAGCTAATCATGACCAATCCCAGGATAGCTAATTTTGCCTTTATCGGTATCTTCCTGGGGTTTTATTTCACCACAATCACTGAATTAACCGCCCTGTGGGATTTTAGTCTCATTTACCTGGCGGCTACGGTTATCCTGGCCGTGACGACGCTATTACTCGGCCGCTGGCTGAATAAAGACCGGGTGGTTTTGAGTAGCAAGGGGTAAAAAGGAGAATCATGGCAACCTGGCCGCAAGTATCGCTTGACACGGGTATTGACTACCGCCGCTGCTTTGGCTGCGGGCAGGAGAATCCCATCGGATTGAAACTGAAGTTCCAGTGGGATGGCCAGGTGGCAAGGGCCGAGTTTGCCCCCGGGGAGCTTTATCAGGGCTGGCCGGGGCTGGTTCATGGTGGTATTATTATTTGTCTGCTTGATGAAGCGATGTCCTATGCTGCCCTCTTCGATGGTATGCAGTGCCTCACTGCGGAGCTACAGGTCAAGCTGAAACGCCCGGCCCCGGTGGACGAGCTACTTGTTATCACCTCCTCGATAAGCCGGAAGCGGCGAAAACTGGTCGAGACCAGCGCGACCGTATCCCTGAAAGATGGTACCGTGATTGCGGAAGGCACCGCCAAGCAGTTTGTCACTAATTCAACACTGAAAAGGTGAGGTCGTTTAGCAACCTATCCCCCTGCCCCCTTCCCTTCGAAGGGAAGGGGGATAAAGGGTGAGGGGTTGCTAAAGAATCTCAAAGGGTAATATTAATAATAACGGAAGGAGCGAATACATGGAAAAATCTCTGGTTCTTATCAAGCCTGATGCAGTACGGAGCCGGTCAGCCGGGGCAATTCTCAGCCGTTTTGAGAAAGCAGGACTTAAAACCATCGCGTTGAAGATGCTCTGGCTGGACAAGGAGCTAGCGCAACGCCACTATGCGATACATGCCGGCAAACCATTTTTTAACGACCTGATAAGCTATATTACCTCGGCCCCGATAGTGGCCGTCGTCCTTGAAGGTAAAGACGCGGTGGCTGTCATTAGGAAAACAATGGGAGCAACCGACCCGGCCAAAGCGGAACCCGGCACCATCCGGCACGATTTCGGCATCGATATCCAGCAGAATGCGGTTCATGGTTCTGATGCCGTCGAGACCGCCGAGAAGGAAATCAGGCTTTTCTTTACCCCGGGGGAAATCCTTGATTACTGAATCCTGATGACGGGGACAGCCTCGCTCCATAGCTCATCGAGTCGATAGTACTGGCGCTCGAAGGGAGCGAAGATGTGGATGATGACATCACCGAAATCGAGCAGTACCCAGCCTGAGTCCATGGTACCCTCGCGGTGATAGGGTAAAACACCCTCTTTCTTCAGGGCATGCTCGATTTCTTCACAGATAGCTTTTAACTGCCGCTCACTTTCCCCGCTACAGATAACAAAGTAGTCAGCAAAGGTGCATACCTTGCGGGCATCGAGCAAAATAATATCTCCGGCCTGCTTCTCACCGGCCGCCTCTACCGCTTTACGGGCAACATCTAATGCTTCCAGTACTCTAACCTCCAAAGAGAAGAAGGCTTATCCATCTCTATTGTAGCACAACACTCAGCATCACGGTTCCATTCGGTCTTGGTGGTTGGTGAAATAGTTGTCATTGCCAGGAGCGTAGCGACGTGCCTGCACGCCGAAGTGCGTTACGGCACGCAGGCGTGGCAATCTGGGCGGGGCTGATACAACCTCCCAGTCCCCTCTGGATTCCCGCTTTCGCGGGAATGACATTAAAGGGAGATTGCTTCGCCTCCGCCTGCGGCGTATGGTCTCGCAATGACAGACCAACCAAATGCAAATAAAACCGGTTTAGCGATTTGAAATGCCGGCATAAATCCCTTCTACCTTCTTGGCTATCCTGCCCCAGTTAAATGTCTCCTGAACCAACTGCTTTCCCTTCTTCCCAAACTCAAGCCTGGCGCTGGCATCATCCAGCAGGCGCACTATCGCCCTGGATAAGGCCTCTTTATCAAAAGGGACAGCCAGTCCGGCCTGCTCATGGATGACATCGGCAATACCGCAGCGGTCGGTGACCACTACCGGTATGCCGCAGGCACAGGCTTCCAGGATGGTGATGCCGAATATCTCATAGCTCGATGGCAGCACGTAGACGTCAGCATCAACATAGGCTTGTAGCTTATCTCGACCATAAAGTGTGCCGGTTAATAGCACCCTATCACTGATGCCCAGGCTGGTGAGCAGCTTTTCCAGGGCAGGTCGATAGCCACCATCCGGGCCTACAACAACCAACCTGACATCGGCGGTGCTCCGGGCAATATCGGCGAAGGCCCGGGCCAGCAGGTCGAGTCCCTTGATGCGGTGAATGCGGCCCAGGTAGAGGACTATTTTCTCATTATCCGCTAAACCATGCTTGCTTCTAAACTCGCCTCTTTGGGGCAAATTCTCAAATTCAGCGAGGTTAATTCCGTGGGGGACAATCTCAATTTTTGCCTCACTGACGCCCATGTCCTGGTATTGCTCAGCTTCTACTTTGGTGACAGCAATAAGTCTGGCGGCGTCCTGTAAAATGTTGTATCCCCAGAGGTTATCGAAAATTCTTTTCAGTGTTTCTTTGCCCATGATGCGTGGTAGCGAGCCGTGAGCCTGCAGGACATAGGGAATACCGTATTGCTTCGCATAGTGATGGATGAGAATGTTTTGGAAGGTCCGGTAGTTGTGCAGGTGGATGACATCAAAGCGTTTAACCTCATCCCTTGCCCGGGCGATCATGCCGGGAGTTACCTGGAAATTGAGCAAGGCAAAGGTTTTAAAGGCGCAGACTTCACTCTCGGGGAGATACCTGCGATATTCCTGCCCTATCTGGAGGTCGCTGGTGTAGAGGGTCAGCCGGTGACCTCTCTGGCTCAGTTCCCTGGATAACTGGTAGGGTACCTCCGCCGAGCCACCATGCACCGGTGAGAAGAGATTGGTTACCTCCAGGATTTTCATCTTCGGCCGGTATTACCTGCTGACCCGGTGCTTCTCTTTAATTCCCATATAACCAGCCCACAGAGTTTTACCTGGCAGAGACTGCTTACCCGGTATTTTACTGCTGACCTAGAATCTGGCGCAGGCTTCTATCCTATCGTGATTCTCCACAATCCAGTCGTAGACTCTCTTGACGCCTGCCTTCATTTTGGTCTTCGGCGCGTAACCCAGCACTTTCCTGGCCTTTTCAATCGAAGCGCGGCGGCGGATAATCTTGTCCCAATCGCGCCGTGGGGCAAAGGTAATCTCTGCGGTATTACCGGTAACTTCATTGACCATTTTTGCCAGGTCGATAATCTTTGTTTCGGTCTCCGAAGCCAGGTTAAAGGCATCACCGACGGCTTCAGGAATGACGCCGCATCTCATCGTGCCATCAACGATGTCCTCAACAAAGGTGAAGTCCCTGGTCTCCTCGCCCGTGCCCAGCAGACGTAAGGGTTGGTTATGCAATGCTGCCCACATGAAGATTGGAGTAACGTTGCGGTAAGCCCCGGGTATCTCGCCCGGGCCGTAGACGTTGAAATAGCGGGCGATAGCCACCGGCAGGCCGTAGTGGTTGTGGTAGAAGTTGCAATAGAGCTCTCCGAGAAGTTTGGTAATCTGGTAGGGGGTGTCAAGGTGCAGGGAAACAAAATCCTCCTTGAGCGGCAGGGGTGCCTCGCTACCATAGACCGAGCAACCAGAGGAGGCAAAGACAACTCTCCCTGCCTTGGTCAGGTGAGAGTATTCGAGGACCTTCAGCAGGCCCTGACCGTTGACCAGCAGGTCAGTTTCGGGGTAGTCGACCGAGTTCTGATTGGCGAAATGGGCAGCCAGGTGAAAGACGTAGTCGAGCTTCTGGGAAAAAGCCCGTTTCAGTGCTTCCTCATCAAGGACACTGCCTTTGATGAAGACAACATTCGGTGCTACCGGGATATTCCACTTTTCCGCGGCGGACAGGTCATCCAGAACGATGATTCTGGCGGCTTCAGCCTTGATTAAGGCTTTGGTCAAATTTGACCCGATGCAGCCGGCGCCGCCGGTAATGAGGACATTTTTGCCTTTGTATTCACTTCGATAGTCTGCCATGTTTTTCCTGTGTATCTCCTTACTATTTTTTCGTTATCGGAGAGAGGCGAAGCCTCTCTTTAACTCTCCGCTCCGTTAATGAGCATCTGAGAAGGTAACCATGAATCTTTTACTTGACGTTACTCATTTCTGCTTGCCAGGTTAAGCGCAGGCCTTCCTTGAGGTCTACCTTCGGGCTGTAGCCCAGAACCTTTTTGGCTTTTTCAATGTTCGCGCGACTGTGCTTGACTTCCCCAACTCTGAAATCAGCATAGATAACCTCGGTCTTTTTACCATTCAGCTCATTGATGATGCTGATAAGCTGGTTCAAGCTACTTCCCTGGCCGGTAGCAATATTGAAAATCTGTCCCACCGCCGCCGGTTGCGTTGCCGCCAGGATATTAGCCTGGATGATATCACTGACGTAAAGATAATCCCTGGTTTGCTCGCCGTCCCCAAAAACCTGGAGCGGCTTCCCTTCTCTAATCCTGCCGAAGAATTTGGGGATGACATTGGGGTAGCCGCTGGTGCCCAGTCTCGGACCATAGGCATTGAAATACCTGATTGAGGTCGTTGGTACGCCATAGACTTTATAGAAGGCAAAACAATATTTTTCCGCAGCCAGTTTGCTGACGGCATAGGGGGACTCCGGATTCAGGGGGTGGTCTTCATCTACGGGCAGGTATTTTGCCTCTCCAAAAATGGCCGCCGAGGAGGAATAGACTATCCGGGTGATTTTGGCCTGTTTGCATGCCTCCAGGACATTCAGCGTCCCTTTGACATTTATCTCCATATCGTAGCCCGGGTCTTCGATGGACTTGATGTTGCCGACATTGGCTGCCAGGTGAAAGACATACTCTACCTGGGGCACGACTTTACGGAGCACCTCTTTATCCAGGATACTGCCCTTAACGAATTTAATGCGGTGCTTGCTTTTCTCCAGGTTTGAGAGCAGACCGGAAGACAGGTCATCCAGCACAATTACGTTGTTCTCCTCGGATATTTTATCAACCAGGTTGGAGCCGATGGCCCCGGCACCGCCGGTGACCAGGATATTTTTACCTTTAAGTTCCTCTCGCTTCGGTGTCATTCTATTTTCGGTGGTAACCTCCTTGATTACTCTCTTCAATTCGCCGGCAAGGCTACCCGCCGGCAGGGTAAGCCCGTTTCATCCATTCAATCGCCTTGGGTATCCCCTGTTCCAGCGGTACTTTGGGGTCGTGTTTCAGGTCTCGCCTGATTTTAGAGAAATCCATATGCTTGACCCGGGTGGTAAATGGCTCTCCCTGCTTATAGGTAACCTTGGCGTCACTCTTGCCCAGGTTTTTCAGGATGAGGTCGGAGACGTACTTGATATCGTGCTCCCACTCTTCCTTCCCGCCGACATTATAGGCTTCCCCCGGCTTGAAGTTGTCCACGATATTGGCGAAGGTACGGGCGGTATCCTCAACAAAGTCGAAGATGCGCTGGTGTCCCAGGTAGACGGTGTAGGGGATATCGTTTAATGCCTTATAGATGAAGTTAGGGATAACGCCGCGGTAGGGGCTGTAGTGCTCGTGGGGGCCGTAGGCATTAACCGGGCGCACCCGGACTGTTTCCGTACCGAACATTTCGGCGGAGTTTAGCACCTGCATCTCGCCAACCCATTTGGTCATGGCGTAGTCATTCATCTGTTTGAGGGGCACTTTATCCATTACGTCTTCACTCATTACCCCATCATAATCACCGTAGACTTCAGCGCTGCTGAAGAATATCATCCTGAACTTCTTCTTTTCCTGGAGTCGGGTCATGTTCTTGGTACCGATGACGTTGGTCTCCCAGAGGTTTTCGTAGTAATCCTCGCCGTTCCAGCGGCCATATTCGGCGGCCAGGTGATAGACATAGTCGAACTGATGCTGGTCAAAGAGCCGCTCCACCTGCCGGTGCTCTCTGACGTCACAGCGGGTGAACTTCGCCCGTGACGTGTTATAGAGGTCGCAGACCCAGACATCGTGTCCTCTTCTTTCCAGTTCGAGCACCAGATTCGTGCCGATAAATCCTGAACCACCGGTAACCAGTATTCTAGCCATTTTCAACCTCAGTCAATATTTTAACGATTTTCTCGCTCGTCCGGCCATCACCAAAAGGGTTGTGCCACCGTTTGTCCTGTCCGAGCATGACCCGCGCACATCGCGCAATGCTATCAGGTGATGTTCCCGCCAGGATGTTAGCTCCGACCTCGATGGTTTCCGGACGCTCAGTATTATCTCTAAGAGTAACACATGGGACACCGAGGATACAAGTTTCTTCCTGTACCCCGCCGGAATCAGTGAGGACAAGACGGGCGCTACTTTCCAGTTCCAGGAAGTCAAGGAAATCCACCGGCTCAATAAGCCTGATGCCTTCCGGTTTAAGGCCAAACTCAGTCAGCATCTTTCTGGAGCGGGGATGGATGGGATAAATTACCGGGAGGGCAAATTCAGACGCCACTTGGTGGATACCATCGAGGATAGCGGTAAACCGGGCCCGGTCATCGACGTTCTCCTGGCGGTGGAGGGTAACCAGAAAATAACCCTTTGGTTGCAGCCCCAGGCCAGCAAGCACCCCGGCTTTCTCCCGGGCAATTTCACGGTTCTGGTAGACGGCGTCAACAATGGTGTTGCCGGTGACGAATATCCTGTCTGGGGGGATACCCTCGCCGCGCAGGATTGCAGCTGACTTCTCCGTAGGAGCGAACAGGTAGTCCGAGCAATGGTCGGTGAGAACACGGTTGATTTCTTCGGGCATGTTTCGGTCGTAGCTTCTTAAGCCTGCCTCGACATGACCGACTTTGATGTGGAGCTTGACCGCAGCCAGCGCTCCGGCCAGGACCGAGTTCGTATCACCCTGAACCAGAACTATACTCGGTTTTTCCTGCTCCAGGACTTTTTCCACGCCGGTAAGTATCTTGCCGGTTTGCTCCGCTGCTGAGCCGGAGCCAGCCTCAAGGTTATACCGGGCCGGTGGTAGCCGGAGCTGTTCAAAGAAGACTCTATCCAGCTTGTAGGAATAGTGCTGGCCGGTATGGAGAATGAGGTAGTCTTTCTTCTGCCTCTCCAGTTCCCGGATAATCGGTGACATCTTGATGATTTCAGGACGAGTCCCTAGAATTACCGCAACTTTCAACTGCTAACCCTCTTTGGCTCGTCCGCTCTGAGCTTATCTCCGGCTGGCCTGCTGACAAGACTCTTGAGGCGAAGCTTAATCACGCAAAAGGCTACTCCCAGGCCATGGACGACCGGATTCAGGCTATGGCTACCCGCGTGGTAAACGCAGTAGATAGGCACCTCGGTAATCACCAGCCCTTTCTTCCTGGCCTGTATCAACACCTGGACACTGAAGCCGAAGCCGTTCTCTGTAATATTCAGGGTGCTCAGGGCCTTTTTGCTGTAAGCCCGGTAGCAGCTCTGGGCATCGGAGACCTTTACTTTAGCGGCAAAGTTATAAAGCCAGGTAATAATATCGATACCGAATTTCCGGTAACGGGGCACCTGGCATTCTTTATCAAGAAACCTTGAACCGATGACGAGGTCAGCTTTACCTGCGAGGATAGGGGCGACGACGGCAGGAATTTCCTCCCCGTCATGTTGTCCATCCCCATCGAGCGTCACCAGGGCGTCTGCCCCCTTGCTCAGTGCTGTTTCAAAGCAGGTCCTGGTGGCGGCACCGGCGCCCTGGTTCATTTTATGCTTGACAACTACGGCTCCGGCGGTTCTGGCGACAAGCTCCGTATCATCGGTGGAGCCATCGTCAACCACCACCACCTCCGCCACATGCTTGTTTGCCTTGGAGACGACATCAGCGATGAACTGGCTGACATTATGGGCGGGAATAGCCGCAATAACTTTAAGTCCTCGCCCCCGGGAAGGGCGGGATGATTTTTTCATCGTATCTACCTGGCCACGGCGCGTGGTGAGCTTTCAATGAAGGACTCGGTGGTAACTTCCGGTCTCTTGAAATAGCCTGCTATACTGCCAGAGGGCCAGCCATTATCGGCTGACTCGCTTCTTCCCCAACGCCCTTTTCGCATATCAAGTTATTATACCGCAAAATGGTTACTAATGGAAGACTCTGTGCAATCGCCTGTTACTCAATACTAGTTGTCTCTGGCGATTGCGGCGAAACAAAGTAATCCAGGTAGATGGATTAGTCCGCCAAGATTGCTCATCGCTATGCTCCTCGCAATAACAATTGAAAAGTTACCTGTCCACCAAATGGGAACGTTGCCTTTAATCTCGCCGTCGTTCTGTTCGGTTTTGGTTGACCTCCTCACCTCACCCCCTGTATCCCCCTCTCCTCAAAGGAGAGGGGGAAGGTATTTTAGAGAGGGGGCGAAGCCCCCTCTCTTTTTTCGCCCCCTTCCCTTCGCAAGGGAAGGGGGCAGGGGATAGGTTATTACCAAATATCAACCATAAGCAAACAGAACCCTCGCCGTCACCAAATTGTTGGCCGGTTCACATTTATTGTATAATAGCCCTTACTGCGGTTTAGGAGTGGCGAAGTGAAAACAAGCGACCTGCGAGCTAAATTAATTAGTGGCGTGATGATGGCAATGTTCTTTGGCATTGCTCTCTTTTTACGTGTCTATCTCCCTTACAAACAGATTTTCACGGCCAACTGGGTAAAATATAGCGGTAACGATGCTTATTATCAGATGCGAATCGTGGACAACCTCGTCCGTAACTTTCCTCATCTTTCCACCTTTGACCCTTACCTGATTTTCCCGAATGGCCAGGGGGTGGGCAACGTCCATTTCTTCAACTGGCTGCTTGCCGCCGTTACCTGGGGGATTGGTCTGGGTTCGCCCAGTGAGCACCTTGTTGATGTGATTGGTGCCTATTACCCGGCGGTTCTGGGCGCCCTGGTGATTATCCCGGTTTATTTTATCGGTAAGGAGCTACTGGGGCGCTGGGCTGGTTTGCTCTCCGCCGGTCTCGTGGTCTTGCTTCCCGGGGAATTCATGGGACGTTCGATACTGGGCTATACCGACCAGCATGTTGCCGAGGCGTTATTCACCGCTTTCGCCATGCTCTTCCTGATTATGGCTGTGAAGAGAGCAGCCCAGGTACAGCTAACCTTCAGTCATCTGCGGCATCCGGACTGGCAAAAGATTGCTAAACCCGTTCTCTATAGTGCCCTGGCCGGTTTTTTCCTGGGGATTTATTTGTTTACCTGGCTGGGAGCGCTGCTTTTCTTCTTCCTCATTGCCTTGTATTTCCTGGCTCAGTTCATTATTGACCACCTGAAACATAAATCCACCGACTATCTTGGTATTGTTGGCTTTGTTCTCTTTCTCGTTGCCTTCATTTTCACGATACTCATTACGCAGGATACCCTGTATCTGGCTGCGGCGACTATCACCTTGCTTCTTCCGCTCGTTTTAAGCGTTATTTCCCGCCTGATGGCGAGGAAACTTAAGCCGGTTTACTATCCATTAGCGCTGGTCGGGTTGGGACTGGCCGGTCTGGGTGCCTTATACCTGGTGACTCCTTCCCTGGTGAAGACAATGCTGACCCAGTTTAGTTTTGTCTTCTTTCCCAGCGGTGTTTTGCTGACGACCATTGAAGCTCAGCCGTTGCTTTTCCCCGGTGGTCAATTCTCCATGGCGGTAGCCCTGGGTAATTTCACTACCGCCTTATTCTTCAGTCTCATCGCCTTGGTGGTTTTTATTTACCTCAGTATCAAACAAGGCAGTCCCGAAAAAACGGCGCTGGTGGTGTGGAGCCTGGTAATACTGGCGGCGACCCTGGGGCAACGCCGCTTCGCCTACTATCTGGCGGTTAACATTGCCTTACTGACCGGCTGTCTCTGCTGGTTGGTACTCAGCCGGACTGCTTTCAAGGAGTCTGTGACTAGGCCAGCGAGGGAGGTAGGCAGCAGGAAAGCCGTGCGTAGCAGGAACCGCTCCCAAGCTACCACCACCCGGTTAATCATGGCTTTTAGCCTGCTGATTGTCTTCTTTTTGGTCTTCTTCCCCAATATTAAGCCAGCCATTGATACCGCCAGCCAGGCACGTTTTGCTCCCAGTGATGCCTGGAGTAACTCACTTTCCTGGCTAAGGCAAAACACCCCGGAACCTTTTGGTGACCCTGATGCCTATTACCGTTTAGAGAAGAGTAACCAGTATCCCTACCCGTCAACGGCCTACGGAGTGCTGGCCTGGTGGGACTATGGCTACTGGATTACCCGTGCGGCACGGCGCATACCTAACGCCAACCCCAGTCAAGACCCGGTGGCGGTGAACACTGTCGCCAACTTCTTTACCTCGCAGGCAGAAGAACCAGCCAACAAAATCGCCAATGCGCTTGGCTCGGCCTACGTGGTGATTGACTATGAGACGGCCGAGAGTAAGTTCTGGGCGATTGCCCAGTGGGCAGGTCGGCGGGATACCGAGTTCATGGAGGACTACCTTGTGCAACAGGACAAGGGTATGGTGCTGGTCCGGCTTTTCTACCCGGAATACTACCGTTCCGTGTCTACCCGGCTGTATAATTTTGACGGTAAAGCGGTAACACCTGCCAATACCTATGTCATTTCTTATCAGGAAAAGACGGAATCAATGCCATACCGGGTAGTTACTAACATCCAGCAGTTTACCGGCTACCAGGATGCAGAAGCTTTTGTCTCCAGCAATCAAACGGGCAACTACCGGATAGTAGGTACCAATCCCTTTGTCAGTCCCGCACCGCTGGAAGCCATGCAGCACTACCAGTTGGTTTACAGCTCTCCGGAAACAACGACAGCGCCTAATGTGGGGCAGGTGCCATCCGTAAAAATATTCCAGTACACCAGGTAGAGGTATCCTATCCGGCTTACTGAACTAATGCTTACTTCAGCACATATTACAACTTACGGATGACCTCTTTCTCTAATTCCCCTTCTCCTCCTGAGGAGAAGGGGAATTAGAGAAAGAGGGGCTTCGCCCCTCTTAAACACTCCGCAGTTTACCTAATCGTTACTAGGAGGAGATTTAAGAGAGGAGGGCATAACCTCCTCCTTTGAGTCCCTTCTTAGTTGTCACTGCGTTCCTCGCAATGACAGGCCAACCGAATGCAAACAAGGCCTCTTTTGCCAGCAAATGAGGTTGACTTGAAGCAGTCATTACGATATGATTCTACCAATAAGGAGACAATTTAGTACACTGGGGCTCGTAGCTCAGGGGCAGAGCGGACGGCTCATAACCGTTTGGTCGTAGGTTCGAAGCCTACCGAGCCCAGAACCAGCCGCTTTCCGCAGGGAATATCGATATTTTCAGGGAGCTGGTGATGAGTACCGTGATTGTGCGGCTGCTGCTAATTTGGAAGATAAGAACCGTTACCGGTTTGTTATACAATCAATCGTAATCCTGGTCCGTAGCTGCATCGGTCTTGTCTGGGCATCGGCCGGGCCGCTGCTGCCGTTGATGATGCAGGCTTACGGGCTTAGCCGTGGGTCAGCAGGCTGGTTTGCCTCTGCCGCTCCTCTTACCATCGCTATCGTCTCCTTGCCCGTCGGCATTATTGGCGCCCGGTTCAGTCTCAAAAAAACCTTTGCCATCGGGGCATTTCTGCAGGCGGGAGGCATCCTGGCCCCTTTTGCCACGAACTACGGGCTACTCATGCTCACCCGGGTATTGTTTGCAGTCGGTACGGCCATTACCATTCCGGTGGCAACAGCGATTGCGACCGAGTGGTTTAGCAGCCGGAAATTGCCCCTTCTCAATGGTATCACGATGAGTTTTATTAACCTGGGAAGCGCCGTGGCCTTTATCGCTACCGTTCCCATTGCGACCGCTCTTTCCTGGAAAGCGCCGATAACCATTTACGGTGCCTTCGCCCTGACGTGCGCTACTGCCTGGGTTATCTTTGGCAGAGACCGGGCAAAAATACGTGCGGTGACAGACACGACCGGCGCTCCGGCAACGGAAAAGGGCCCGGAGCTTAGCCCCTGGCAAGTTCTTACCCACCGGTCTACCATCTTGCTTGGCCTTGCCGTGATGGGCTCATGGGGTTTCGGCAACGCGATAAGCTCCTGGCTGCCCAGCTATTACCACGAGGTTTTCAATATACCCCTGGCCACGGCCAGTTCCATCCTCGCGATACTTACCGTGGGAGGTACTATTGCCTGTCTTGCCGGCGGCATCCTTCCGGTGCGTCTGGGACGGCGGAAGCCTTTTCTGATAATCTCGGGAGTCTTTATGGGTTTGTCCGGTTTGAGCGCGATACTGTTCAATAACCTGGCGGTTATTTATGTAAGCATTTCTCTTTTCGGGATATTCAGTAACCTCCAGACTCCCAGCCTGTTTACCATCCCGATGGAGCTACCCAACATGCCGGTGCGCTCGGGGGTGATTGTGGTCTCGGTGATGCTGGTAGGAGGGAACCTGGGTAATTTCATCAGCCCGCTCCTTGTCGGCTATCTTGCCGATATGACCGGCTCCTACCTGCCCGGATTTATTATAATGGCGGTGGTCTCGCTGACATTGCTTGTTGCCGGTCTCCTGCTTCCCGAGACGGGACCCAAAGCCAGGAATATCCTTAAAAAGGGGACGCCCGGGGTAATGATAGCCAGGTAGACGGATACTGTTTTGCCGGAGAAGTGAATTGACTGGTACTGGCCTGGTGATGGTTGATACACACGCTCATCTGGATATGAGTGCCTTTGATAGTGACCGTAGCGAGGTGATTGCCCGGGCATTGGCTGCAGGCGTAGGTACGATGATTGCTGTCGGCACCAATCTGGAGTCCAGCGAAAGGGCGATAAAGCTAGCTGAGGAGTATCCCGAAATTCTGGCTGCGGTGGGTTTTCATCCTCACGATGTCGCGACAGTAGGTAAGGAAGACATCGCCCTCATCGCTGAGATTGCTTGCCATCCCCGGGTAGTTGCCATCGGTGAGGTGGGACTGGATTTCTATCGAGATTACTCCCCACGAGAAGCTCAATTGCAGGCGCTGAAATGGCAGCTTGGCCTGGCGTCGAAGCTGGAGCTACCGGTGATTATCCATTGCCGCCGGGCGGAGCAAGACATGATGAATCTACTCCATGACTGGGTGGTATCGTATCAATGCCCCCGCGGACAAAGTCGGGGTGTCATTCATTGTTTCAGCGGCGATGCTGATAATGCCAGACAGTATTTGGAAATGGGTTTCTACCTGTCTCTTGGTGCCTATATCGGCTATCGCGGCGCAGAAAGCGCCCATGATGTTATCCGGAGCATTCCCGGAGACCGGCTACTCATTGAGACCGATTGCCCTTTTTTACCGCCCCAGAGTCACCGGGGCAAGCGTAATGAGCCATCATACCTGCCGCTCACGGTAGAGGTACTGGCGGCGATTCGAGGGGAATCACCTGGAGAAATTGCCCGAAAAACCACGGAAAATGCCCGGCGCCTGTTTCTTATCGGAGCGAACAAAATTGCGCCAGGTTGAAGGTAGCGGTATAATTGTGAAATCTCAAAACGCCTGTCTTTGTCTACCGGGAGGTGTAAGCGCGTGACCGAAGCAGCTTTGGCTGGAGTGAAGATACTGGAATACAGCGAGATGGTAAGCGGGCCCTACTGTGCCAAGCTGCTTGCCGACCTCGGTGCTGAGGTAGTGAAGATTGAAAAGCCGGGAGCCGGTGATGAAGCCCGGAGAAGAGGCCCCTTCCCGAAGGATATACCTCATCCTGAACGAAGCGGACTCTTTCTTTACCTCAATACCAGCAAGCTTGGTATTACCCTCAACCTGGAGAACCCGGTGGGACAAGATATTTTTGCCAGACTGGTGAAAGACGCCGATATTCTGATTGAAGATACGGTGCCCGGCACTATGGGACGTCTCGGGTTGGGATACGACCGGCTCAAGGAGATAAATCCGGCTATCATCGTAACCTCAATCACTCCTTATGGCCAGACCGGGCCCTACCGGGAGTATAAAGCTCACCACCTTAATATCTACCATGCCAGCGGTCAGGCCCAGCTATCCGACCGGAACAAGCGCCGTCCTGGCGAGGCTCCGCTTAAGGGTGGGGGATACGTCGGGGATTATGATGCCGGCCTCAGCGGGGCAGTGGCGACGCTGGGTGCATTGTATAAATGCGGCCTTACCGGCACCGGCCAGCACATCGATGTTTCCCGGCAGGAGGCACTTATTTCGCTGGACAGGGTAGATATCGGTATCTTCGCCAACGAAGGCATGACTTTTGCCAAGGAGAGAGTGGGGATGCTTGGCGGGCTAATGCCATGTAAAGATGGCTACATCGTGGTCAGTGCCCCGCAACAGCACCAGTGGGAGGCACTGGTCAAACTCATGGGCGAGCCGGCGTGGGCGATAGGTGAGAAATGCAAAGACGAGTTTGCCCGGGCGGAGAACATCGCTGAGCTTCAGCCGCTTCTCGAGGAATGGATGATGCTTCATACCAGGGACGAAATCTATCACCGGGGACAGGCCCTCGGTTGTCCGATAGCACCGGTTAACTCGGCAGCGGAAGTCCGCGAGTCGGCACAGTTCCGGGAGCGGCGCTTCTTTGTTGACATCCAGCACCCTGAAGCCGGCACGTTGTCCTATCCTTCTGCTGCCTACAAGCTCTCGGAAACACCGTGGCAGGCAAGTCGCGGTGCGCCGCTCCTAGGCGAGCATAACCACGCCATCTATTGCGGGCGCCTGGGCTACACACCGGAAGAGCTGGTGCGAATGCGAGACGCCGGCAACATCTAGTGTTGTGTCAGGTAAAGGGTGGCTATGCTACTTTTCCCCCTGGGCTCTTCCCGGTGGGAAAGGGGAGTCAAATGAAAGAGAGGGGGGCGTAGCCCCTCTCTACAATCTCTTCCCCTTCTCCTGAGGAGGAGAAGGGGATAAAGGGGATGAGGTCGTCAGTAAGTGGTATGTGCGAAGAAGCAGTAATTGTTTCAGCGATTAACTTGACGATACACTTATTCAGGGGGTAAGACTAAAGAAATGGAAGAACAGCCGTTAAAAGGTGTCAGAGTGGTGGATTTCACCTGGGCATGGGCCGGGCCTTATGCCACTCTTCTCCTGGCGTTCATGGGGGCTGAGGTCATCAAGGTAGAAAGCCTCAAACGCCTCGACCATACCCGGGTACGCTCACTGATGGGGGGGCCGGTAACCGGTGGCCCGGACTATTCCACCGTCTTCAATGACATGAACCTGAACAAGCTAAGTCTAAGGCTGGACCTGACCCGGCCGAAGGCGATTGAGATTGTGAAGAGATTGGTCAAGATATCCGATGTCGTCACGCAAAATATGCGCCCGGGAGTCATGGAAAAGCTTGGTCTTAGCTATGAGGTGCTGAAGGGAGTGAACCCGAAGATTATTATGCTCTCCTCATCAGCGGTGGGGGCCACCGGGCCGGAAAGAACCTATGCCGGCTATGCCCCGACCTTTTGTGCCACCGGTGGCCTGGCCTATATTTCGGGCTATCCGGAGGGGACTCCCATCACCCTGAGCGGTGCTATCGATACCAGGGTGGGTACTACGGCCGCCTTCGCCGTCCTGGCTGCTCTGAACTACCGCCAGCGTAGCGGCCAGGGCCAATTTATCGACCTTTCCTCAGCGGAAGCCGTTAGTTGCCTGATGGGGGAGGTGTTCCTGGGGCATGCGATGAACCAAAGAGTCACCGAACGCCGCGGGAACCGCGATGATAGCATGGCTCCTCACAACTGCTACCCCTGCCGTGGCCAGGATAGGTGGGTCACCATTGCGATTTCGACCGAGGAGGAATGGGAGGCTTTCCGGCAGGTTCTGGGTAATCCTGCTTGGAGCGGGGAGGAGAGGTTCAATAGTGCCCGGAGCCGTTACCAGCATCAGGAACAGTTGGACAGGTTGATTTCTGAGTGGACGGTGCAGCATACCGACTACGAAGTAACTGACAGTCTGCAAAAGGTTGGTATTGCTGCTGCTCCGACACTCAATGGTGATATGGTTCGGGATGATCCGCATTTAAAAGAACGAGATATTTTGACCGAGGTCAATCATCAGAAGATAGGGAAAAGATTGGTGGTGACACCGCCATGGCGATTTTCCACTAATCATGCTCAAGTCAGCCGCTCTGCACCGCTCATTGGCGAGCATAATGGCTACGTGCTGGGCGAGCTTCTGGGGATGTCTCAGGATGAGATAGAGCAACTCACCGGGGAGCAGGTGGTATATTAAGTAGCTAATTTCAGAAAACCAATGACTGCTTCAGCAGGCATTATATCTTAGACGCCACGTGAAAAAATCCCTCTCAATCTCCCTTTACGAAAGGGAGAGGGCGTCTGCTCCTTGGGGAAAAGGGGACTTATGGGGGTTCTGTTCGGTTTTGGTTGACCTCCTCACCGCCCCCCTGTATCCCCCTCTCTTCTTTCTCCCCTTCCCTTCGCAAGGGAAGGGGATAGGTTTTTACCAACATCAACCATAAGCAAACAGAACCCTCAAGGGGAAGCACTTGACAGTCGCACGGTGTGGGAATATTATCATGACCAATGGCGATGACGGGTGATAATCGGTTAATTAAGCAAGCCCGGAAATTCGGTATACGCTGGCCTTTCTCAGGACTGATTCCTCTTCTCATCCTGGCCCACTTTGGCCATCACCTGCTTACGGCTCTGCCTATCCCACTGCTGCCCATGATTCGGAGTGAATTCCACCTGGACTATGCCCAGGCCGGGCTGGTGGTATCTGCCTTTAGTCTTTCCTACGGGATAGGGCAGCTACCGGCAGGATGGATAACCGATAGAGTCGGCAGCCGGGTCATGCTGAGTCTGGGTATCGGTGGGGTGGCTGTCGTTGGGCTTCTGTTGGGACTTTCCCATACGTACCTGCTGCTGATGGTATTCCTGGTACTGATGGGGCTAATGGGTGGTGGCTATCACCCCGGGTCAGCCAAGATGATATATGCGTCGGTGGCGCCGGATAAGCGTGGCCGGGCACTCGGTTTCCACATGATTGGGGGCAGCGCCAGTTTCTTCCTGGCCCCGATTTTCGCTGCCGCAATCGCTGCCACCTGGGGCTGGCGGGGTTCATTCATCGGGCTGGCCATACCCACCCTCGCCTTCGGTATTTTCTTATACGTGGTGCTGGGACGCGCCGGTATGAAAGAGGAAATGCGTCCAGCCACGGTAGCTACCGGTGCCTCCAGTCCGGTCAAAGGCTATCTGCGCCGCCTGGTGCCACTCCTCGTCCTGGTCAATCTTCTCCAGTCTATCCTTTCTGCGGTAATCGCCTTTGTACCGCTTTACCTGGTGGACCACTTCGGTCTCAGCCAGGAGGCGGCAGCGGCTTCGATAGCCTTGTATTACTCGGCGGGGCTATGGGCCAGCCCATTGGGGGGTTATCTTTCCGACCGGCTGGGAATGCTGACTGTCATCCTCGTGGCAGCCTTTCTGGCGGTACCGGCATTATACTTGCTGAACCTGGCGCCTCTGGGACTCGGTATCAGTGCACTGCTGGTCGTCATCGGTACTTTGATGTATATCTATACACCGGCAGCCCAGGCTTACGTGGTGAAGAATAGCCCGGAGCGGCACCGCGCTACCATTCTGGGCATATATTTCTTCGGGAACATGGAAGGCGCGGGTGTAGTGACTCCCCTGGTCGGCATGCTGATTAATCGCTCCGGCTTTTTTACCGCCTTCACTGTCGCCAGTGCGGTGCTTCTTGTCGTTGTCCTTACCTGTTCGCTTCTCCTGCGGAGCAGTCGCAGTGCTTCCAGCCCGGTAGTATAGTGTCTCATCAACGGATTATATGGTAAGTTATTACCGAGACACCGCACCAGGCAATCCGGGCGCCCTGCCAAACCTGGTTATAGACAACTCCCTGTGATAGAATAGCTGCCAGAGGTATCCGGAAATACCTTCGGCGGAAGGTACAACACTTGACATAAGTAGCCACCAGGCTGAGTATTGACCGTGTTTTACAGACGGGATTGTTCCGGGAGGATGATATGACGACCAAGCAAAGAGCGGTTATTGCTATCACGATGGGTGATGCTGCCGGTATTGGACCGGAAACGATAGTGAAGGCTCTCCAGGTGAAGCAAATCTACAGCCTTTGCTGTCCATTGGTCATCGGCGAAGGTAGCGTCATGCAGGAGGCAATAAAGCTGGTCAACAAGCCATTGCGGTTACACTCCATTAAGGCAACGGCTGAGATTAAAGGCCGCTTCGGCGTGATTGAACTGCTTGACCTGCACAATCTCGATTGGAAGGAAGTTGCGGTAGGCCAGGTATGCATCGCCTGTGGCAAGGCAGCGATGGAATACATCGCCAGGGCGGCCCAACTGGCGCTGCGTGGCGAGGTTAAAGCTATCGTTACGGCGCCCATCAGCAAAGAAGCCACCGTGCAGGCAGGCTACGGAGATGTGGGACACCTGGAATACCTGGCTCACCTTACCGGCGCTACCGAATACGCCACCATGCTGGTTACCGGTCAGCTACGGGTGGTGCATTTGACCACTCACTATTCCTTAAAACACGCTTGTGATTTCGTGACGAGGGAAAATATCCTGGCCAAGCTGAAGCTAACCCACCATTCCTTCCGGCAGTGGGGTATCGAGCGCCCCTGCATCGGGGTGGCGGCGCTTAATCCCCATGCCGGTGAAGGCGGTCTTTTCGGCTCGGAAGAGGTCGAGCAGATTGCCCCGGCAGTCAAGGAAGCCCAGGCCCTGGGGATAGATGCCCGGGGACCTCTCCCGGCTGATTCTATCTTTACCCGTGCGATTAGTGGTGAGTTCGATGTCGTCCTGGCGATGTATCATGACCAGGGTCATATCCCGATAAAGGTGCATGGCTTCGAAAAGAGCGTCAGTGTCGCCCTGGGGTTACCCTTCGTGCGGACCTCGGTCGACCATGGTACTGCCTTCGATATTGCCGGTAAAGGTATCGCGAATGCGCAGAGCCTTGAGGAAGCGATAAAAACTGCCGTCGATTTGAGCCAGGAGAGCCGGCTATTCGAATCCTAGCGTCCGGTCGAGTTAATTACTTGTGAACCCGTCTCATTCATGATGGGAAGGATTCAGACCACCTCAGCCACGGCTTCGATGGCCCGGGTAAGGGCATGGGCAACCCGGTTACTCTGCCTTACCAACTCTGTTTTAAGGAAGCGGAACGAATCCGTTCCGGGCTCGAGGCGGGCGAGCTGTGCCACAGGCTGCAATCCAGGTATCGGCGGGAGCGGCGTTGCCGCATCGTGGTCAAACTCACCGAGAACGGTGTAGTTGATGGGGATGAGAATATGCCCCAGTTGCTTCAGGCACCGGTTCACCCTGAGAACATCAGCTGGTGGTAACTCCGTATCGGCCAGCTTTGCCCGGAGGGCATCAACCTGTTCCTGTAGTTTCGCCGTACGGTTCTTCAGTTCCATCGCCTGGACGAGCAGCCCGGACATATCGAAGACGCCTTTGGCTTTCCCCTGCAGCTCCAGCAGTACCGCCAGAATCTCTTCGGCGGCATGCAGATAGTTGAATGGCAGTACCGGGGCATTGCAGGAGCGGAATGCCGCTGACAGGTACACCTGAGCGTCTCGTACCAGCACATCTTTATCCAGCTTGTCCACCGTATCGTCAGGGGTGTGCCAGTACCAGGGTAAGCCACCGTAAGTCGGTTCGCCGGAACCAGCCCCGCCCACTACAGCCTCGGAGACATCGTTCATCATCTCCGGCGGGACGAGTGAGAGGGTCAGTAGCATCGATGGGATGCCGATGCCCCAGAATGATTGGTCTCCAGCCCGGGGCATTCGCTTGGGATGAGGCACCTTGCCGGTGACCTCCCGAATAGTGCTTATCGCCAGGTCATGGGTTTCGGCCATGGAACATGCCTCGTAAATGCTGGCACCAGCGGCGCCAACACAGTCAATGTTCAGATGCAGCACACAGTTCCGGCGGATATCCTGCCAGAAGTTGTCGGCATACCACGTCGAACCGGAGTAGCGACCCTGGCTGTGGCCTGGCCAGAACGGGATGCGCAGGCTACGGTGCAGCCGCTGCCGGTGGCCTTGCAGCAGCCGGGCAATCTCAAGCATGGCAGCATTTGCCCCGGCGTTGTCGATGGCGCCGTGGTACCAGCTGCAGATGTGACCGCTGAGCATGACGAACTCATCGGTATCGCCCTTAACCTCTCCCACTACCAGTGGTACCTCTTTCCATTCCAGCCTGGGCCGGGCTTTGATACTGACCCGGACGGTGTCCCTTGCCAGCAGACTCTTGAGTCTCATACCGTCGGTGCGATTGATAGAGATGCAGGGTGTCCCGGGCAACCGCCTGGCTGAGGTAGGTATCGGCGTGCCCCAGACCGGGGAAAGGCACATCTCGTGCAGGCTGTCATCGTTGATGAAGATTTCGGCGGTCGCTCCCATGTCCTCGGCCAGGCGGGCTTTCTCCGGCGAAGCCAATCCTTGCACCAGGACTATCTTGCCGGCTACCTGCCGTCCCTCATAGTCAGCCGCCGCGCCTCCTGCCACATCGACCAGCTCTCCCTCCAGCCCTTGCTCTGAAGTGGGGGCGGCGAAAGGATGGGTGATGCACCGGATATTGCCCGACTCTGGAGACAGCACCGATAACGATGCTGGCCCGGGATAGCCAAGCAAAGACTCAAAATGATAAACGGTGACGCCGACTCCGCAGCTTTCCAGGGTCTGCTGCACATACCCGGCGGCCTTAGCTTCGTCCGCCGTACCGGAGAGTCTCTGCCACTTGGACAGGGTTTCGGCGTGCTTCCACAACTCCAGCGGCGATACCTCTTGCCGCAGTGCTTCTTCCAGCCTTGCGTCATTTTCTGAGAGTACTCTCAACTGATTCTTCTCCTGCCTAATTTCGCTTCTAAGCCAGGCTCCGTAACAGCTCAGCGAGCAGGGCAGCCCGCTGAGGAAACGAGTTCATGTCTGCCCGTTCCGTGAGGGCATGTGCTCCCTCGCCGGTAGGTCCCAGGCCATCCAGGGTGGGGATGCCAAGGTCGGCGGTGAAATTGGCGTCGCTGACCCCTCCCGTGCCACCCTCCCCCAGCTCAAAACCAAGCCGGGCAGCAATTTCCCTCGCCCGATGGTAGAGGGCTACAACCTCCGGTGTGCGCTCCATTACCGGCCGGTCGATACCACCACTGATGGTAATGGATGTCCCGGGCAGGGTGGGTGCCAGGCTCTGGATGAGCCGAGTCAATCGCTCGCCTTCCTCCGTGGTTGAAAATCTTACGTCAATCATCGCCCGGGCGGCGGCGGGGACGATATTAGGCCGGGTCCCGCCGGAGACAACCCCGACCGTCACCGTGGTACCCGTCGCGGGGTCGTTCAGACGGTGAAGTTCGAGAATCTGCCGGGCCAGCTCATGGATGGCACTGACCCCTTTCTCGGGGTCTACTCCGGCGTGGGCTGCCTTGCCGGTGATTTCCATGGCAAAGGTGGCTACTCCTTTACGAAAAGTTTTCACATCACCGAATGGACTGGCCGGCTCAAGACACAGTACATACTTGCTTCGTTTTGCCTCCGATTCGATGAGAGGCCGCGAGGCGTGGCTCTGGACTTCCTCATCGGAGGTGAGGAGGCAAACTATCCGTAACCTGGAGGGGAGACCGAGGTCAATCAAGGCTTTCACCGCAAAATAGCTCAAGACGATGCCTCCTTTCATATCCAGGGCGCCGGGGCCGAAGCATCTGTCCCCTTCAACACGGAATGGCCGTCTTGAGACCTCACCCACCGGCCACACCGTATCCGTGTGGCAGAGGAGCAGAATCTGACCGCTATCAGGCTCCCTGTCACGGGGAGTCCTGAGGTCCCACTCGGCGCGAAGGTGGTTGCCCACAGAACAATCCTTGCGTATTTCTACCGAGGCACCTATTTCCTTTAGCTCACCCCTCATTATCTCGGCAAATGTGTCGAGGGCCTGCTTTGAATCGCTCGGCGTTTCATGCTCCACCAGCGTTCTGAGGAGACGTTCCATCGGGATGCGCTGCTGCCTGAGGTAGTCAAAAATACTTGGCATGAGTGTCCCCCCTATTTTAACCGTAAGCTCGGAGGATGTTCTTCAAAAGATAACATTCAGGACAGACCGTAGCGTCTGGGGTGTCCCTTGATGTCCTTCTCGAATAAATCAATTATTGCTTCAGGGGTGGCATATAGCGGCTTCCAGCCCCACTCTTTTTTCGCATAGCTATCATCAAACGTTTTCAGGACATCAGACCTGGCACGAAGAGCGGGGACGGAAAGGTCAACTTTATAGGTGACTTTGGTTCCAGGGAAGCGTCTCATCAGAATTGTCTCAACCTCTTTGGCGGAGACAAAAGCCGGAACCCCGGCCACATTATAGTTAACCATATTGATATTCTCCCGGGGTGCCCGCAATACCATATCCGCCGCTCTGGCAGCGTCTTTCACATGTATCATGGAAACCTTTGTTTCCGGGGTACCGTAGATACATTCGTGCGGTTTACCCAAAATGGCGTCTTGAATCATCGGTGGTGCCCAGTGTCCCGGCGTAAAAACACCTGGTCCAATCATGTGTGCGAAACGGATGGAGCGGAAATCTAATCCAAACTTGTTACGGTAGAATCGCCCGAGACCTTCACCATATAGCTTGCCACAACCGTACATGGTAAGTGGACGCTGGATACTGATATCCGTGAGCACTTCGTCCATCTGTAAACCAAAAGTACCCAGAGTACTGATGAACATCATCCTGCTTACCCCAAACAACCTGGCGGCTTCGAGAACATTGTAGGTGCCGATGACGTTAGCCTGGAAGGCAGCCCAGGGGTTAAGTTCAGCCATGTAGGTGAGAATCGAGCCCATGTGATATATCTCGGTAACTTTGTTGTCTTTGACAACATTAAGCACCTCAGAAAAGGCACTCAAGTCTCCCCGTACTATTCTCAGCTTTTTCTCAATATCTTCAATACGGGAGCGGTTTGTTGAGATGTCAAATAAAACCACCTCCTCTCCACGGTCAACCAGTAGGCGTGCCAGCTCAGTACCAATATAACCCAGGCCACCAGTGATAAGTTTTGCCATAATTCCACTCCTTAACCTGATTTACCGCCGGATGCCGTGATTCTTCTCATGTTGTCTTGACTTGTCCAATGCCTCAATAAGCCAGTGGACTCAGCGATAAGCTATCACAAATAAGCCCGGTGCAGATGAGATGGTGCTTATCCCTCCATAAGCGGTACTGCGTACCTGAAGTCACTGGTTTAGTAATTAACCAGACAGGATACCAGGATTGGCTGTAGCAGTTGCCACGGTTCCTTAAGGATTGCCCGGCACTCCCTCTGTTTACTGGATAATCTGGCATACTTCCCGGACAGGTTTACGCCCGCCGCTAACCGGGTTTTCCGCCGGGTAGCCCACCGGGATGAAGGCGATAATATCCATCCCTGAGGGTACCTTTAGTATCTGCTCTATCTCTCCCTTGGCCTGTATCGGGCCGGTCATCCAGACTGCTCCCAGGCCGAGCTGATGCAAGCTTAACAGCAGGTAAGCGATGTTTGAAGCTACGGACTGGATGCGGGTATCGGCCAGGTTACGCCACTTGCGTATCCGGTCAGCCTGCGGGTCAGCTTTCTCCCGTGCCGCCAGAACCTGGTCTACCGGTGACTGGTACTGGGATGCACCCACCGCAATCGCTGCCGGAGCGTCGCGGAAGAAACTGGCACGGTCGCGCAACCGGGCAGTAAGCCCCAGCTTTTCCGTCTCCGGCCATGATGCCATTTGATTGGCATTATCCTGTACCGCATCGGCGATAGATTTGATAACGTCCCGGTTTAAGATGACAAAAAAACGCCAGTTTTGCTGGTTGCCCCCGTTGGGTGCCCAGGTGGCGAGCTCGATGGCTTTCAAGAGCAAATCTTCGGATACGGCTTTATCCTGCCAGCGACGAACGGAGCGCCTGCTTTTAATGAGATTTTCCAAGTCTTTTAGTTCCATAATCGTATCCTCCTTTTCTGAAACCAATAGCTATATTAAATCCTGGGACGATTATCTGTCAATGAAAGTTGTAGACGCTGAGAGGCTCTAGTATTCTGTTCTTTCAACCACGGAGATGCCCAATAGCAGTCTGGAAACGTGGATTTGGGTTGATAGTCTTTTCGCTTCATCTAGTGTAAGCCCGTCAATCGAGCCCTTATAGTTTATGATGCCTCTGACGATAGGTGCGATTGGCTTGCCCTGCCTATCCGTCAAAGCGTGGCCATTTTCGAAAATAGCCAATGGCTCGCCGACGAGACGAGTGGTTATTTGTTTGGACAGTTGTCTCCCGGTGGTATCACACAGGTAAGTCAATATCCCTTCACCGTTTCCCTTATCCCTCACTGATGCATTCCCGAGAAAATACTCGCTAGAGAATGCCAGTCTCTCACCATCGACTATGCCTGTCGCTGGTTTCCATCTGCCTAGCTGGTTCTCCCACCGCGCTGTCTCGTTAGATCCGGCAAGCTCCCCAAACTCAAGGATATTTGGCCTGATTGCAGCTTCGAGCACCGCTTTGTCTGTATTCTTGGGGACTCTTATTGATATCCGGTTGTAGCCGTTCCGTTCGACATCGAACTTAGTTACTCTCAGCTCGTCAAGCCTCGTTCTTATGAGCACGGTGGTAGCATTCATCAACTCTTCTACGTAAGAATGCTCGTAGGCGAATGTCGACGAGTCGGCCTGTAGCACTATTCTTTCTCCGTGAGCCGGTGCACCAGATATACTGCCCATACCCAAGAATACAAGCACGCTAATTTCGACTGCGGCAATCAAGTTGAAGAATGCGTGCATCAATAGCGGACTCCAAAGAGAGTTTGTTTTGAGTCGAGCAATGCCCAATACTAATCCACCAATGAATATTGTGGTGAGTTCGAAGAGGCCATATTGGATATGAAGCAGGGACCAAATGACCGCCATAAGGACGATTGTTGCGACAGTGCCGATACGAGATTGCCGGAAACCCTCAAACAAGAATCCACGGAAAAGGATCTCTTCAAAAGCCGGGGCAAAAATGATAATCGCAATCCAAAGTATAGGTGGCCAGGCGCTAGTGGCATACAGGCGGATAGCGAACTCATCGGGAGGCCTTTTAAGAATAAATCCAATACTTCCCGATAACGCAACTATCCCAAGGGTTATTGCCAACCAGAACAAAAGCGTCTTTATACTGAGGCGTCTTAGTCCAACATACTCAGCGAATGATGTACTACCCCGTAATTTAACAAATAGTGCAATCAGGGGTATGCATACAGCCGTTGACGCGATGGTAGCAATCGCAAGAATCAGCCCCTCATTGGCACTTATTATTTTATGAAGGAGTTGCGAGAGACTGAGCGTAGTATTGGAGGCTTGGTTACCTATAATAAATAGTAAAATTGTCAGTAAGGCGGTTCCGAGAAAAGCACCGAAAACCACAAGCCCGAATCCTGCGGTTGCCCATGCCCCCCACACCTGTCTTTTGGTTGGGGGGTTTTCTGTTTCGACTGGTACTGACATATCCTGCTCATTCATTGCTGGAAGCTAGTATATTACTGTCAATAAAAGCTGGTCAAATAATGAAAGGCCGTTCACCCCCGTTGATTCTATTGGTTCTGTGCAATAACGCTATTCTCTGGTATAATCGTGGTGGTAACCGCCTGTTGATTAATCCATGGTAGGGTCTAACCAAAATGATATGCCCGAAATGTAAAAGCGAGATGATAGTTGTCGAGTATCGCCGGATTGAGCTTGACCATTGCCCCAATTGCCGGGGGGTCTGGTTCGATTCAGGAGAGCTGCAACTTTTGCTGGACGCCGCCGGTACGGAGAGTGCCGGTCTCCTTTTGGGAAATATCCGTGATGCCGGGGAAGCCAGGGTCTCAGAGGAGAAGAGAAAATGCCCTATCTGTGTGCGGAAAATGAAGAAAATAACCATCGGGCAGCAACCTCCAATACTCGTTGATGTCTGCCGGCAGGGGGACGGGCTCTGGTTTGACGGCGGCGAGCTTGGCCATTTGGTCGGGCAGATAAAAGTGACCGGGAAATCAGCTCCTCAGCAGGAGATTCTTGGTTTCCTGCAGGAGGCATTCCAGGGCGAAAAGTAGGATAAAAAAGTATTTCTTAGCGTTAAGGGATTATTTACTAACCTATCCCCCTTTGTAAGGGGAGAGGGATAAAGGGTGAGAGGTTATTAAACAATATCAGTAAGTCGATGCGGAATCGGCAAGGAGGCGTATGATGATAATAGGTTGGGTCATTCTCGGTATCGTGGTAGTTCTTTTACTCTTCTTCGCGGCGACCTATAACGGGCTGGTCCGACTGCGTAACCAGGTAAAAAATGCCTGGGCGCAGATTGATGTGCAGCTAAAAAGGCGCTATGACCTCATTCCCAACCTGGTGGAGACGGTCAGAGGCTACATGAAGCACGAGCGGGAAACACTGGAAGCCGTCACCAAAGCCCGTAATACTGCCGTGCAAGTAGCTTCAGCCGGGGCTGCCGAAAGAGGTAAGGCCGAGGGCGAGCTAAGTGCGGTGCTAACCCGTCTGCTGGCGGTGGCGGAAAGCTATCCTGACCTCAAGGCCAATCAGAATTTTCTGGCTCTCCAGGAAGAGCTTACCTCGACGGAGAACAAGATAAGCTTTTCGCGGCAATACTATAACGACTCCGTGTTGCGCTATAACAACCAGACGCAAGTGTTTCCGTCCAACGTGGTTGCCGGAATGTTCAGTTTTAAGGCGGACGAGTTCTTTGAGACGACGGTCGCCGAAGAAAGGGTAGCCCCCAAAGTCAGCTTCAGCTAGAGAGATTAAGGTAATTATGTAGCCATTGCTACTTCATGAACATAGTGAATGTACTGGCTCACTGGCAAGCTTCAATCTAATGCCTATCCCCCCGCCTGCCATAGCTCAGGAGGAGCGGCGGGCAGGCCTGACTCCCTTCCCGGTGGGAAGGGGGAATTAAGTAGAAGAGAGGGGCAAAGCCCCTCTCTTAAATCTCTTCCCCTTCTGATGAGTAGGAGAAGGGGAGCAAGGGGATAAGGTCGTTGGTAAGTGGTAATATGTGTGTTGAATCAGTCATTGGTTCAGTAATTAACCAGGCAGGACACTGGAGAGATTAAAGGGCGATGTGGGAACAGATAAGGTCGAACCAGATAAGGTCGGCAATAATGGTGGTTGGCATGGGAGTGCTGCTGCTTCTGGTCGGCTATGTTTTGGGGTTATATTTCTTCAATAGCGTCATCGCCGGGATGGTTATCGGCCTGGTAGTCTGGGGGGTGATGAGCCTGATTGCCTACTACCAGGGGGATAGCATCCTGTTGGGGCTGGCCGGAGCTCGCAAGATTAGCCGTGAAGACCACCCCCGCCTGTATAACGTGGTTGAGGAGATGAAGGTAGCTTCGGGACTGGAGAAGGTGCCTGATATCTATATTATCGATGACCCGGCACTGAATGCTTTCGCCACCGGCCGGGACCCGAACCGGGCTGCCGTGGCTATCACCTCGGGGCTTCTGGAGAAACTCAACCGTGATGAGCTACAGGGTGTCATCGGGCACGAGATGGCCCATGTCAAAAACCGTGATGTGCTGCTGATGTCCCTGAGCAGCGTTCTGCTCGGCACTATCGTCATTTTATCCTGGTATGCCAGCCGCGCCATGTTCTTTGGCGGCTCGAGCCGGAGCCGGCGCAGCTCTTCAGAGGGAGGAGGTGGCGCCCAGCTCATAATTATGGCCATCGGCATTATCCTGATGATACTGGCGCCAATCATGGCTCAGCTTATCTACTTCGCCATCTCCAGGAAGCGGGAGTACCTGGCTGACGCCTCTTCGGCACTCTACACCCGCTACCCTGAAGGTTTGGCTTCAGCCCTGGAGAAGCTGGCGTCTTCAACCCACCCATTGAAATCAGCCAACCAGGCCACGGCACCGATGTACATCGTCAATCCCTTCCGCAGGCAGGGTATGTCTCTGGATGACCTCTCCAGCACCCACCCGCCTACGGCGGAGAGAATACGTATTCTCCGCTCCATGGCCGGGGGAGCTTCTTTTGCCGATTATGACCGGGCCTACCAGCAGGTAGAAAAGACCCGGCGAGGGATTCTTTCCCCGGCTACCATCGCCGCTGCGGGCACGGTCAGCCTGCGCCACGGAGCAGCCGGGGCAACTGCGGCGGAACCCGGTAAGGTTGAGAGAGTACGGGAGACCTCCGACCTGATGTGGCGCCTGGGCGATTACCGGACGGTTACCTGTGAGTGCGGCACCAAACTCAGGGTGCCGCCCAGGTTCAAAGAGCCTAATGTCCGTTGTCCCCACTGTGGCAGACTTAATCCAGTTTAACCCGGGCAGTTGTCACCTAACGTGTCCCACTAGCCAAGTTTCAAAGTCGGCCAACACCAAACGCATTATTGCTGGCCGTGACTCAGCAGCAGGACTTCATCGCTGGTGATGGTGCCGCTGATGCCATTTTTCGCCCGTTGCTGGGCCAGGTAGATAGCCGCCTTGACCACCATATCCGGCGGCTCCCAGCGGGAGTTGTTCCGGCGGTAGGCCAGAAAGTCCATCCCCTCGGACTGTACCGCCCCCCTGGGCTTTAGCCCGTTGACGGAAATGTTGTACTTACCGACTTCATCGGCCAGGGCATAGGTCAGGCGGTCCACCGCCGCCTTGGCGATGGCCGAAGCTATCATCAGCGTCGGAGCACGGGATATGGCGGCGTCATTGGTAATGTTGATAATGCTGCCGCCCCCGCGCTCTATCATCCGGGGGAGAACGAACCGGGAGCACAGGTAGTACCCCCTGAAATTCACCATCCAGGTAAGGTCAAAATGCTTTACCGGCAAATCGAGGAGGCTCCCCAGGGGAGATACGGCACAGTCGTTGACGAGGATGTCAATACCTCCGAACTCCTTCACCGCCGTATCGACCATGGCTGCGATGGTTTCCTCCAGGGTGACATCACACTTTACCGGCAGGGCGATGCCCCCTTCCGCCCGGATTTCCTCCGCGGTCTGGTGGATAGTGCCGGGTAAGCGGGGATTAGCGGTTTCAGTGCGTGCCGCCACCACCACCCTGGCTCCCTCACGGGCAAAGCCCATGGCGATAGCCTTCCCGATACCGCGGCTGCTGCCCACCACGATGGCCACCTGGTCTTTCAGTTTCATCTCCTTACCTCCTGTAGCTCAAGACAAAGCATGAAAACACCCTCATGATAATAATAGACGGTCTGTCATGAAAAGACAAACCGAGGCGATGGGCAACGTGTGAAGAAGACCGAAGCTGGAGAGACCATACTCTATGTTAATAAGTATTTCGAGAAGAACTTGACCACCGGTGAAAACACGACGTATTATTACCTGGGAGGCAAGCTGGTGGCAAAACGAACGGGCACGACACTGAACTACCTTCATCAAGACCATCTTACGGGAACGGCGGTAGTTAGTTCGGATAACGGGACTCTTATTGCCAGCACCAGCTACTATCCGTTTGGAGAGCGCTTAAAAAGTGAGGGTAATTTAGGCACAGATAAGCTCTTTACCGGCCAAAGGCTTGACGGAACAGGACTGTATTATTACGGTGCTAGGTACTATGACCCTCAGATTGGGAGGTTTATAAGCGCAGATACGATTGTTCCTGACCGATACAACCCGCAAAGTCTAAATCGTTACTCGTACGTCAATAATAATCCGCTAAAATACAATGACCCAAGCGGACATTTCCCCTTTGTAATCGCTTTAGTCGCTATGCCATTATGGCAATGGGCTGCTGCTACCTTTTTCGTAACATTCGGAGTGGTTTGGTGGAATGTTAAGGATGATATAATTGATTCACTGGATATAAACATCTCCTTTTCTAAGTCAAATAGCCCAGAGGATATTGAAAGAGAAAAGAATAAGCAGGAGAGGCACGATGAAACAAGCAGAAGAATCAAGGATGCTGAGGAAAATCCAGAAAACATGCTACCGACTGAGGAGGAAAGGAACGACCCTTATGTAACCAAAGGTAACCGAAGGAGTACCCGTCAAGAGTACATAAATGATGAAACCGGAGATATTCTTGAAAAGCACCGTCTTTACCCAGATGACCCAGACCTGCCTATAGACGAGCATTGGAAAATGCCGGACGATGAAGACTGGCCACAGCCAACCTCGACTGAACCAGCGCCACCCATTGTTGAAGAATCGTCAAACTGGTGGTACTGGTATGATTGGTTGGATGAGTAGTATTGGCATTAATGAAGGGTTATTAATAAAAATATTCTTCGTTACGGAAGAGGTTACTTGTTATGCTGAGTAAGCTTGAGCATTTTGTTCTTGGTATGACTGCCCTTGGTTCGGAAGTTGCTGCAGCATGGGAGGATATACACATCATATACGATCTGGCTCGTAAGCGGCTTAATCCTGATATTAAGTTTGATGAGGTAGTTGAGGCCTTGGTTAAGCTATTCGATATGGGTTATACAGAGTGTCGACTCGAAGAAACTATTCCCAGGCAAATATATCACATGACAACAGCAGAACTATTAGAGCATTATGGAGGCCGACTCACAGAAGAAGAGATCAATATCTATCCGAAAGTCATAGTGCACGCCTTCAGAGCAACCAAAAAAGGACGGGAAGAAGAAGCGAAGGATATATATGATGTTTATTACCCGAAAAAATAGCAATTCATCCTTCTTCCCGCTAAAATAGAGGCAAAACCATTCAGGGAGGTGTAAAATGCTCAAGCCTAAATCTCCCCAGACCTCATTCTACGGTAGCTACTAGTTCTGGCTCAGTGCCTACAGATAAGCTCTTTACCGGGCAGGAAGTGGTCTTGATTTGGGTCAGATGTGTCTCAAATACCAGGTAAAATGTCATGGTTTTGTAACATTTTCGAGTGGTATTTTATGGTATTTTAATGTCCGGTGCTTTACAATCTAGTGAGCAGAGCGTGGTAGTCTGAAACAAACTCCATTGCCCGCAGGAGGCGCATGGATAATCTGTCCCTCCCGTTCGAGTCCAGGTATCTGCCACTGAGAAAGCTCCATGATGAGTACCACCGGTCGATGGAGAATACGGAGCTGTTCTGGGCGGAACAGGCCCGCCAGCTGGATTGGTTCAAGACTTGGGACAAGGTACTGGAATGGCATCCGCCGTTTGCCCGGTGGTTTGTGGGCGGGCAGCTCAACGCATCATACCTTTGCGTCGACCGCCATGCCAAGAGCTGGCGGAGGAGCAAGGTAGCCATCTATTGGGAAGGTGAGTCCGGAGAGAGCCGGGTACTGAGCTATTCCACCCTTTATGGCGAGGTCAACCGCTTCGCTGCCGTGTTGCGGAAGTGCGGCGTAGGTAAGGGAGACCGGGTTGCCCTCTACCTGCCGATGATACCGGAGCTACCCATTTTCATGCTGGCCTGTGCCCGGATTGGCGCCATCCATACCGTCATCTTCTCCGGTCTCAGCGCCCATGCCCTGGCCGACAGGGTTAATGATGTGCAGGCGAAGCTGCTTGTCACCGCCGACGGTGGCTTCAGGAGAGGCAAGGTTATCCACCTGAAGGCGGCTGCCGATGAAGCTCTGGTAATGTGTCCGTCAGTGGAAAAGACCGTCATCGTCAGGAGAGCTAATATCCCGGTCAGTATGAAACCTCCCCGGGACTTCTGGTTGGATGAGCTGGCTGATGAGGAAACACCCTTTGTCCCGCCGGAGCCGGTGGAGTCAAACCATCCCCTCTATATTCTCTACACCTCGGGAACGACGGGTAAACCAAAAGGCATCGTGCACAGTACCGGCGGCTACCTGGTACACAACTACTGCGCCTACAAGTGGGCCTTCAACATCAAAGAAGAATCGGTCTACTGGTGCTCGGCGGATGTGGGCTGGGTCACCGGTCATAGCTGTATCGTCTACGCGCCGCTGATGCACGGGGCAGCGATTGTCCTCTATGAAGGTGCCCCCGATTACCCCAACATTGACCGCTGGTGGCATATTATCGACAAGTACGGAGTGACCATATTTTACACCTCGCCCACGGCGATAAGGATGTTTATGGGCTACGGGGAAAAGTGGCTCGCCAAGCACAACCTCAGTAGCCTGGAGCTGCTGGGGAGTGTCGGGGAGCCAATCAACCCTGAAGCCTGGCGGTGGTTTTACCAGCATATCGGCGGGGAGAGGTGCCCGATTGTGGATACCTGGTGGCAGACAGAAACCGGCGCGATTATGAT
>ORJL010019873.1_pt1 | contig 59431 bp, 63 predicted proteins | sample 1779941 | NCBI WGS metagenome assembly ORJL01 (sample SAMEA104232317, study PRJEB22302) | groundwater metagenome | biome: forest; feature: aquifer; material: groundwater | place: USA | collected 2011-08-07 | depth 5.8 m | reverse complement strand
TGGAAGGGAAAACTCATTTAGTGAAATTAAATGAAAAAAGTAAACATGTCTTTCGATTTGAGGGTAATCCTGAAGCATTGGGCTATTTAATGGAGAATTGTAAAGATGCTTTATTCTTAGGTTATCCCTATGGCTTAATCTTTGCGGATAAGATGGCTCGTGTAAGCAATGAAGAGAAAAAGTCTCTGCAGATTAATTTCCTCTTTAGAAAAGAAAACCAAGAAATTGCCGAATACTTATCCACTTCCGATGCCCATGAGATATTGGATGGGTTGGGGTAAGGAAAGATTTGGTTTAATATCCTGCAGTAATTATAATCTTAATTCTCTAGTTTTGATTTCTTCTTTTCCAATCTTTTAATTGATTCAGCTTGCTCTAAGTAATTTTCAGTTGAGACTACTCTTCTACCACTTTTTGTTTCCAAATCTTTCCTAGCTCTTCCGGCAACAGCCCCGCCTTCCTGAGCCGCTTTTTTGCCCTGATCAAATCCTTGCGCATTTTTATTTTGGGTGATTTCGGTGGTAGCCGCCTCACCAAGCATGGAAAAGATAAGCTCCAAGTCGGTCATATGATCTCGTAAATTTTCTCGTTTAAGTCCTTTTAGTTCTTTGTACTCAGATGGCGTTAAACCAAACGTCGCCTTTGAAACGCACAATAAAGCAACGACTTTATTGGCGCACAAAAGTGATCGTTGTCACTTTTTGTGTTTCAGCAGTGAGAATTGCGTATTCTCTTTCGGTTTTTATTGCTCGTTTATCCCATTCTCCGGTAAGTTCATCCCTGATGGCTATACCTCTTACCCTTCGTTCAATCCATTGGTCAGAATATCTTTTCTGTTGGTATAATTCCCTCATCCTTTTTTGGGCAAGTTCAGGGTTTTCTATTTCTTGTACCCGCTCATAGCCCACTTTTGCCAGCCAGCGCTTGAATGGTTCTGCATTAGGAGAAGGAATGGACTGAACTATGCGAAATATACCCTCGGTATTAGCACAGTTAGCTTCCCTTTTTTTACCATCAGGAGCTAACAGTTCAAGGAGGGTACAAATTGTACCCCAGTTGGCATCAAGAATAGGATCCCTGCTTCGCATTTTCTTAATATATTGCTTAGGATCAATACTACCAGTGAGAACAGCGACAATATCAAAGACCGAAAACCACCACTCTTTATTATGCCATGCCCTTCGTATGCTTTTCCCCTGAAAAACGATGAGAGATGTTTCTGGATCCATTCTAACCTTTATTAAATAGACTTTTCTTTAAATATTTTACCCAAACCAAAGCGCTGTATAAAATTACGAAAAAATCAATCGGTAACCGCCCAAGGCCCATGAGATCTTGAATGGGATGGGTAAGGGAAGGGTAGTCCCCCGAGAGCGCAACGAGGTGAGCAACGCAGAATTTATCTATCATTATACCCAATTCTGTAGGCACAGTTATTTTTACTTAAGAATAACAGACTATTCGTTTTATACGGGATTTTTTATAGATTTAGCAGGGGTAGAACTTTCCTCTGATTCCATAAGATAAAGACGTCTTACATAATCATAAGTTCCTTGAATGTAAAGAGTATGTCTGGCGATGCTAATTCTTAACGAAGAGATATTTCGCTCAAGAAGTAACTTTTTACCCTGAGCTTCTTCTAAGAGATCAAGTGATCCTTTCCTTTGCTGTTGAATCTCTGCAACACTACCCTGATAATAAGATTTTTCATGTACTTTCATTTTTAGTTTATACCTTGCAGCTTTTAATTCTTTATTTATATTTTCAACATCCTGTCTTAAATTACTCCATTCCTGAGATTTTTTTTTACCACTAGTAATTAACCTATTAATTTCTTTATATTTTTGTTCTCTTAATTGTAATAACATATCTATTCTTCTTTCAATTGACTCGCAAAGGTCCTCATATTCAGTAAGGTGTACTTCGTCATATCCTAACATTCTAATCGATAATTCAGCGCCACTAATTGTATCATTTGTCCCTTTTAATTCTTTTTCAGCAACAGCTAATTTTTCACTAGCAACTTGCCTTTTTGCTTTAAATTTTGATCTCACTCCTTTAATAAAAATTATCTCAGCGCGGACATCTTTAGCTTCTTTTAAACGTTTACTAAAAAAAGAATTAGCTACGTCTTGGGGATCTTTTCTTAGGTTCTTTTGATGTTCTGTTGCAAGATCATCAACCTGTCTAGCAACCGTTCGCAAATCTTTATTCGGTCTAGATCCTACAACCCTACGTAAAATTGTGGTTAAAAGATTTCCCATATTTAAATTGATAAAGAGGTGAGATTTATAAATTATTGTAATCTTCGTTCAGTAATTAAAAAAGAGATTGCTGAATATTTAACTACTTCTGATGCTCATAGTATTTTGGATGGGATGGGGTAGAACAAATAAGATCTATTGATGAAAAGAAACTAAAAAAAAAGAAGAAAATCTTGCCCCGTCCTAGAATTCTATTACAGGGGTGGTGTAAGAGAAACTGTGTTTGGGCAAGATTTTGAATGTAAGTTTGGTGAATAGGAACTGCCTCTGGTTACAACCTACAATTCAGCATGCTGTAGCCAGTTAGCTGTTCCACTCTCCTCTTTTTCCCTAAACAAGCTCGATTCCTAGTTCTCTACTTAGGGTCCTTGCTCTCTGCTCAGTTTTCTTATGGTCAACTTTGCCTAAGATCCAAGGTGAATTTACCCCAGTAATGATGGTCATTACGGTCAATTTACCTTTCATCTTCTCATCTACCCTAGCTCCCCAGATAACATTAGCATCGTCATCCAAAGATTCAGTTACTAGTTCACCGATTCTGCTGACATCGTCCAAGGTCATGTCTGGCCCGCCAGTCACGTGGATTAAAGCTCCAGTTGCGCCTTCATAATTTATTTCCAATAAGGGATTGCTTAAAGCGCCTTTAACTGCTTCTTCTACCCGATTATTAGTGTCTGAGCTTCCTACTCCAATTGCAGCTACTCCGCCATTGGACATGATCGCCTTAACGTCCGCATAATCCAAGTTAACTAGGCTAGGTACAGCAATAGTTTCTACAATACCTTTGATCATGGTTGAAATGAGCTCGTTTGCTACTGCAAAAGCTTGCTGAATGGGTAAATTACCTGCAATTTGAACCAGTCTGTTGTTATCAATAACAATTACAGTATCACAAACTTGTCTTAATTGTTGTAGGCCAAATTCAGCTTTATCGCATCTAGCTCTTTCAATGTTGAAGGGCATGGTTACAGTTCCGATGACGATTGCTCCCGTGTCTTTAGCTACCTGAGCTACTACTGGGGATGCACCAGTTCCAGTTCCGCCGCCCATTCCTGCGCAAACGAAAACCATATCAGAAGTTTTCAAAGCTTCTTTTACTTCGCTCATGGACTCCTGAGCTGCTTCTGCGCCTTTGTTAGGGAAGCCACCGCATCCTAATCCGCGGGTACAATCTTTACCAATCAAGAACTTGCGATCTGCACCGGTTATTCCCAAGTGCTGATGATCAGTATTGGTTGCAATAATTTCTGCCCCTTTTATTCCTTTTTTGTATAGCCAGCCAACCATGTTGTTGCCAGCTCCGCCCACGCCAATCACTTTAATGTTGGCTTGGTTCATACTTTCAAAATCGTTCTCTGAGCTATGGCTCAGAGCATTCTCCACGATAAAATCCATTTTACACCACCTCAATTTTTTTTTCTTTTCCAACGACCTAGTTTTGGATACTGGAAAATATATTTCCGAGCACACAAAAGATTATATAGTTGTGGAATATTACATTCTCTAAGAAGTTAACCGAAACCAACAACCAAATTTAAACCTAATTAAAACCGAAAGAACAACCAACTTTCGAATACAACCGAAGCGCAGATTTAAGAGGTAACCAGCCTCTAAAATCATAATTTTTTTAATATTTCTAGTAATATATATTTAGTATTTAAAGTTTTCTATTCTTGAGAATATAGAATTTTTAGATTTAAGCTCAAATTTTTTCAAAAAATTTAATTTTTAAAGATTTTTTACTCAAAATTTTTCTTAATTGTAAGTAAATTATTTCAAGCTTTATTTACGATCTAAAAGCTTTTTTTAATTTTTTCTTTAGCTGCTTGAGCTAATTGTTTAATCGATTCCTGAGCAGATTGAGCTTTTCGAGCTAAAATTGTAGCGGTATCATTGCAATATTTAGCTGGATCTCTCATTCTTCTTCTCCATCCACCAAAATAAACTAAAGTTTCTAGAGGATATTTAGGAGGTTTAGGGGGGATTTCTTTAGCGTAACCAATAGCGATGATTGCCTGCGGACGAACTTCTTCGGGAATTTTAAAGAGGGATTTAAGCGCTTCTTCATCAAAACCACCCACCCAACGGGATCCTAATCCTAAAGATTGCGCTTCTAATAACATATTTTGAATAGCGGCAGCACAATTCTGGACTGTATAAAGCCGTTCTCCTCTCAACCCATAATATCTTTCTGCTTTTTCCGGCTCGGCACAAACTACAATTAATACTCCGGCATTAACTATTTCATATTGTTCATAGGATGCTTCAGCTACTTTCTGCTTTAAATCCGGATCCATGACCACAATGAATTTCCAGTTCTGGACATTTCCACAGCTGGGCGCATGTCTGGCAGCATCAATAATATTAGAAATCTTTTCCCAAGAAACAAATTTAGGCAGAAATTCTTTAATATTTCTTCTACTGATGATTAAATCCAGAATATCACCCATTTTAGGCAAGTAAAGATAGGCGGGTATAAATAATTAACCTTTTCATTTTTGGAAACTGTTTTCAAAAAAGAAAAGAATATAAATCCAAAAGGATTTCTTTTGATTTAAGATGGAAAAAAAAGAGGTTCTGGCGCAGTTAGTTGATGCTAAAAAAGCTGCAATTTTAAAAGTTTTACTTAATTCTAAGGAAGAGATCTGCTTGAAAGAAATTGCTACCAAGAGTAAAGTTTCTTTGGCTTCTACTTTCCGTATCCTTCAAGAGCTGGTCCAAGCCAATATCCTAGAAAGGAAAGAATGGAAGAATAGCAAGACTTACCGCTGCCTGGAAAATAGCGAATTCCTGCGGGAATTGTTTTATGAAGAGTTTGATGGCTTGGGAGAGTTTGTCAAGGCTTTAGGAACTTTGGGCGGAGTTCAAAGTTTAATTTTGCATGGAGCCAAGAAGAAGGATAAAGCTAGCGTAATTCTGATCGGGGATAGTTTAGATAATGCTAAAATCGAAGGGATATGTAGTGAAATTCGGCAGAAAGGCTTTGAGATCAATTTCATGACCCTGACCCAGAACCAATATGAGCAGATGTCGAAAATGGGCTTGTATTCTGGAGAGAAAAAGGTGATTAAGTAGGTTGGCTTTGATTGGGTTTAAAATAGTTTCAAAAGTTATTTAAATAAGCTTAGCGAAAAATAGCTTAGTGGTGATAGGGGGATGGAAAAATGGAAAACATGTTTAGATATGATAATGGGATGTTACATGTAAATGTATCCACCGAAATGCTTCCTAAGGCTGTTTCTGTGATTAAAGAATATTTGTCTTCAAGACTTTATTCTGATCAAGAAAGAGAGGAGGATCCAATGGACTTTCTGGATAGGACTTTAAAGAGTATGCCCAATCAGATGGCTATGGGTCTTAGCGAGGCACAAATTAATAAAATACTTACTATTAGAAAAATTGGTTTACAAGTACAGCAAAAAGTATCTGGCGAAATAGCTGCTATTCCGGACAATTCTTCTGGTCGAACAGAAATTAATATTACCCGAGGATATCGCCTGGGGAATGTTGCCCATATCACAGTGATGAAATATGAGGGTGAAACAGCAGGTATTCAGTTACATTTTAGCAATACCACTGGTGATGAAACCCGCCCTTTGAGATGGATGCAATATGATGCTTTATTGGCCAAAGCGAAAGAAGCTGGTTTTAGTTTTGATAGAGGAACAATAGATCAAGAGATTGAAGCATTTAGGACTGATGATTCAACTTATTTTAGGACTGGCCCAATTGATGAGGTAATGTCTGCTTTCGATTGGTCTGAACTGGAAGCGGCAGTTAATTTCTTGTGGAAAGACAATTTGCCTAATGATATGAAAAGAAAGTTAGGCAGATAATTCTTTTTTTGTTCTTTATTTTCAGAGTTAGCACCGTAGACAGATTTCCACCAAAATGAAAGAATAAAAATGGTCTAACTAGCGGGATATAAACAGAGCTAAAAAATAGAAAAAAGAATAAAACTTATCTACCCTTGCAGATTAAACCCTTTCTTGAAAGAAGTTACAATCTTTCCATCCGGATCATAAAGGTTGATGACCAAAACCACATCCGCCAGATCTCCAGCAGTAACTTTACTGTAAGAGAACCCACCCTCAACATTAGCGGTAGAACTTACTGCGGTTTTAGCTTTAAGTTTCCTGGAACTAGGTGGAATAGGAGCTTTCTTCTCTAAATCCTCATAGCCCTCTACCAATAGACCCATATGGTTTACTTTTACTGTACCTTCCTCATTATTCTTAATGGTATATTTTAATTTGGTAATCTTACCCCAACTGCCTTTCCAATCGAAACTAACATCGGTAATGGCTAAGGCTACTTTACTGTAAGTGGTAAGAATTGGCTCATCATCTGCTGTTTTGGTAGCAGTATCAGCAGTAGTATTAGATGTTTCTGTAGCTGCTTCTTCGCTGGTAGTTTCTTCTGCAGCTGAAGTTTCCTCTTCCGTATCAGTAGTTGAAGCACCGGTTAGGCTGGAACTCTCCTCATCTGAACTTTCTTCTGAACCAGAAAATAAGCTGGTTAGAAATCCGGAAATGGATGAAACTGCAGGTTCTTTAGCGGCTTTAGGGGCAGCGGTTTCAGTAACTTTCAGTTCGGCAGTGCTAGGAGCTGCTTTTTCAATAGTGATAGTAGCTGCACCATTACTGCTGCCATCAGCAGTATATCTTCCCAAAAGGAAGACCATCACAAAAAGAAGCACAAATATTCCTCCTCGAACTAACTTCCGGGGACTGATCCTGATAGTAACTTCTTTATCTAAAAGATGACTCTTAGTCTGTTCTTTTGCCCATCGTGAATGTTCATCTGCCATTTTGCTTCTAACCTCACTGGTTTATTTTTATCGTAAATAAAGTTTGAAATCGTTTATAGTAGAAATTACGAATTTCTACTAATAGTAAATATCCATTTACTATATTTACGATTAAAAGCTGTTCGCCTTTTTTAAACTTTTCTGTTGTAATTAAATAGTTGCGATTAAATAATGAATAAGATTAGTGAAACCACCACTAAAATAAAGCCCCCGCCAAAACTGCAATAAGAAACCTGTTCTCCTAAAGTTAGGTTTTTGAAATTCTGTAATTTTTTTAAGATGAAAGTTAAAAAAGCATTAAGTTGATGATTAAGAGAACTAATTTTCTGATTAATTTGATTCTGAAATGATTTTAGATCCATTAAATAATAAAGAAGAAAATTAGAATATAAAAACTTATTGATTTTTTGAGGGTGCAGGTGCTTCAGTCTTAGCTTCTCCTAAAGGAGCAGAACCCTCTTTGAGCACCTTCAGATTGACCTGGTGGATGATTTTAGTGATCATTTCACCACAGACTGTTTTCTTTTTGACTAAGCCTGGACGTTTATTCTTATTGCGGTCTAATCCAGAATAACCTACACTTTTGCCTTTCAATACCACTACTTTTCTGGGCGCTTGGATGCCTTTACGCATAGGAAATCCGCATTTATCTGATCCGCCGGTGATTAAGAATTCATAGCCCTCCAGGCCTAACAAATTACCGGAAATATTCTCTCCGATCCTTCTTTTCAATAGATTATCCGCTTCCGGGCTTTTAATCTCTTTTTGGTAAGACTTGCCGTCTTTTGCTCCTACTACGATTTTAAATTCAGTCATTTGATGTACCTCCCAAGGCTAAAGAACCTCTAGGTTCAGGCTTAAATAAAGCCGCCTCAGCTTGATTTAGAGGTTAAAATTAAGGTTATTTATAAAATATACTCTAGAAAAGTCTTATTCTTCTACTTTTGGGACTACTACTTCTAATTCTCCTAATTCTTTGAATAATTTGGTATGTTCCTCTCTTAATCTACCTAATTCCAGCTTTTTGAAGACATTGATCTGCTTTCTGCTATCATCCCATTCCAAAGGCTTGATTCTTCGCTCTAGGTTAAATAATAGTTCTCTTAACTCTAAAATACGTTCTTTGGACATGGTTATAATTATAGAAAAGGGTAGATATATAAACGTTTGGTAAGAAAAGAACTATTTCTTATTTTTAACCTTTTTTTTGCTAGTTTTCTTCTTTTTTGTTCCAGAACAGCCGCAAGACATTTTGATTTACACCTCTTTATTTTCTGTTTACATCCTTTTTAATCATTTTGATCAGTTCTGGAAATTTAGAGATTTTGAAATGCCCCTTTTTACTTTTGTAAATGATAATGGTGGCTTTTTTTAATTTCTGCCCGTATTTATGGGCGTGAACTGGAGGAACAACATCATCATCGCTTGAAAAGAGCAGATAGACCTTTTTAGAATTCTTTTCCAGCTGAGATAAATCTGATTTAAGTTTAAACCCGCCAACTAAATCTTCTCCAGATAAAGAATTGTCAAAGGGGGGAGCGATTAAATAGGTGGATAATATCCGTTTAGGGAACTGATGTTCAGATAAATATTTCGCCAGAAAAATTCCGCCTAAGGAAGAACCGATTAAAATGAGATTGTTCCTTAAATGAGGAAAATATCTTTCAAAATGAATTTTCCATTCTTTGTATTTTGCATTTTCACTTAAGGGCATGCTTGGCCGGATTATCTCGAAATTCTTACCGAGCTGTTGATCTAAATATCCTTCATTCCATTTGACTCTTTTTTCCAGGGAGATGGGCCTGGTTTTAAGATAATGCAAATAATCTTTTTTACTCTTAAAGGTCATCCCTCCAGGAATGAATAAAATTTGGGTCCTCTTTTTGGGCATGATCAAAAAAGAATAAGATTAAAGTTTATATTTCTTTCTAGTGGTGATAAGTAAAAATCCCAATCACGGCAGAGCACAAGATGAAGAAACTACTTCATCTGTGCACAGGTGAAATCGCTGTTTCACCTTGTGCTGTGGAGTTTTCAGTAACCTTTCTGAGATGGATTTTTACTTTTGAAAATGGGTTGCTGTAGAACAGCGGTGTTTTAAACCCATTTTCATTAAATAAATATTGAATCCTCTATTTTCACCACCCTGAATTATTATTAATACTCTGATTCATAATTCCAAAAAATGTTCCTGGAAATAATCTTAGCCTTGGTTTTAGGAGTGGGAACAGGGATAATAACCGGTCTGGTTCCCGGAATCCATATCAATCTGGTTTCGGTAACTGCAGTCTCTCTCGCTCCCCTATTATTATCTTTAGTCTCTCCCCTAGCTATCGGAGTATATCTGATCAGTTTAGCCATTACCCATACTTTTTTAGATGCTTTACCCAGCATTTATTTAGGTGCGCCGGATGAAGCTCAGGCCCTCAGCGCCTTGCCCGGACATAGATTATTAATGCGCGGAGAGGGACATAATGCTATTGCTTATACGGTCATCGGAGCGTTAGGAGCTTTATTGTTAAGTATCATTCTTTTTCCCGGATTTATTTACAGCATGAAAATTATTGATCCCTACATTAAAGGCATCATGGGCTATTTATTAGCACTAATCATGATTTATATGATTGCCAGAGAAAAAAAGAAATGGCTGAAATGTTTAACCTTATTTTTTCTGGCCGGAGGCTTGGGATTGATTGTCTTTAATATCCCTACTTTAAACCAGCCTTTACTGCCCTTGCTTTCGGGAATGTTTGGATTTTCGCTGTTATTATTAAGCCTGAACCAGAATTCTAAAATTCCTAAACAAGATGAGAATAAACCCTTAACTCTCTCTAAGAAAAACCTAGTTAAATCAGTTTCTGCTGCTTCAGGAATGGGTTTTATTGCTGCTTTCCTTCCTGGATTCGGTAGCAGCCAGGCAGCGATTGTAGCTACTAATATCGTCGGAGATATCGGTGATGAGGGTTTTCTGACTTTAGTGGGAGGAATTAATACCGCCAATATGATCATTTCTATTGCTACTATCTATATCTTAGACAAAGCCAGAAATGGAGCGATTGTAGCCATTAACCAGATTGTAGGCAAAATTGGATTCCAGGAAATGCTCTTGTTTATTGGCGTGGGCTTGGTTGCGGGCGGGTTAGGAGCGATTTTAACCTTAAAAATTTCTAGAGTTTTTTCCAAATGGATTGTAAAAGTGAATTATACCAAACTTATTTTAGTGGTATTAGGATTTGTTACTTTATTAGCCTTCTTCTTCGACGGATTTTTGGGATTGACGATACTGGCGGTCTCTACTGCTATTGGTATTATAGCCAGTAGTTGGGGAGTTGGGAAGAACCATCTGATGGGCTGTTTAATTCTGCCGGTGATATTGTATTTTGTGATTTGAAAAAATCAGCTTCCAAAATAAGTCCGATAAACATAATTGCCCAGCCAACCCAGCAGAATCAAAAAGACAAAAAAGAAGATTACTTCTAAAATCTGCCAGAGAAGAATTAACCGCTCGTCCTTTTTCCAGCGGATTTTATAGACTTTAATCGTTCCTGGTATTCCTCTGGGAGCAAAATCATCTACAAATAGATTGGGCACTTCGTTCTGGTTCATTATTTTGTACACAGTTTCGGTAAAATATATCTCTCCGGAAGGAATGATTTCTTCCAATCTTGCGGTTAAATTAACCGCCTCGCCATAGATATCTTTATCTCTGATGACTACCTCGCCATGATGGATACCTATGCGGATATGGAGAGGATTCTTCGGCTTGTTTTTCTGATTGTAATTTTTGAAACTATGCTGCAATTCTATTCCGCAGAGGAGCGCATCAGTAGTATTTCTAAAAGTAACTAAAAAAGCATCGCCTATTTTTTTAATTACCGTTCCAGAATATTTTTGAAATACGGGCAAGACGAGATTATCAAAAACTTCCTGCAGATAATTTAATTGCCCTCTGCTGAGATGAACAGTAGCAGAAGTATATCCAACAATATCTATGAACAGGATGGTTCTGGTTTCTGATTTGGTGGAAAGAGATTCGGGCATACTTAAAGAGTAAAAAGAAATGGTTTTTTATAAATTGTGGTGGTGAAAAATGAGGATAAGAAAATCAGATCTCTTTCCTTAACTCTTCCACTAACAATCCGCTGATATCAATCTTATTAGTCGGATGCTCAATGCAGTTGGTAGTAATTACCTTATGCACTCCTGCTTGGATTAATTTCTTAATCCCATCCTCTACAAATAGGCCGTGCACTCCGATGGCAGTAATAGTCTTTGCGCCCATCTTTCGGGCTTGTTTAGCTGCCTCGGCAATAGTATGCCCAGTAGAGATAATATCGTCAACTATGATTACATCTTTGCCTTGAATAGGTATGGGTTGGACCATTTTTTCTTGGACATGACGAGAACTAAAGCGAGTTTTTCTGAGTACAGTAGCTTCCACTTTAATCTCTTTAGCAATACTCTCTGCCCATTGGTAAGATTCCCAGTCTGGGCCGATGATAACTGCATTGCGGTAATGCTTTCGGATGTATTCTGCAATCAAAGGGTTAGTTGTTAATCTAATGGTGGGAATGGTAAAAATATCTTTTAAAGATTTATAGCGGTGCAGATGGGGATCAAAAGTGATCAATTTGTCTATTGACTGATTAAGAAGCTTAGCCATGATTCTGCTGGAGATACATTCTCCGGGATTGAATCTTTTATCCTGGCGCATATAGCTGAGATAAGGAGCAACCAGAATAACCTTTTTCGCACCTAGATCTTTAGCGGTTTCTGCTGCGAAGACTATATCGAACAAGCTCATGTCCGGATGAGGCTGGAAAGATTGGATGATAACTAATTTTTTTCCTTTAAGATCAGTATTAAACTTAAGATAGAGTTCTCCATCAGGAAAGGCAGCGATAGTAGTGGGAACATACTTAGCTCTCAGTTTCTTAGCGATCTTTTGGGCTAATGGTTCAGAATTGCCTAAGCTGGTGATAATCATCTAATTTACCTCTTTTAAAGGTTGAGAAAGTAACGATGGTTTATAAAATTTTGTTTTAAAGTCTGTTGGGGCTTTTTTAACCTAGTATTAAAAAATCTCAGAAGAAAGCTATAATTGCTTCAAAATTAAAACCCTCAGCGAAATCTTTATAAACAGCCTGTTTATTTTTAGGGGATATAATGAAAAGAAGTTCAAGACGTTGGAAAAAGAAAGGGCAGATGCGCTGGAAGTGGCAGCGTAAGAAGATCAAGAAGGCCAAAAGAAAGAGAAAGATCCAAGCTAGTTAGGTCATTATAATTCTGTTATTGTTTGTTTTGTTATTATTCCGATATATTGATTTAATTTAGAGTTAGTTTACTAACTAATTCCTCTGCCCTCGGTTGATCCATCTCTTTAATCGCCTGAAGATATTTTTCCCCTAGAAAAATACTTTCTCTGCATTCAGAACTGCAGGGAAAATGGGATAGAATGACTAAGTCCTGCTCGCGTTGGGTTAAATTAGTGAAAATATTAGTGGGTTTTAATTGCAGATTGCTAGTTTTAGAGCTGAAATTTTTACAGAAAAAATCTACACAGCAGGAAGGATAGCCCAGCAATAAGCCTAAATCTTTCTGGTTATTGACTAACTCATAATAAGAAGCCAGCCAGGCCTTCTGCTCGTCTTTAGAGAAATAAAGGAAAAACATTCCTGGACGGGAATCTGATTCAGGAATCCTAAGGCCTTGATTAGAATAGTTATTCTCATCGGCAAGCAGGACTTTAAATTTGGATTTCACTAAATGAATCTTATTTTCCTGGCAGAATTTTTCTACTCTAGGTAATTCTGAATCATAGAAACCTTGACGAACTACTGCTTTGGCCTCTTTTAAGAGCAAGAATATTTCTTGGGCTTTAGTTTTGGAGCCGAAGATGAAAGATAGTTTTTTGATCATGTGAGGATTAATTAAATGGTTTATTTTAAATTGTTTTTGGTTGGCGAGAAGATAAATAAACAATTTAATCTTTGAAAAAAAGAAAAAAGCAGGAAATGATTCCTGCAAAAAAAACTAAACTGTTTAAGGCGCTTCAGATAGGCCAGTCAACCAACCAACTACGCCATCATAGGCAACTCGGCCGCTGCTTCCGCCATGACAACGAGAAAGCTCTCGATGTTCTTGGTACAATCTCATCGCTTCTTCAGCGGTTAGATAAGTTCCATCGGTTTTCTCAACAGCTAGACAATCCTGGTCAAAGTATACTCTTTTTATGCCTCTAACTAAACCGAACATATTATTATGCCCGAACATTCCTAACTCATTCCTGTTGAGCCGATGGTTTAGCAAATCGTCTATAGAGGACTTTGAATAATCCTCTTGAGCAGCACAATTTGAGCTGATCAAAAGTCCTCTAAGACGATTTTGAACAGATTTTTCAAAATCGTCTATAGAATCAACCATTAGTTTCACCTCCTAGAAATTGCTTCATGGCGTCGTGCTCATTACAGAAATCCCAAAATCTATGGAAAAGTGAGGTCAGAACTAGGAATAGAATCACCCAGCAAATATAGAGAACTATCTAACTCAAAGTAATTAACAACTCGGAATACAATCACCAACAGTAAATTGGTTAATCATAATTTTATTAAGAGAAGAGAAACTATTTAAACCTTTCTTGAATTTTTGTGGAAAAGAGATTTTTCTTGAATAAGTTTTATTAATTCCATTAAATTAGTAGAGATAATGAAGTACAGAACTGCTTTAGCTAGTATTATTGCATCTTCTTTAGTTAGTTGTGCGTATCTGAGCCAACCAGTAAAACCTGATTACTGTTGGGGAGAAGAAATGGTTACTAGGGAGACTACGAAAATCTCTTCTCCAGAACTTTACCAATGCGCTGAGCATTATTTTGAACGGGCAAGATTGAGCGAATTGCTTAAAGATAGGTTCGAGGTCTTACATTATTGTAATTTAGCTTTAGAAAACCTAGACTTAATCCTAACCGAGGAACGGCCAGCAGATTATATCTCTTTAGAGAGAAGCATTTTAGATCTGAAAGGAGAAGCGATGGTGGGAGAAAGGCATAGATAAATCCTAAATGTACTTACTAATAAATCTTTCAAATGTTTTAGTTTGTGGCGAGCTTATCCCTTTTACTGTACGTAAAGTTGCCTCTCTATAAAACTGATCTAATTCATCTCCCTGCAAAGATTTTATTCTCTCTAAGAATTGCATACGACCAAGCTCATCATTATCTATAAAGATATCCGGAAGGGGAACATCTTGCAGTCCTGCTACGGTAAATGAGCTAGTCCATTTTCTTCCTTCCCTAAACAATAAAGCAAATAGATTGCCATGAAACTCTTCAGACAAATATGCCTGCATCAATCTAATTAAAGCAGGGGTTGGTTCTCTTCGATCTGAGAGTTTAAAAGTTTGAAGGCCCAACTGTTCATAAGCATTAATATCCTCTGGTCTGATAAACGGGCTTTTTAAAAATTCAATGGGATTATTTAAGTATTCTAAAGCACAGCCGAGAAGGTACGGATTTGGTCGAGCAGGAAGAGAAACACTTTTAGATTGAGATTGACTGGAAATATATTGGTAATGTTGATTTCTTAGCGGACAATGATCTAAGCAAGAAATATTGGCATAAAGACGTAATTCTACCCCGGCTGCAGAGCGGACTAAATCTTCAATGACCTGGAGGTCTCTATTCACGATGTGTTGATTTAGAGTGATAACTTTTATTCCTTTATCGGCGTACTCTTTTACCTTCTGGACTGTGCTGACTCCATTTATTACAGATAAATGTACTTCCATCTCTGGAAATTCGCCTCTAACTAAATCAATTAATGAATCATCTGAAATGGTTAAAGAATCTACTCCTGCATCTAACAATAATCCAATTTCTTTTCTAACTGACCCGACATAATCTACTTCTTCTAATCTTATGCCGGCATTAGCATTTAGAAGATAACTAAACTTCAAACCAGAATCATGCGCTAAAGCTATATGATCCTGAAGATCGTCGGGAGTGATATTGGGTAATTCTCTTCCTGCTCTCCCACTGCCGACGATTCCAGTAGGTAAAGATCCATAGACTTCTACAACCTGATTGGAATATTGATTATTTAATTGCCCTATTCCAATTAATAATTCTGGATCAAAATTAGTAGCGACGCTGAAGTTAGCCATTATTATTCCTCCTAAAAGATTAGAATTGGATCTTATTGGCCAGGCCTAATTGGGTATCTACTTCTACTAAATCTCCAGTATTAAACACCTTAGTGGCAATGGATGTGCCCATTAAAGTAGGAATATTAAATTCCCGACTAAGAACTGCGGCATGACAGGTAATTCCGCCTTCATCAGTGATTATTGCCCCTGCTTTCTTAATCCCTTCTACCATTAAATCTGCTGTAGTCATGCGCAAAACTAAAATCTCTCCGTTCTCAACTTTTTTTAGATCCTCATTTGATCTAATCAGTCTGACTCTACCAATATATTTTGCAGGAAAAGTTCCCATCCCTTTCACTTCCTGAAAAAATTCTTCAGCAATCGGATAAATCTCATCTTCTTTAAGAATAAACTGCCCTTGCTGAAATAAGAAATAACAATTTTGTCTCTTTTTAATTTTTGATTCGATTTGTAAACTCTGGATAATTTCCTCTGGCTTAAGAAATTTGACTTCTTCAACAAATAAATTCAACTGTTTTGCTATTCCCTCTAACAGGGGCTTGATGAGGTCATGAGTTTTATTGAAATGAGTCCTAGCAAATAATCTCCAATCTGCCATAAGATTAATTATTTCTGTATTCCCATCTTTTTCTAATTCTGCTGAGAATACAGTGAGATTAAAATGGGGATATGGCTCTTTATAGAGCCTGAAATATTCTTTAGCAACTTCTGCTAATTCTTCTTTACTTAGACTATCAATATGGTTTAAGTCTTCACTAAATTTAATCAGATTCTTAAAATGTTCTTTTCCAATCTTAACCTGATCATGCATAAATTGAGGATTATTCTGGATCTGCTCTTTGATGAAAAAAGAGAGATTTTTGGCATCTTCTTCATCCAGATAATGAGTAAAAGTATTTCCTTTCCTGATGGTTAGAAAATTACAATGATGACGATTAAAAACTCGAGGGAAATTATCTTGAAAATTCTCATAGAGTAGATAATTCTTCAAGAAATCTCCTTCTCTTTCCGCTAATTTCTGCCATTTCATCTTAGTCTTTTACCCCATTAAAATCGAATATTTTTCTTATTCCTCGGGTAGTAATTTCTTCTAAGACTTCTGGAGAGGTTTGTTTATTTTTTCTATCAACAAGATAAATTCGAGTTGTTCCACCAGCCATTTTTAGTCCTTCATCAGCAGCTCGGCATACTGACATCTTATCATCAAAGATAGTATAAATGCCTCCCTCTGTTCGCTCCCAGAGGCGAGCGAAAGTTTCTGGATGATCTTTATCTCCTATTTCTTCGCCTAGGAAATATTCATCGACCATGCTTCCTAAATGATGCCATTCGTAATCCTCTTCTTTTGGAGGGCAAGCATCACAAGTTCCTAAGTCTATACCAAATTTATAATCAAACAGAATTTGGGCGAGGTCACGAGATCCTGAGGTAAGCACCCCAATTTTCCGCCCTTTCTTTTTAACCTCTAAAAAGCGCCATTTGGTGTCGGAAAAAACAAGCAGTTCCTGATCTATAGGAAAATCTCCTTTGTGATATGCCTCTACCCAAATCTTACACATTTCTGAGAAAAATTCTTGTGAAATACTATGTCCTGGCAGTTCCCTCTGGGCTGCTTCTATTTTAAGTCGTTCAGCTAATACGCTGTCTAGTATATATCTCTCAGCGTTCTGCACAATAAATTCATACATTCCGGGCACGGCTTTGTGGGTGGTTCTCCCCATATCGTAAAGTTCAATTTGTTTTTCTTTCATTTTGAGTCTCCTTTTTGGTTTAATCTTTTGTTTGAGTTAATATTTATCAAGCAGTAGTGACCCTGCTAAGTATATTAATCTTTGTTGTAATCCCATACCCCAACAATAGAAAAGTTTATAATCAATAAAAGAAATAGAGAGAAGATGGAAGTTAAATCCGCTTTAGAAAGCGCAGGATTATCTGGAAATGAGATCAAAGTCTATCTAGCTTTACTGGATTTAGGTTCAGCTTTAGCGGGAGAGATCACCAAAAAATCAGAAGTAAACCGCACCAATGTCTATGATGCCTTAAATCGCCTGATTGAGAGAGGCCTGGTTAGTTTTGTGGTTAAAGCCAACCGAAAACATTTTGAAGCTGCTAATCCAGAGAGGATCATTAAATATCTAGATGAAAAAGAGCTGGAACTGCGAGGTAAGAAAGAGATGGTTGCATCTATTCTTCCGGAATTAGAAAAAAGAAGAAAGCTGAGCAAAGAGCCGCAGGAGGCTACCATCTACAGCGGAAGAAAAGGGTTAAAATCGGTAGCAGAAGAAGTTCTGAAAACAAAAAAAGAGATGCTCGCTTTTGGTGCTGAGGGTAAGTTCATCAAATTATTCACCCATTATGCAGAGCAATGGCATCGGAGAAGAGGGAAACTAAAAATACCAGTCAAAATTATTTATAATGAAAAGATGAGAAAATCAAAGTCTAAAGCTGATTTTCCTCTCTTGCAGATGAGGTTTAATGCTACCGTCCAGGATACTCCCTCTACGACTTGGATTTTTGGGGATAAAATAGCAGTAGTAGTCTGGTCGGACCAGCCGGTAGTTACCTTAATCAGAAGCAAAGAAGTGGCCAAGTCCTACCGACAATTCTTTGAAGTAATCTGGAAAGATTCGAAGAGTTAGATTAAGCATGATGTTGTAAAAAAATAGAAATAAATCTTTCTTAAACCGAAACTCCCAGAACCATCTTTACTAGAAAGCTGATCCCAAAAGTAATTGCAGCTACTCCTAAACTTATTCCAGCCATTTCACCAAACCGTTTCCCAAAGGGCAGCTCTTGAGCTACGGAAGTATAATAGGTAAAGAAAAAGATGACCAATAAACTATTAATTAAAGTAAAGCCTAAGGCAAGATAGACATTCTTTAATATAAAATAAGGCAGAACCAAGATCAGAACTGTTAAGAGATAGGCCATCCCGGTATAAATGCTGGCCCGAAGAGAATTTTTAGCGGAGGGATTTTCTGATCTTTTAGAGAGATACTCAGAAGCAGCCATAGAAAGAGAGGCAGCAATTCCAATGATCAATCCGCTGATGACAATTAAATTACGGTTCTGTAAGGCCAGAGTTAATCCTGCCAGAGCTCCGGTTAATTCTACTAAAGCGTCATTTAATCCTAAAACGATTGAACTAACATACTTTAATTTTTCTTCTTCCAGCAAACTGATCAAATACTTTTCATGCTTAGCCTCATCTTTAAGCATGGACTTACTTTCCGGAATTAGTTTAGACAGCCGAGCATAATTATGCTGGGCTTTACCCTCTCCGCGTTCCATTAATTTAAGACTAAAGGTTAACCCGAAAATTCTGGAGAGAAGAGCATACCCCCAAAATTGGAAGAATCTTGGAAAAGCATCTTTTCGAGTGTACTTCTTCCAGAAGAAATAATGTTTTAATTCATCTCCAGCAATATGCTCCAGAATTTTTTTATTGGCAGGCTGGCGAATATGCTGGGCCAGATAAGAATAAATTTTATGTTCAGTAATCTCTCCCCTTTGATAGGAATAAATTTCCTGATCTTGTTCTTTGGTTAGAATCATTTTATTTTACTAAGTTAATCGCTTTATTTTTTTGAAAGTTTTTAATATTCTGAATATCTGTCTCTAAGATGCGCATTAAAGCTTCGGTGGTATTAAAGGCATTATGGGGAGTAATGATTACTTTAGGCAGGTTTAATAACAGATGGTTTTCCGCTAAAGTTTTCAGATCACATTTCTGGTTAAATTCTTTAGTTAACAATACTCGCTCTTCAATCAAATCACATTCATTCTCTAATACATCTAGACCAGCTCCAGCAATTTTTTTTCTCTGGAGAGCATAGACTAAAGCGTCGGTATCAACGATTCCCCCTCTAGAGGTATTGATAAGCAAAACGCTAGGCTTAAGCAGAGCAAGTTTAGTCTTATCCATGAGATGATGGGTATGTTTATTGTAAGGCAGATGTAAAGTAACAATATCTGCCTGTTTAAGTAAAGTATCTAGAGGAGCATAATTAAAGCCCAGTTGTTGAGCTAATTTTTTATCTTGAAAAAGATCAAAGACTAAAACTTTCATCTCGAAACCTTGGGCCATGCGAATGACATGCTTGCCGATATTTCCTCCTCCTACAACCCCAATAGTCTTTCCTTTAAGATCAAAACCTCTCAAGCCGGTTAAATCAAAACTGCCCTGTTTGGTCCTTTCTACGCAATCAAGAATTTTTCTGCTTAAAGCCAGAATTAAAGCGAAGGTATGCTCGGCAACCGTATTCTCTCCGTAAGTAGGGACATTACAGACAGTAATATTCTTTTTCTTGCAGGCTTCTAAGTTAATATGATCGAAACCAGTACTGCGGGTAGTAATTAATCTCAATTTAGGCAGTTGGTTTAATACTGCTTGGTCTGTCTTAGAGTAAACAAAGATAGAAATCGCTTCCAGATCTTTATACTTAGGAGCATTCTGGACAGTAATCTTTCCGGTAGAGAAAAATAATTTGTCTTTAGGAAAAGCTTTACTGAAAACATCTTTTTCCCAAGGCTCAATCTCAAAAAATCCGATTTTCAAATGTATCTATCACCTAACTAACTTAATTTAAAGAAAATCCTGAAAATGGATTTTCTAAGATCCTACTTCAACTTTGCTTAATACTTTACTTAGTAACTATAACTTTCATTAACTGCGTGGAATAAATTCCATCTACAATTACACAAGTCTCTTCTTTATCGAAAGTCCAGCTAAAGTATTCGCCAGGCATGAAGAAACTGCTTTTGATCTTATTGCATTTTTGTACTCCAACCACCAGGGCTTTAGGGATCTTTCCTTCATAACGAGTATTATGCCATTCTACAATATCCCCTACTTTAACGGTAATAGAATCAACCTCAAATCCGTCTTCGATTAATTTGACAATATGGATTTGCGGGCCGGTAGGCTTTTTAGTTTCGGCTACTGCTCCCCCAGTAAGGGAATTAGATGTTTCAGTTTTTGTTACGGTTTTATTTTCGGATTCTGTTTTAGGGGTTTCTTTTTCAACAGATTTGGTCTCTTTAATTTCGGTTTTAGTTTCAGTTTTAGCAGTTTTTTCTTCAGTTTTGGTCTCTTTCTTTTCCTCTACTTTTTTCTCTTCCTCAACTGCTTTCTCGCTGACAAATTTCATGATTATATTTAAGAATCCAAACTTGACTTTATTGAAAAGACCCACCGCTTTATAGGTAATCTTCTTATTGTCCAGGGCTTCTTTCAGCGCCTGGGCAGAATTTTTTGAAGTGGTTATTTTTTGGACAGTAGCTTCAGTAGTATAAATATTAAGGCTAGCATCAGCTAATTCGCCCATGGCTAAACTTTTAAACTTTTTATCTTCGGTAGTCAATCCTAAAGTAAGGATTTCTCCATTATTCATGGTGAAATGCAGGTTAATCTTCTCATTTCCGAATAAAGTGCCTAAAGGCGGAGGGATTTCCTTTCCGTTAAGTTCTTTAGCTAATTGCTTTATCTCCGATAAATTCCCGCTAGTTTCTGTTGCAGAAACTAGGGCAGCTAATAAAACGATTAAAATCAGTCCAAATATTGCTTGTTTCATAGTAGATTGGTCTCCTTATTTGAATATAACTTTATTATTTTATCATTTAAAAAGTAGTGGTATTTATTAACTTTTTCTATTATATATACTTGAGACCATAAATCAAATTAAAAAGGTGGTTCAATCAGGCTAGTTAATCTTAATGATTCCAGAAAAAGCAAACTCTCTTTTGCCCCCAGAAACCATTTTTAAAGCTTATGAATAAAGAGGCATTTCACTACTTTGAAATACTAAACTTATCGAAAGGTTTAAATATGGGTGCCTATTTTAAAGTAGTAAACATCTATCACCTCTTTTTCCCCAGCAAGCCTCGCAAGAGGTTTGCCAGGGGTTTATACTCACCTTTTAAGTTTAGTTTTAATTTTCTTAGAATTTACGATCTTAGAATCTGGTTTTAAAACTTTAAACTGACTTTTTTGAATTAGAAATATAAAAGTCATAACCACTAGTCCGATCCCAAATCCGCCCAAAGCATAATACCATTCCTTCTTGATCTCAACTGTAAACAAAGATTGAACGGGCTCAGCTTTCTCTTCCGGGAAATAGATGCTTAATTCGCTCAACTCCAAGGCATATTCCAGATAGAGCAAAGCAATATATTTATCCTGCTCCTGTAGAGATTTAGCGTATTGATAATAAGAATAGCCCAGAATAGGAAAGATGCCCTCGGCACTGTTTTCAGAGATAACTCTTTGTACTGCTTTAGTTTTACTAATAATAAAATCTCCTACATTCTCGTCAGTTAATCCCATCGAACCCAGAATGGCATCAGCTTCAGCTTTAGCTTCCGCGGCCTTAATCAGACATAATTCCGGCTGGTCATTTTGGTAAGATTCCTGGGCTTGAGCTATTTTCTCGCTGATACTAACCAGATTATACTGGCTTAAGAATAAACTAACATACTGATTCCTTTCCTCTGCCTCAGAAATTTTCTGGGTACAGGATTCTTTTAAAGTTTCCTGGTCCAAAACAAACTTTTTTCCTGGCATAGAGAAAAACTGCATCCAAGATAAAGCAGAAAAGAAACGCTCTTCGGCATAAGCCAGCTGAGCATAAGAATCTTCTATCGGCTGCTGATTAGAGTTCTCTTTGAATTTTTTAATCTGGCTTTTAACATCATTATTTCTTTCTTTGACTACCATTAAAGTCTGCAGGTCCGAGATGGTTTCTACCTTTTGCTGGCTAAGTTTTTGCTCTAAAGCCAAGATTTTCTTTTCTAGAGAATTAAATAAACTTACCAAAACCGCTTTTGATGGCTTCTTTGCAGAATAATATTGGTTTTTCAGAAAGATGTTAGTTCCGAAACAATAACTAGCTGCAGAATAATAATCTTGCTTTTCGCTGGCGTTGACTGCTTTTTCTTTTTTAGCAATAATTTCGGTGCTAAGATTCTGATTTAGGAAGACTTTGGCATTAAGCATTTCTGCCTCGATTTTTAGAGTCCTGTCGCAGAGAAGCTGCTGCAGGCTCTGCATGATTTTTTGATATTGGGGATTTTCTACAATTTCTATTGGTTTATGATTAAGATCTTTACCAGTAAGATGCAAAAGCACTTGATCTAAATCAGAAACTTCTACCACTTCCAAACTTAAATTTTGTTTAGCAAACTGGACTAGATTTTGAGGAAATTCTTTAGTTGTTTCTTTTTTAATATTAGTTTTAATGGTAGAATTATTAGCATTTATTTCGGCTTCTTCTGTCCCTTTTTCCTCAGTTGAACCAGACTGGCCGCTGCCTTTGGCAATGAGCACTTTCTTTAACCCGGCCTGAGAAGCAGCAATTAATTTTTCTTTTACTCCTCCTACTGGCCCAATAGTTCCCCCAGAATTAATTGTTCCAGTAATAGTAATATCTTTATTGTAATCTAAATCTAGCACGGCAATGGTAGTCAAAGCAGCAATAGCTGCTCCTGCGCTGGGCCCTCCAATAATATTCGATTTGGCTTTAATGGTAAAAATGAAATCGTACTGATTACAATCTAACTTAAAATGTTTGCAGGCGATCTCTTTAGCGAATCGGGTAGAGATCTGGGTATCCATCTTGGTTAAAGGAAAAGTCTCTAAGAAAACCCGGCCAGAACCCTCTTTTAATTCTAAATATAAATCTGCATCGCTGCCCAGATATTTATCTCCTTCTTCCTGCACAGCCAATAGTTTTAGATGGTAAGGAATCTGATGGGCTGCGGAGACAGTAGCCGTGAATAAGAGAGTGAATAATAACCCTAATAGTACTTTGTGAACAAATAAAAACTCTTTTTTGGGCATGATATTAATAAAAAATAAAGTGGTTATTAAAGGTTGTGTTTATTTAGTTTCTAATGGCTTTAAGATTAAATACCCAACCAAAAGGATTTTATAGAGAAGTTAATTACTGAGTATAAAAAAGAAATGGAAAGGTAGCTGAAGAAGAGCTTTAGCGAAAAAAAAGAGGGATAGAAAATTTGGCCAAGAAAAGATTAAAATTAGGACTAGCCTTAGGAGGTGGGTCTGCCAGAGGCTTGACCCATATAGGAATTCTTAAATCCCTGCATAAGCATAAAATTTACCCAGATTATATTGCCGGAACCTCCATGGGTGCGGTGATCGGAGCTTTTTATTCTTCCGGACACTCTCCTGAAGAAATTGAAGATTTTTTTAAGACTGCAGATTGGAAAAAATTGATAGATTTTACTGTACCTAAAGCGGGATTAATTCAGGGCAGTGTAATGGAAGAGAAACTGAGACGGGTTCTTCAGAACAAAAGTTTTCAGGATCTTAACCCTAAATTAAGAGTAGTGGCTTATAATCTAGACCAACTGGAGAAAGTAGTTTTCTTTAAAGGAAATGTGGCCAGAGCAGTGCGCGCTTCCATCTCCATTCCTGGAATTTTCAGTCCGATAAAAATTGCTAAACATATTTATGTTGATGGAGGAGTGGTTGATCCAACCCCTTACGATGTAGTTAGAGAGATGGGCGCAGATGTGGTCATTGCAGTAGATTTATTTTCGGAGAATGGTACTTCAACCAAAGGGCCCCTGGTTAAAGAAAAAAGCTTTTTTACTGAAGTACGGGAAAGGTTTATTGCGGAAGAATTACTTAACATCAAAAAGTATCTGATTCCGGCATACTGGCCAGATACACTCCAAAAACTCTTTGATTGGATTTTTGATAAATTATTATACCCGGCGAGAATTATCCGAATTCTAGCAGGAAGAGAGTTGCCTCAGATAGCCAAGGTAATGAACAAAACTTATGGGGTCTTGATTGGCAATCTGGCTAAAGAGAGAATGAAAAACGCTCAGATTGAAGTTAAGATCACTCCCACTTTTCCCAATCTCAGCTGGGCAGATTTTGATAAGGTGGTAGAATTTACTAATATTGGGGAAAAAGCTATGGATCGGAAGATGGGATTGCTTAAAAGAGAGTTAAGGAAAAACTAAACTTTCCTCAAATTTCTTTGCTCGCTATATTTTAAGTGCAGTTTCTCTCCGGTAATCGCTTTCTGAAGCATAATATCTTTTCCCAGAATTTTAATTTCATATTTATCTCCGCGATATTCTATAAAATCTCCTTTCTTGAACGGTATGCCCCGGAAAAGAACAGTAAGACGATAAATATCCTTATCTTTTTTCCTGCCCCAGAGACTGGAAGTAACTTTAAACTCTCCGCCGAAAGTCAAAAAAAGTTTCCGGCCTAAAGTTTGGGTAAGGCGATGGTCTGAAAGGTAATAATCATAGCCTGATTCGATCTCTACTTTCTTGGCCAAGATTAATTTAGTCTTGGTGATTTCCTTTTCGGTAAATTGAACCACCTCAGGAGTAACTTCTCTTAATTGCAGGATAGCTTCGAAATACTGGGGCGGTTTATAGGATTGGGTTGAGGAGGTCATTTTTAGTGGTTAAGAAAGAAATGATCTTATTTATTTTAAACTTAACTGTACAATTGTGCTCGGTTCGTGTTCATTAGTGATCTTGTATCCGCTAAGCTGGGCTAATTCCTGAGAGAATTGTTTGACTTCTACAAAAGTAGGCACATTCTCCTCTTTCAATCTTTTTCGAGAATAACCTAAAAAGCCATAGCCCTTAATCTCAATATGAGTTGGCTGGATTAACTTGATGAAAGAAACAAACTCTTTAGCTTGGTTCATATTGAAATTCTTAACTGCAGTAATACGTAAAATAGTCCTGCATTTATCTTTGATGGTGCTAAGATATTTCAGGCTCTCTTGAATTTTATCCCAACTGGCTTTTACCTCTGAAATATTTTTAGCTACGGGATGATTAAATTCTTTATAGCTATCCAGATCATAAGCTTCTATAGAAAGATAAATATTAGTGGGAAAATGCTGGCTTTCTATTCCGAATTTTTTTAACCTTTCCGGAACTGTGCCGTTAGTTACTAAAAAAACGGTCCTGAAATTGAAATCCTCAAAAAAAGAATCTACTAATTGAGGCAATTTAGGATATAAACAAGGTTCGCCGGTTAAAGAAATGGCGGCATGGTCAGGAATGAGATATTGATCAAACTGTTTTAGATCTACTTTTTTATTTCCTTTAAATCCGATCAATAATTTCTTTCTCTCTTCGATGCAACTCTTAATGATCTCTTTAGGCTCTTCAGCATTACCTTTCCAGACAGGAGAGAAAACAGTATTATCCCGCCAGCAATGCTTGCAGCGATGGTTGCAGATAAGCGCAGGGGACATCTCTAGACAATTTCCGCAATGGATGCCATAGAAATGCTCTTTATAGCAGACTTTATGCTTATTTCGGACGCATTCTTTGGTCCAGAAACAGATCTTTACTGCGGAATGTTCTCCAATGACGCGGAACTGCTGGCGGTACAAACGTTCTTTTTGTTTAGGGGTGAGCATGGGAAGACTAATTTTTAGGCGGATTTTTAAATATTTAGTATAAAATATGGTTAAGAACAGATAGGATCACAGAAAAGAAATACTTATAAGACTAAATGTTATTCTAACTAAAATCAGAAGCAGTAAATCTATCTTTGAAAGATGAAATATATTATTCCAACTAAGAACGCTGAGCATCTAGGGGTAAAAATAGCTGAAGAAATTGCTAATTTGGGGATAATTGGAGCAGAGGTTGTTTTTCCTGGTAAGAATAAAGATGGACAGCGCCATTGGCCTGATGGAGAAGTTTATGTTGCTCTGCCTGAGGCGCAGGAAGGAAAATTTAATGAACAAGAAGTATTTATGCTTCATTCCGGACAAAGAAACCCAGACCAAGGTCTAAGAGAATTAGAATATAATTTAGCTTTATTACAAAAATATTCTCCTACTGCCAAAATGAATATCTTTTTTGCTAATTTGCCTTATGCAAAACAGGATAAAACTTTCCTTCCCGGAGAGATAGCCATAGTGGAAGAGGATTTTGACCGCTGGAGAGGCTGGTATAAAGTTAAGGATATCTATGTAATTGACGCGCATTTTGCAGGAAGGCCGCATTGGGATTATGATCAACGACCATTTGTGGCAGTAAATGGCTCTGAAGAGATTATGAAAGCGGTCAGGGAAAAGTTTGGTACTGAAGTAGCTTTCTTAGCTCCGGATATAGGCTCACAGGTAAGAACCGGACTGCAAGGGACGAAAAAAAGCAGGACTGATTCATTTACAGTTGAAATTCATAGTAAAGAAGAATTGGAGCAGACGGTTAGAAGCGCAAGCCATATCGCGGCCATTGATGATTTCACGGAAACGGGAGGTACTTTAGTCAGGTTCCATGAATTCTGTAAACGCTTGAACCCAGAAGCAGTGATGATCGCGGGATTGACTCACGGAGTGAAACAGACCGGAATTGATCGAACCAGAACCGTTTATGACCATCTTTATCTAGGGAATAGTATTGACCGACCGGAAGCTAATGTAAACTTTACTAGATTAATTATGCAGAGTTTAGGGCTGATGAAGAAATAACGGAGGATAATTTCTTCTCCTAAAAGTAAGAGAATAAAATTAGTCCTGTTTTAAGAATAACCTTTGGGATTCAACTTAGTAACTCTTATATATTTCAATCTTTTATTTAAAAAAGATGATCCTAAAATCGTTTGATGGAACAAAGATCTGGTATAGACTCAAAAGAAATAATAATTTATATTTGGTATTTGTGCATGGTTGGGCTAATAATTGGACTACTTGGAAGAAAGAGATAAAATTCTTTGAACGGAAAGGTTATTCAACACTAACTTTAGACTTAAGGGGTCATGGTCAATCTGATAAACCAGAAAATAAAAAGAAGTATAGCTTAAAATGTTTTGTCAAAGACATACATTCTATTATAGAAAAAGAAAACATTCGAAATTTTGTTCTCGTTGGTCATAGTATGGGGGGTATCATTTCTTTAATGTATTACAAATTATATCATAAAGAAAAAAATGTTTTAGGACTTATTTTATGTGATACCACTTATAAGAATGTATTAGAACACAAAAAAATTAAGATGATGTCGCCATTTGTAAAACTGGTGTTAGATTTTCTAATCAAAAATGAATCTATAAACCAAAAACATTTTAGTCATTTAAAAGATATAGATCTAAGTAAATATAAACAGTCTTCTGATTATTTCATATTTTTGGAAGGGTTATATAATACCCCCATGAAATCTGTTTTTGTTTGCTTAAAATCAATGTTAAATTTTAACTTAAAAGAGGTCCTATCCAAGATAAGAATTCCCGTGCTGATTATTGAAGGAGAAGAAGATAAACTATTGCCAATATTAGATTCAGTAGAGATGTATCAAGAGATAAAAGAGGTTGATATTGATTTTGTACCAAAAGGAAAACACTTTGTCAATCTCCAAAATTCAAACTTAGTAGACAGATTTATATTAAATTTTCTGTTGAAACATAAATTAAACTCAGATCAGAAAAATAAAACGTAATTTAGAATACTAATTTTTACAAAATTAGGGTTAAAGCACCAACTTTTAAGTTCTTAATAGTATTAGCTATTGCTATTTTAATTTAGGAATTAATTTAAATCAATCCAGTCTAGATAAAGCACTGTGCTTTTTCTTCCAAAAACCTTATAAAAAAGGCAGGTTATTTCTGGGTTATGAGTACAGAAAATGAAATTCAGGAAAAATACATGCAGTTTCAGTACTTACAGCAGCAATTAGAACAAATCTCCCAACATCTAGAAATGCTTAACCAGCAGAATGCAGATTTAGATATTTCCATCAATGCGGTTACGGAACTGGGAAAAACTAAGCTGGGAAATGAGCTTTTAGCTCCAATCGCTGATGGAGTCTTTCTTCGAGGGGAGCTTAAAGACAATAAAAAGTTGGTTATTAATGTAGGCATGAACACTACCGTGGAAAAAACTGTACCAGAAGTAATAAAATTATTGGAAAACCAGAAAAGCCAATTGCAGCTAAGATTAATTGAAGTGGAAGCGGTCAGGCAGGAATTAACCAGCCAAACCATGAAACTCTATAAAGAGATTGAGGGTAAAGTTTAGTTTTAATCGAGGGTCTAATTTTAAGTAAAAGGTCAGAATAAAATGTTCGGAAAATTAAAAGATAAACTGAAAAGCGCTCTTTCTATCTTTTCTAAGAAAGCTGAAGAAGTAGCTGAAGAAAAGAAAGTAGGAGAAGTTATTGAAGATCAACCTATTGAAAAAGAAGTTTCTGAGAAAATCGTAGTCAAAGAAGAAAAAGTTAAACCTAAAACAACCGAACAGGAAAAGAAGAGAACAGAATTTCTAGAAAAAGTCGAAGTTAAAAAAGAGCGAGGTGAAGAGAAAAGAGTTGAAATTAAAGAAAAAGAAGTAGTTAAAGAAATTAAATCCATCCCCGAACAGAAACTGATTAAAGAGCCAGTAAAAGAAGAAACAAAAGCGGTTAAAGAAGAGAGAATCCCGGAAAAACAGACTATTAAAGAGAAAGTAGAACCAATAAAACCTACCTTTAAAGAAGAAGTTCTTGAAGAACAGCCTAAAAAATCTTTCTTCGGCAGGATCAAAGAGATAATTACGACCAAAACCATTTCTGCAGAAAAGTTTGAAGAATTATTCTGGGATTTAGAATTAGCTTTATTAGAGAGTAATGTTTCAGTAGAAGTTATTGAGAAAATCAAAGAAGATTTAAAGAGAGAATTAGTGGATAAACCTTTACCCCGGGATGTTCCGGCTAAAATTGAGCAAACGCTTAAAGAGACTCTTACTGAAATACTAACTTTCGAGAGCGTAGATTTATTAAACGGAATCAAAAAGAAAAAGCCATATATTATCGCTTTCTTCGGAATAAACGGTTCGGGGAAAACTACTTCCATTGCCAAATTAACTTATTATCTGCAGCAGAAAGGCTTTTCGGTAGTGCTGGCAGCAGCAGATACTTTCAGGGCAGCGGCAATTGACCAGCTGGAAGAGCATGCCAACAAGCTAAAAGTAAAAATGATCAAGCATGCTTATGGCAGTGATGCAGCAGCAGTAGCCTTTGATGCCGTTAAATATGCTGAAAAGAATAAAATTGATGTGGTTCTTATCGATACAGCAGGTAGATTGCATTCTAATACTAACTTGATGGCAGAATTAGAAAAAATAATTCGCATCAATAAGCCGGACTTAAAAGTCTTTATTGGAGAATCTATCACTGGAAATGATTGTATTGAACAAGCTCGGAAATTTAATGAATTAGTAGAATTAGACTGCTCGATCTTAACTAAAGCAGATGTGGATGAGAAAGGAGGGGCGCCCTTATCCATTGCTTATACCATCAAAAAGCCCATCTTATTCTTAGGTACAGGACAAAAATATACGGATTTCGAAGAATTTGATCCGGAAACGATTCTAGGGAAACTTGGTTTCTAATTTTGTCAAATTAGTGATTATATACTCGAAGCATTAAATTTTCGAACTTTTAAAGAAAGCTGCTGCTTTCTAATCTTGCTAACTAGCAAGATAATGCTTCTCCTAATATATTAAACCGGAACAGTTTAATATTAGGAGACCGCAGTCGAGTATAGTAAAAGCATATGACTCATGTTCGAATATTTGATGCTCTTACTATATTCTAGAGACTATAAATGAATATATAGATAGAAATTATTCATATAGTATGCTTTCTGTTGGGGATAATTCTCAACCGGATAGTTCTCAATCTGTTATAGATAGTGCTGATGTTATTGAAAATATTTTGACTTTAAGCAGAGAAGGTTCTAATTGTTATTCTGCCTCTTTACCTGGAGAAGGTAACCGTACAATACTAATTTACGGTCCGCTAGCAATGGCAGAAGAGATTGCCGGGATGTTAAAGAGAAACCAGGTGGGAGCGAAACTTTATATCGGCGAAGGAGAACAAGATGTTCGGGAATTACTTACTGCCAGAGATTATGATCTATTTGTATATCATGCCTCTAAAAGAGAAAGTGCCAAAGGAATTAAATCAGAACGAATGCCGCCCAGTTTAGAAGCGGTTCTTCTGGGTTATGGAATTGGCTGCGCCTATCCTGAATCAACCATTCAGAGATGCAAAGATGAATTTAAAGTACAGCTGTTGGAAAGGTTGAAAGATGGATAACTAAAAGTAATTATTTCTTAAACCAAACATTTTTTAAACTCTTTTTGTTTTCTCTTAATTTGATGACTAATTATAAACAAGTGATCTTAATCAGAGATGATCTGAAATTACCTAAAGGTAAAGCCTGTTCGCAATCTGCTCATGCTTCGGTAGAGGCGGTATTGAAATCCGATCCAGAGACAGTCAAAGCCTGGAGGAAAGAAGGCATGGCCAAGATTGTTCTAAAAGTTAAAGATGAAAAAGAGCTAATTAAATATTTTCAATTAGCCAAAGATAAAGATTTAGTTGCAGCTTTGATCACTGATGCAGGCAGAACCGTCATCGCTCCGGGAACTAAAACTACCGCTGCGATTGGCCCTGACGAAGAAGAGAAGATTGATAAGATTACTAAAGAATTGAAGTTGTATTGAAGAAAAATAATTTTTCTGGGCTGAGATCATTCAGCAGGTCTTGGCTCTCTTGAATAACCCCCGATCTTATTTCTATGAATCTGGGTGGGAAGATAAAGACCGCTAGGGTTATCTTTTCTAATCCAATCTTCAATGGGATTGCTAAGAAAATCAATAATCCGGCTAAAAAGCAGTTGGCTGGGCAATAAGTCTGATCTTTTATTTCCGTGACAAATCGCATCATAAACCGCAAAGACTTCTTCTTTGAATGGTAATCTAGCGCAATGGTTGCATACCGGAAGGTAAATTATACGGCCATCTTTAACTTCCTCGATTCTAACCGTATCATCAAAAAAGGGAGCAGGAACATATTCTTTAAAATGATCTTTTCCAGATTTGTCCCTAAAATCAAAATATTCCATTCCGGGCAAGAGTTCAGCTAATCCAGCCTCTTCCACAAAGGGAATGGACCAAACTCTCTGGGTATGCTTAGCAGTATGAATACATTTCTTTTTATCCGAGCCTATGGCCATACAAGCAGGTTTTTTCTCCTCTTTTCTGTCTATATAAGGAAGAAGAGAATGGACCTGGCCAAAAGGGAGATGACGGAAATCGTATAATAATCCGGAAACGTAAAGCGCCATCAGGTGTTCCGGCTGCCTACACCAATGCATAAAATCTAACATTTCTGTAGTTTCTTCTTCAGTCAAACAGAAAAGATTCACTTCATCAATACCCACAACTTTTAGAGGTAAATCCTTTTGATGAGGTACGCCTTCTATCCGTATTTCTCCGTTAATTCCCTGCAAACCCACTTTCTGAGATCGTAAAGTCTCAATACGCATCTCTAAGTCTACCCTTAATTCAGTCATATTTGAAACAGTTTTACCGGGATGAGGATCTTTCCCATCAATAGCAATCGCATTTATTTCTCTAGTGTTTCGAATATGATTATAAGCAATAGAGTTCAAACCATAATAACCTGCCCGCTTTAGCTCCTGAACCAAGGCTTCGGTCTTTCCTCCATTCATAGGAGCAAAAAATCCCAAACATTCGCCCAAAAAAGAAGTTACCGGGTTTTCTCTGATATCCATAAACTATTAGTAAAAATAATTCTTTAATAAACATTATCTCTCTCTAATTGCTATATTCCAGTTGCTGATTACAGTAAGGTAGTTAAAAGATCGAGAAGAAGAATAACTATTAATGGAGACTTGTTCTCTCCATTACCACAATGCATATAAAAGCTAATTTCCCTAAAAATAAGCATGCTTCTGCAGCAATTAAAATTAAAGAATATCCGATCTTATTTAGATGAAACTATTACTCTTTCCGAGGGCTCTACTTTATTATCAGGAGATATCGGTTCAGGAAAATCTACCCTACTGCTGGCAATTGAATTTGCTCTTTTCGGAATAAGCAGGCCGGACTTGCCAGGAGAAGCATTGTTAAGGAAAGGCTGCAGCCAAGGCAGTGTAGAATTGCAGTTTAAGATTAATGATAATTCCATTTTAATTACCCGCAATCTTAAAAAAGAAAAAGATTCAGTAAAACAGACCTCTGGATTTATGGTCATCAATAATACCCGCAAGGACCTAACTCCGGTAGAGCTGAAAGCGGAGATTATTGCTTTGCTGGGATATCCAGAAGAGTTCCTGACTAAAAACAAAAATTATATTTTCCGCTATACTATTTACACTCCCCAGGAAGAGATGAAATTAATTCTTCAGGATGATGCTGAGATCAGGTTAGATGTGCTCAGAAAGATCTTTAATATTGATAAGTATAAAAATATTCGAGATAATTTAGAGATTTACTTAAAACTGATGCGGATGGAATTAGCGATATTAGAAACTAAAACCGAAAGATTTGAGGAAGAGAAAACCAAACTCGAAGTGCTCCAAAAAGAAAAAGAAAGACTGGACCTAAATCTAAAAGAATTAAGTCCAGAAAAATTAAAATTAGAGCGGGAAATTCTGCAGCGGAAAGACGAGTTGGATCTAATCGAGAAAGAACAACAGAAATTCTTAGAATTAAAACAATATTATAAAACCATCTTAGCTTTAATCAAGGAGAAAAACAGTCAAAAAGAACACTTAAGCAAAAGAAAAGAGGAATTGGAAGAGCAAATCAATAGGCTATTACTGCCGGAAGAGTTAAATTTAGAGTTAGTAACAAAAAAGATTAGCGAATTAGAAAAGAATAAAAATGATTTATTCACTAAAAAAGTTTCTCTCCAGGGTAGATTAGGGCAACTGCAAGAAAGTCTCAAAGAATTACATGCGGAAATTAAAGAGATAGAAAGAAGTGTTCTAAGCAAAGCAGAGAAAGAAGAGTCGAAGAAACAATTAAGTTTAGAAATCGCAGATAAAGAAAAATTAAAACAAAAACAGCTGCAATTGGAAGAATTATTAGATAGAACTGTACAAATTATTATCCGTAATCAGATTTTATTAAACCAATCTCATGAACTAAAGGAGACAATCGCCCAGCTGCAGAGCTGTCCCACCTGCCTGCAGGATGTTTCTGAAAGACATAAGCATAAAATTCAGGAACAGGAAGAAGAGAAGATAGATACTGCCCAGCGATTGCTGCAGGAATCTGGACTGAAGAAAGAAGAAATCTGGGGACAAAAAGAAACGGTAAAGAATAGAATAGAACGATTACAAGAGTCAGAACAGCAACTGACGAAAATAAAACTGGAACTGATCATTATTGAGGAGAAAAAAGAGTCCATCCACAAGAAAAAAGAACAGCTAAATCAGTGGTTAACCGAAAATAATCAGCTAGTCCAACAATTAGAAGAGCTAGAAAAGAAAAGTTCATTGGAGCAACTGAACTTAAAGCTTAAAGAAGCTCGAGGTTTCCTGGAAAGCTTTTCTAAAAAATTATATTTGGAACAGGCAAAATTAGAAACTGAAAAACAGATAGTCCAAAATCGGGAATTATTAGGTAAATTAGAGCAAGAGCTAGTACTGTTGGAAGAGAAATTAGCTCCGAAGAATGATTTTAGCTTGCGCCTTACTGAACTTAAACTGCAATTAAACCTATTGCTGGAAAGAGAAAAAGCTTTTTCAATAAAAATGGCCCAGCTTCAGACCGGATGGGAAGGAGCCTTAAAGCAGGAACAAGTGCAGGAAAAAGTTTTAGAGGAGCAGAATAAATTTAAAAATAAATTAATCCGCTGGAAAGAATTGTATCATTGGCTGGATCAATACTTCTCCCCTTTAACCGAGACCATAGAAAAACAGGTAATGTTAAATATTCACCATCTCTTTAATTTACTCTTCCAGGAATGGTTCTCCATTTTAATTGATGATGAGAATATTTATTCCAGATTGGATGATTCTTTCACCCCCATTATCGAACAGAACGGTTATGAAATTTCTTTTAATAATTTAAGCGGAGGAGAGAAGACTTCTGCGGCTTTAGCTTACCGCTTATCCTTAAATAAGGTGATCAATCAAGTAATTCAGGAGATAAGAACTAAAGATTTATTGATTTTAGATGAGCCTACGGATGGGTTTAGTTCGGAACAATTAGATAAGGTCAGAGAAGTACTGGATAAGTTGGGACTGAAACAAACTATTATCGTCTCACATGAAAGTAAGATCGAGAGTTTCGTAGAAAGAGTGATTAGGGTGAATAAGGAAGGGCATGTAAGTAAGGTTACTGCTTAGATATAGTAATTGTGAATAATTATCGTACTTTAATTCACAATTACTAATAGCAAATGTGTGGATAAAAGTACGAATATTTAACACATTTGCTATAATATCTTTTTATCTTGGTTGCAGGAATTATTAGTTGTAAATAAGATATTTAAAGAAAATCCTGAAAAGTGGCGTAAATCCCCACTATTTATGGTTGGGGATTTACGCCACTTTTCCAAGACGGATTTTCTAACACAAGAAAAGAAACAGCGATTTCTTTTCAGTGCAGAAATAAAGTAGTTTCTTTATTTCTTGAATCAAATATAGCGAAATCCCTACGAGCATTTACTCGCATTCATCCCTAAACATGAATGATAGGGATTTCTGCTTATTTGATTTAAACTGATTATCCCTAAATTATTCACTGATAGGCAGCCCAGTTGGCGGCATGTTCTGCCATCTGGCTGCGATAGACATTAGGCAGGTTCAATTCTCCGGAATAAGGTTCAGAAAGAAACTTCTGAATAGCATGAGTCAAACCATTAAAAGTAGGGGAACATAATGGATTATCTATCTGATTATAAGGGTCGCCCATTACTATTACTTTACATCCAAATCCCATCCGGGCAAGAATGGTTTTGATCTCGTAAGGAGTAAAGTTCTGAGCCTCGTCGATTAAGACCAAAGTGTCCTGGAAAGATCGCCCCCTTAAGAACCCGGAATAAGTCAGTTCTATGGCCTCACAATGAGGAGGAAGATAGGCCATCCCATTAATCTTAGCATTACTGATATCTTTACTTCTTAAGACCTCAAACTCGTTAGGATATTTAGGATGGAGGAACATGGCCTCAAAAGGGATATTATGACCTAAAATTGATTTCTTATGAGCATCAGCAAAAGAATCGAGCTGCTTTCTGATCTTATCATAAAGACTTCCGGGAAGAAAACCTACCTCTCTTCTTTTCCCGCCCATGGTCTCAAACGGCTTTAAGAGGACGATATGATGAAACCTTCCTATTTTTCCTTCCCCTTTCTCTCCTCTCCGATGGCGTTCTTCAGTATCATAAGATAAAACCTGATCTACAGCAGCTACATAACTAAGAATAGTCTTACCTGAACCAGCTCCTCCGCAAAGAAAGAATAGCTCTACATCAGGATCAAGCAAACCATACTGCATGGCCAGGTATTGTTCCATATCATTAGGAGTTATTCCTAAAACATTATCTTGACACATTTCACCAATCCTCAGTTTTTTACTTTTTTCTTGAGGGCTTAGAAGCACAAGTTTGGGGTCTTTAACATCAATGATTCTGGTTCCACCCCGATTACGCAGATATTCTCCAGTAACTCGAGCAAAGTTTCCTCCACCAAAATTAACAAACTGATGTTGATATAGACCTAATTTCCGGCCCAATAAATCTACTGCCTCCTCTAAAGGCAATTCTCCTTTATTTTCCTGAAGTTTGGCTAATAATTTATCATTACCTTGAATACTTCCCTCATGGACAATGTCCGGACCAATCAATAAGAATTCTGGATCTTCTACTCTCATTCCCCGACTGGATAATTTAATATGTAAACTTGGCCTGGTGGTGATAATTGCTGGATGATGGTCTGGGCAGGAGAAGCTCTCTGCAACCACTTTTTCTAACTCAGTTACTGAAAAATTTTCCGGATCAACCAAAGGCCGGTCTACCAAAGCCAGATCTAGGCCATCAGAGACATGATAGATGCTTATTCCTTCTCTGGGATTATCTCTGGGAGAGCTAACCACAATCTCTTTTAATTTTTTTAAAGCATCTTGTGCGCCAGTACCCTCCCCTTTTTTGGTCTCTTCTAAACGGTCAGCGAAAACCATAGGTACAATTACTAGATTTCGGTTGCCTTTTTTTCCCTCAAATTCTTTGAATACGTCTGGTCCTGCCAGCTCATAGACGTCAGTAAGCGGCAGGTGAATATCATGATAATTGCCAATAGTTGATGAAAAGCTCGGGATCATCTTACCTTGTACCTCGGATAAAAACATCTTCAATAGAGCGATAATCTTGGGTTAGAGTATTCTTTCTACCTTCTGGAGGTCTGCCCTCATCCATGACCCGATGGTATAAAGCTATCCCATCTCTAACTAAACGATCCTCAGGATTAAAGCTGCTTCTTTGAGTCAAACGCAGGAAGATGGATGGGAGTAAGCCGGCTTGACTTCCCTGATCAGCCTGACTTTTTTCATCAGTCCCGCCCTCTGGAACGGAATGGTCTGGATGATACTGCTCAATAGCAGGATCTACTCTTTCTTTCATCTCACAAACCAGGACATAACTATCTATCGTTCGAGAAGAAGTGATTAACAAATCTAAACCATCATAACAGGATTTAACTTGTCCATACTTCCTTTCTGTTTCATCTCTAGAAAGGCTTTGGAAAGGAAGTAAGCTAGCCACTATACCATAGCCCAGCAGACTACCTAGATCCCGCTCATTAACTACTAAGAGCTTTAATTTGGTTAATAAATCATATAAAGATCTCTGGTCTGCTTTTGGTTTCAAAGTTAAACCAGTTCAATTAATACTGCAGATATAAAGAATTCTATAGTGGGATATTTAGTGCAGAATATTTAGCAACGAAAACATATATTATTTAACTACACTTTCCAGAGCTTTAATCCCTACTTCCAGCTGTTTATCGGTAGGCTCTTTAGTGGTAATCCGCTGCAACCATAAGCCGGGAGCGATACAGGCCTTAACCAAAGAATTCTCTCGATACTTTCCGCTAAGCTTAATCAGCTCATATCCTAATCCGGCAATCACCGGTAATAATAAAATTCTACCGAAAAACTTAGTCCATAATGAACCCTGGATAAAAGTAAAGATGATGATGGATAAAACTAAGATTACAAACAAGAAAGAAGTTCCACATCGGGGATGGAAACGAGAGAATTTCCGGACCTTCTTTAAACTTAATTCTTGTTTAGCTTCATAACAGGCAATAGCTTTATGCTCTGCTCCGTGATAGCGAAATAAAGTTTTCACATCTTCCATCAAAGAAATGATAATAAGGTAGCCTAAGAAGAGGATTAATCTGAATAATCCATCCAAGAGATTAAATAAAATTCCTTCCGGCTGGATGAAACGGGCAGCTAAGAAAGGGATCCCTACAAAGACAAAAAGAGCAAAAAGCAAAGATAAAATTATAGTTCCGCTAACCTCTTTTTTGGTTAGTTTTTCTTCACGGTCTAATTGCTGGTTGCTGCTCCAGACCAAAGCTTTGATCCCATCGTATAAAGTATAAGCTAATCCTACAATTCCTCGGATAAAGAAAACTTTAAAGATCTTTGGATAATGGGAATTACGACTTTTTTTAATTTTAATCTGGCCGTTTTTTAATCTTACTGCCACGGCGAACTTCTCTTTATTGCGCATCATTACTCCTTCAATCACTGCCTGTCCGCCAATCTCCATAGCTCTAAGGATTTATATGCTAAAATATAAAGGTAACGGAAAAGTTAATAAGTTCTGCTTAGAAAAACAGCTTTATGGATAAAGAAGAGATTTTCTCCAAATGCAAAGTTCTTCTGGAAGCTTACCGTTTAGGAAAATTAGGTTATATGAAAATGCCTGAAGATTCAAGCCCGGATTTCTCTGAAGAGCAAGTAGAAACGCGTTTAGCTTATTTCACTTTGCCTATGAGTTTAAACTATCAGAGAGATAGTTATAAATTATGGGAATCAACCCTGAAAACTTTTAATGATCCAGAAACAAGAATAATTTTTGACTTAAAAACTTCTGCTTCTCTAGATGAACAGAAATTAAGAATTTATCTTACCAGATACAAAATAGCTTTGCAGCCAAATAAGCATATTGCCACTTGGCAAAAGATTGCTAAGACAGTTTATGAAAATTGGGGAACTCTCGAAAATTTATTGCGGGAAGTGGATAATGATTTCTTAAAATTAAAAGAAATCGTTCAAACTAAATTTAAAAAAAGCTTTCCCTATTTATCTGGTCCAAAAATATTTAATTATTGGTGTTTTATTCTTCAGCAATATGGCAAAGTGAAATTGAAGAATTCGAATTTAATTGAGATTGCTCCAGACACCCATATCACCCAATGTTCAGTAATTTTAGGAGTAATCACCAAAGAAGAGGCTGAATCTTTGCCAAAAGAGAAAATTTCTGAACGATGGCGCGAGCTTCTCCAAGGAACCGGAATAAATCCTATTGAGATGCATCCGCCCCTTTGGTTTTGGAGCAGGAATAATTTTAAGTATAGGATTGATTAACTTCCGATCTTCTTTAATTTTTTATTGCTTTTTCTAAAATAATATTCATCTCAATAAATCCGCTGTAATGAAAGGCTTGAAGACCAATACTTTGGGCAGCAGCAACATTCTTTTCATCATTATCAAAATAAACACACTCTTCTGACTTTAACTGATTTACTTGAAGAATAAACAGAAAAGCATTTTGATCTGGTTTCACAAATCCAGTCTCCCAAGAAAAATAGGCTTGATCTACAGAAGAGAAAATATCCGGAAAGCTTTTCCGATAGTATTCTGTTCGTTCTTTAAAATTATTAGATAAGATGAATACTTTGATTCCTCTTTTCTTAAGATTGTAAGCATAGGCAATTAATTCAGTTACTGGATGTTCTCCAGAAAACCAATACTTAAAAAAAGAAGTTTTGTTTAGATTAACTTTCCATCTTTTTAAATAGGGCTTAAATAAAGCAAAACAAGACGGAGCTCCTGGTTTCCTAACCTGGGACATAATCTCTTTTAAAGCCGGAATGAATTCATTAGATTTAACACCAAAGTCATATTGAAATCTATTACTAAGTAATTCGCTTTCTAAAAATATGCCATTCAAATCGAAAATAACCGCTTTGATTATGGGGATAATAATTTTAATGCTTTTTGATTATAGAAAACTGTTCTATTTATATCTTTTATTCTTTTTAACAATAATTGTTAATAATATAGTTAACACCAAAAATATAAAAAACAAAAGCCAATCTAAGCTTTTTCCTAACGTCGATGATAAGCTCCGCCACCAACCTCTTCTGCAGAATAGCCGGGATTACTGGTACCGCCTCCAGCCCTAACTCCTAAATTCTCCAAACAAATTGAGACATAAACCTCTTTAAGAGAAAAAGCTCGACTTTCTTTAATTGCAATTCTAAAAGCATCTTGAAATTCTTCAGGATAAGTTCTCAGTTTGAAATTACCAAAACTAGTTTTTTGGTCTACTGGAAGAGCACTTTCTACTTCCTCAACTTTTTGAGTCAAAGATTCTGCAACCGCGGATAAAAATCTGGTTTCGTAATTTCTTCTGGGAGGAGGGGAGGTGACAATATCCACATAACGCTCCTGACTGCCACGATCTACGGTTAAAATTACATAATCTAATCCGCAATGGATAATTCTCTCCTCAGGAAAGTATTTAAAACCCCAAAAAGTAGAAAAATCATCACCTTCTTTACGGTAATTGATCAGTAATTCTTTCTTCCGATTAAATTCCGGGTCGAAAATGCGGATGAATGGTTTTTGGGAACGGAAATAACCCTCTCTCAGGCCATTCGCTGGATTTTGAAGGGCATAACCTTTTAACCCAAATCGAACATAATGAAGATTAACTTCTGCGGGTTGACTTTTTTTGGTTGGAGATGAATGATTCATTTTAATCCTCTTTAAAAGAACTTTCCCAGTCCGGTCTGGCTGCTGTCTTTATACAGATCCTCTTCTTTATATCCTAATACCGCGAAGATTCCGGAAATTGCGGGAAGGACCTGATGATGCAGATAATATTCTGAGTCATATTCTCCATCTTTAACCTCTTCAGGCAGTTTAGCCCGCTCCCGAATTAAGCCGCTGCCTTTAGCAATGATATATTCTACTACTACTCCCGGGAAAATGTTCGTTCCTCTTTCCAGCATCTTTAAAGCCACGGCCACATGCGGGCCGATTGAAGTATAACTGGATAATTCTCTAGTAATTTGAGTTTTAATCACTAATTTTTCTTTAGCTATTTTTCCAGCCAGTAATTCTTTGATCCTCTCTTTTAGGTAAGACAAAGCTTCTTCTTTCTTATCGGTAAGGATTAATTTTAATACTTCCATCTGAACTTCTTTAGCTAGAGGAGAAGAGTTTCTTCTAACGATCTCGAAACCGGTAATTTTTATTTTTCCGTTCTCAGAGATTAAAGCGTATCTTTTTTTAGCACCTTTCTCTGAACCTTTAGCGGCAACGAAAAGGCCTTTAGAATAATGCCCCTCAAACTCTAATTCCATATGGCCGGGCAGATCAAAATTAATCTCGTTCATGAATTCTAGAGCTTGATCTAGATGCTTGTCTTTAAGCAATAAAAAGCAGGAATCAGTATCAGCATAGACTACCTCAAAACCTTTCTGTTGAGCTTTCTCAATAGTTTTTTTAATATAATCCCGGGCATAGGCGGTAGTTGCTTTAGCGCATTCCAGACAATACCATCTTGCCCCGAAAAATCCAGTATAACCATAAAAAGAGTTAGCCAAGGTCTTAATGGCATAAGAACGAGATTCGAGTAGTCTGGTATCTTCACCTTTTGCTTTGGCCTCTTTAAGAGTTCTTTTTAAATCTACCCGAATCAGAATTAATCTTTCCAATAATTTAGAGAGGAAAGATTTTTTTCTGGCGCAGAACCAATAATTTTTCTCCCCAGGAACATTATTTCTTTTTTCTAATTCGCAGCAGCTGCAGTTCAGGCTTTCCGGGCCGATATTATGGGCAGTAATTATAGTTGGATACAAAGAACGGAAATCAAATACAGCTAAATCTGAATATAATCCGGGAGTGGGTTCGTAAACAAAACCGCCCTCATAGGTCTGGTCCATCCTCAGGTCAATTTCATTTTTTCCCGGACGGTTGGGAGCGAGCACCTGATGTTCCAGAGCGGATTTAAGGATATAATTTTCTACTAACTTACTGAAACTCATCCGGATTAAGTCAAAAGCGGGGATGCCGATGATCTTAGTGAATTCAACCATATCCGGAAGAAGTTTCAGGCATAATTGCAGAGCAAGATGGGCATCATGAAGATTATACTCACAATAATCTTCTAATTTATCCGGTAAATGATCCCAAGTATGAGCCAGCTCGGAAATCTTAACCTGATGTTTTCTATGCCCTAACAATTCTTCTGAAACTGCATCTAAAGAATAACTTTCAGTTTTGAGATTCTTGCCGAAAATATTGCGAATAAATTTTAAGTTATCTAGGTGTACTATTCCGATGATCCTGCTCTTTCCCTCTCTGAAATCAGATTTAGTTCCTGTTTCCAGCTCGGAATAATCTAAACCGAAATCTAGTTTAATTCTATATTTTTCTGCCCGGAGATGAAGATAAGGCAGATCAAATCCGTCTGAGAAATAGCCGGTTAGAATATCCGGCCGATAATCAATGATGATCTGGCGGAAACGCTTCAATAATTCTACTTCATCTGAGACAGTCTCAAGATAATCTAATTTATGCCGAAACTTTTTCCAAGTAAGCACTTTACGAAACTCTTTATCTTGCTCATCAATCCCATAAAAAGCGATCATTAAAATGGGATTTTTCTCTGGATTAATTTCTATTTTTTCCGGAGAATAAGTTTCAATATCTAAAGCTAATATTTTGTATTGATGAGGAGTGATGTTACTAATGGGCTTAATCTCTTCAGCTACAAAAAGAGGAACCCTCATCTTCTGATCTGGGCTAAACTCTCCTTTAGCCTCGACTAGAGAGAAAGGAAGAATATTCTTATCCCGAAGATAGCGATGAACAAAAGGGATATCCCGCTCATAACAGTCTAATCCCCAGTCGGATAATTCCTTGCTGATGAGCGGAACTGCTTTAGGATAATTAACGTAAATCTTAAAGAACTCTGCTCTCTTTCCGAATAATTCTTTTTCTACAATTTCCCAAGAGGTAATCTTGGCTGGACCATCTTTCGCTTCTAGATTTAATTCCCGCAGCCTTCGTTCTATCTGGGCATAGTTGGTTTTATGGAATTGGGCATAAAAATAAGGTTGGTGTTCTTGAACCACACAGATTTTAGTGTTATCCTCTAATTTACCATAGAGATAGACAAATGGTTTTCCTGCTCGTAATTGATAGTCAAAGTCCAGAGGGAAGAAGCGAAGTTCCATCTCCTAATTAGTGGTGAAATTCATTTATAAGATTTATGGAAAATTCTATTCATTATGAAAATAGTTGGTTTTCGCAGAAAATCTTAAATATACTAAAAGGAATCAAGTCTTAAACTTAATTCCTTTGGTACGCTCAAAGGGATATTCTTCCCTTTGGCGTGCAAAAGTGATAGTTTTCACTTTTGGCATATACCAAAATTCTAGATTTCTATTCGAAATCTAAAATTTTTAGTATATTTCAATAATTTTATAATCAAAATGAATGGAAAAAAAAGGGGTTCGCCAGCTAAAGAGAAAAATCGGAGATTAGACCTATTTCTAGAAAAATTAGAGATTGAAAAAAAGAAGAAAGAAAAAATTCTGGGTTTTGTAGAAGAACTTACTACAGATATACTTAAAAAGAAAAGCCAGCAAGGGCTGAGATTGAAGAAGTGAACTTAAATAGAGCTTTATTTTAGGCATCCATCAGAAAGGATATAATCTATAGTAGTAGTCCCGGACTCTCCGCCATCCATATCCCCGTAGAGGGAAATAAAAGTTTTAGTTGCAGTAACATCCTGAGTTGGGGCCGAAAGGAAGTAGCTTCCTGGCTCTGCAGCAGTCTCCTCCCATAATTTTAAATGGATATTTGTCCCGTCGAAAGAGAATCTCATTAAATAATCAGTGTTGGATAAAATAGATTGATTTCCAGTAGCGATATTAATCCCTTGCCTTCTAATTGAATGGGTATAAGAATTATCCATGGCGATACTGGCAACAAAACCATCAGTATTCCCTTCTACCGATCCACCACTGCAATTAACTCCAAACTGGAAAGCTCCGCCGCCTCCCACTTTATTTACTTCTGAGAGTTTAAATTTAACTTGAATATTAAACATATCTTGATGACCAATCTCTGAACTTGCACTGGGATTGATACTACTAGCACCAAAGGTTACTTGAGCATAATTATCCTCAACAATTTTCCACTGTCCTGGAGAACCATAATTGGCCCAGTTATTGCCCAAAAGATTAGACCCTATACTTCCACTAGGTTTATTAAAATCATCTAAGATCTGAGTAAGATTTTCGTCAGTTAATCCATTACAATCATTATCTAAATCATCACATAATTCTGCTAATCCCGGATAAACATTAGAATTATCATCATCACAATCCAGTTCGCATTCTAAATCAAAGCCATCCCCATCTGCATCAGTGATTATTTCTTGGTAAGAATCGCAGGCAGCAGTAGTACAAGTGCAATCTTCTAAACAAGAGTTGCTCATCTTTGGATAATCACGATAAGTTCCGTTATAACATCCATCTAAAATATCGCAGGAAGTTGGGGGACAAAGATTTTCTATATCGCACTCAGCACCGCAATAGTTCAGATTACAACTATAAGTCATTGTTTTGTAATTACCTGAGGTACAAACATCCAGTAATTCATCGCAACTGGAAGTAAATCCTAAAAACTGGTCAAAAGTGAGGGGATTACCATCGGGATTAGAATCACAGCTAGCGATTTCTTCTAAATTATAATCAGAACAATCTATTTCATCCCCTGTTTGACAGCCAAGTTTTTCAGCACAAACTTCTGACCCATTACAATATAACTTATCATCACATAAATTATTTCCACCGTTATCTATTAATCCATCGCAATCATTATCTTTCCCATCGCAAAGTTCTCCTGATGGCAAGACTGCCTTACAACCAGCCCAATCAGTATATTTCCCATCAAGGCAGTAGCTAAATTCAAGAGAGAAAGTACATTCACCAAGATTATTAAACCCGCATTTTTGTTCTAGAGTTAAATTTTCGTCTATTTTTACAGTTCCATTATCCCCAGGACACTGATTATCTAAATTATCACATAATTCGGGAGCACCAGGATACACAGTTGAATTGGTGTCATTACAATCGGTAGGATCTAAAACCCAACCCTCTAAAAGCAAACAAGAATCTTGCGAAGTATTAGGGTCGCCAAAACCATCCCCATCTTGATCCAGGAAATATGTTAGTGGGGTACAAGATTGAATTTCTGGAAATAAATCTTCCACTAAGTCTACGCCATCTGTGGAGGTATCTTTAGTGGTATCAACAATAGTATCATAAAAGATCAAAGCAGTTTCCAAACCAGAACCTGCCTCTACTGAATCTGTCTTGGTATCAGAAAGAGAATCGTATTGGATAAGAGGGGAATCGAGAGGGGAATCTATCTGGGAAGTATCTTGAGCTAGATTTACAAGTGTATCATAAGAGAGGAAAGCAGTTTCTAAACCAGAATCTAGGTCTATCGAATCTTTCTGCGTATCGGAATGAGAATCGTATTGAAGAAGAGTAGAATCAGGAAGAGAATCTAGGGTAGGAGTATCTTTAGTAGTATCAATATGAGTATCATAAAAGATTATTGTGGTCTCCAAGCCGGAATCTGCGTCGGCTGAATCGGCAGCGAAGGTATCTGAAGAAGAATCTTGGGTATCAGGAGGATTATAATTAAGAGTACAATTTTTCTCATCTTCACCTTTACTGCAATCTTTATCGTCATCACAAACCCAATTAAAAGGAATACATTCCCCATTATAACAGGTATATTCCTCACATCCATTAGAAGCATCTGTATCAGCAAGAATATCTCTTACCTCTAAATTAGTGTCTGTTGGTTCAATAGGGGGATGTCCCTCAGGTAAACAACCAGGAGTGAAATTAGTTAAAGCTATTCCGGTAACTAAAAGTCTTTTCCAATAATTATCTCTAAGTAAATTTGACAACCCCATTCTATATTTAAGAGAGAAGCCTATATTTAAATCTTTCGACTATTTACTTACTAGTGGTTAAACTAATGAGGAAAGGGTATTTTCGGATTAAGGAATCTTCCTGATCGATTTCAACAAATAATTATTCTTATTTTTTTCTTTAGCGGCATCAGCATCTATTTTATTAACTTCAGACTTTTCTAAAGTTGGTTTGTCTCGAACAGCTTTCTCTGCCAAGATCTCTTGATCCATTTCCTGAAGAGTTTTCTCTAAAGTCATGAGCGTAGTTTCCATTTCATCCTCAGCCAGAGGTTTAGTATCCCAGCGCAGATTAAGATTATCGTTCTCTATTCTGGGAATAATTTCAATGGAGAAGTGGGGAACAATCTGGCCTGCACCTAAACCATTTTGAATTAAAAAATTAGTTCCCTGACAGCCCAGACTATCGAAAATAGCAATACTAACTTTATTTGCGATGGAGATGCATTTTTCCAAAATATGGTCTGGAACCATCTCCAAGATGGTAAAATGCTCTTTTGGAAAAATGGTAATCTGGCCGGGAGTTAGAACCAAATCTTTGATGGCTACGACCACTTCAGTATCTTCATAAATTATTTCCGAGGCGTTCTTCCTCTCAACTATATCGCAATGTTCACATTTCATGTTTATTTATTTGAATAAGTTAGCAATATCATCTAGACTTGCTTTTTCTTCAGGGTTTGGTTTTTTTTGATTCGATTTGGGGCTGGTTTTTTTCTTAGGTCTAACCTGTTTTTCTTTGGCTTCTTCTTTATTGTCGGTGGAATCAAGATCTTCTTTTTCAAAAACTGATTCTTCCACTTCTTTAGACTTACTTTCAGATAAAAGTACTGGCTCTTTTAGCGGAACTACTGTTTTTTTCTTCCCTCCCATTACTGCACTGAATTTACTGGCAACCAAAGAGTAAATCTTATCCCGCATCTCTTTCTCGATCAATTTTTCTGAAACTTTTAGTACTCCATCGCCATCTTTTCTAGGCAAGAGGTGAAGAATAAAATGCTGAGCTTTCTGTCCTGCGACCAAGCCATTAGCTACAAATAAACTGGTCCCAGAAACTTTTAACCCTTTTAATAAAAGATGAGACATCTTCTTAGCCACTCCGAAAAGATGACCCTGTTCTTTATCTGGTATCTGAGGCTGGATAGAATAATGCTCTTTTGGTAGAATTAAAAGATGACCTTTAGCAGCAGGATTGATATCTAAGATGACTAATACTTTATTATCTTCATAAATTTTTTGGGAAGGAACTTTTCCGGAGATGATCTGACAGAAGAGGCATTGTTTTTTTTGGAATTCTTTTAATTCTTCTGGAGACATCTGTTTAAGTTTCTCTTCCAATTCTTTACGCTGTTCTTCAGTTAATTCTTGGGCCATTATTTTAACAGTTAGCTGAACTGTTTTAAGGTATATAAAGATTCTGTTATTAAAAATAAGTGAGGAGGTCAATTAAATATGATCATTCAATACTCCACTCCCCTGCGAGCCATCTGCCCTTTCTCAAAGTAATGTTTGCGAGGTCTCATTTCCGTAACTAAATCTGCGATTCTAAGCAGTTCTTCAGGAGCATCCCTCCCGGTTAAAACAAGCTCTAGAGCTTTAGGCTTTTTCTTAATCAGACTTAAAAACTCTTCTTGATCTAATAATCCTAAAGACAAGGCCACATTTATCTCATCTAAAATCACTAAGTCATAATTTCCAGAAAGAATCACTTCTGAAGTTTTCTTGAAAGCCTCTTGGATATAATCTTTCTGCACTTCATCGTTTAAAAAACAATACCTGCAAGAACCGCAATCAATATCATCACGAACAAAATCAAAAATAGTTTTGTTGATGCTGCCTTTAGGGCTGAAACCGTCAATCTTCATCTGTTTCTGCTGTTTGATGCAGGGCCTGCCGAACTGGATCATCTCTATATTAGGCAGATAATTCTTAGCAGAGATGAATTCGCCAGTATAAGCTCCACCTTTCATGTATTGAATAATAAAAACTTTAAATCCCTGGCCGATTGCCCGCAAGGCCAGGCCTAGAGCTGCGGTAGTCTTGCCTTTTCCATCGCCGGTATAAACCTGAACTTGACCTTTTCTCACTTCAAGTTAACCTCTTTTTGGGAGTATTGAACATCAATAATACTTTAAAAAAAATTAAATTAAAAAAACTAAACGCTGCAGCTGCCTTTGAAACCGCATTGGCTGGAACATTCAGTACAACCTCCAATCTTGACCATCACTCCTTTTCTACAAGCCGGACAGCGGTTGCCTGCATCTGCACCGTAAATTATACCATTATTCTTATCTTCCCGAAGATCAGCAGAATTATTATCTTTTGATTCAAACTGGATTGAGCTCTGCTGTCCTTCTATCCCCTGGGCACTCTGGATATTTTTCATTTCTGTATCTGCAGAGATGGAAAGGACTTGTTCGGATCTGGAATTGTCGATGTAAACTGTTAATCCTTTACATCCTAAATCATAGCCAAGCTCGTAAACTTTTTTAGTTTGTTCTACGGTAAAATCACTAGGCGCATTTACGGTCTTACTGATGGAAGAGTCGGTCCATTTCTGGATGGTAGCCTGGACTTTCACGTGTTCATCAGGGGTAAGCTCCATGGCCTGGACAAAATAGTTAGGTAGAGAACCGTCCGACTGTCTAGCTTCTTCTGCTAAGGGAATCAAGACTTTATGGAAACCGAGTCGAGATTGTTGATAATACTCAAAAGCATAGTAAGGTTCTATTCCCGTAGAAGTACCTAACATGCTTCCCACAGTTCCGGTAGGAGCTTGAGTGGTTAAAGTAACATTTCTCATCCCCTTTTTGTAAATGGCATCCTGCACTTCTCTAGACAATTGCTTGACGAAATTAGATTGGATAAATTTCTCTCGATCAAACTTAGGGAAAGAACTTTTTTCTTGGGCTAGTTCTGTAGAGGCAAAATACATTTCCTCAGTAATAGTCCTATAGAGTTGGTCAATAAATTTTAAACTGTCTTCACTGCCATAACGGATCCTTAATTTGATCAACAGCTCAGCTAAACCTAAAGTTCCTCCGCCGATACGCCTTTCTGATTTTTGTCCTTCCTCAATCTCTTTGAAATGATAAGGAGTTAAATCAATGACATTATCCAAGAATCTAACTAAAATTCTTGCGGACCTCTTCAGAGCTTCCCAATCCATCTTATAGATTATTCCTAACGGATCTGTACCTGCCTGAACTGCAAAAGAAGCTAGATACAAATGAGCTAGATTACAGACGCCCCAAGGGGGCAGGCCCTGTTCTGCGCAGGGATTAGTGCAAACTATAGGATTAAAGTACCAAGAATTGCTCATCTTATTATAGCGCTCCATGAAAACTACTCCTGGTTCAGCGCTCTTATGTGCAGAGCTGATGATTAAATCCCATAATTCGCTGGCTTTAATGCTTTTATAGACTTTAGTGAGATAACCTTTATTTTTCCATTTACGTAAATCACCGTCCCATTCATTACGATAAGTCTCTCGGCATTGATCATCATCATAATCCGGAAATTCTAAATTCCAAATCCCATTACTTTTTAACTTATCCATAAACTCATCAGAAATCTTTACTGAGATGTTAGCATTTTCAATCATGCCTTTATTCTTTTTCGAGCCGATGAATTCTAAGACGTCAGGATGCCAATCATCCAGCATTAACATTAAAGCTCCCCTTCTAGAACCTCCCTGTTCAATCAATCCGGTAGCGTAAGAATATAATCCGCCCCAGGAAACTGAACCGGAAGATTTACCATGCACTCCCCGCACAAAAGCATATCTAGGACGTAAAGTAGAAAGAGAAATTCCTGCCCCGCCTCCCCGCGACATTACTTCCACCATATTGTGCAAAGTCTTGATAATTCCTTCCCTCGAATCTTTGGGTGAGGGAATAACATAACAATTGTATAAAGTTAAATTAGAGAGATAATTTCCGTCTCTATCTACGTTAGCTCCAGCCATGATCCTTCCTGCAGGCTGGATACGTTTATTTTTTAATTCCTCAATAAAAATCCGCTCGAACTCTTTCTTTTTTTCAGGTTCTTTTTCAATACTGGCTACTGCCCGAGCCACCCGTTTCTGGCTGTCCAAAATAGATTCTTCAGGACGGTCTAACTTCCAGATAGACTGGGAAAATTCTTTTTCAGAGGTGAGCAGATAAAGCTTAGCTAGATCTCCGTCGATAGAAAGAACTATCCCTAATTCTTTTTTGGGATATTTAGCATCTTCTTTAGTTATAACAATGACTAAATCTCCTATGCGGATATTCTTATGATTAGATTTCAAAGAATAACGGTCCAGAAAAATAAGCTGGCCTAAAGGGTTTAAATCTGAAGAATTGTTCAGGACATGAATGGCCTGAGCGCTAAGATAGGTATCTTTGCTTAATAAATTTTCTACTGACTTACAGTTAGTTACGGCCTGCTCATTCCTGACTAAAGAACGACGATAGCGATAGATGATGAATTCTTTAGCTAATTGCACCTGACCCTCTTCAATCAATACTTTTTCTACCAGATCCTGAATCTGTTCAATCTCGGGAGTTTCTATTTCCATCAATTCCAAGTAATCAACTACTTTCTCAGCTAATTCTGAAGCTAGAGGAAGGTCTGGATTATCAATAGATTGAGATGCTTTGAAGATAGCATAGATTATTCTAGAGATATCGAAATCTACGGTAGTTCCGTCACGTTTCTTAATTTGAGTTATCATTTGTTTTTCCTCCTATTTTTGGTTTATAATCAAGTTCAATTCTTTTTTCAATAATTTTGGATCATCAATGGATTTGTAAACTGAAGCGAAACGTAAATAAGCCATCTGATCAAACTTCTTTAATTCCTGAAGAACAATATTACCGATTTCTGTGCTTTTGACGGAGTTGGTTTTTTTATGAAGAATTTTCTGTTCGATCTTTTGGGATAAATTACTTAAAATGGCAGGATCAATTTTATTGCAGGCTTTTTCTATTCCTCTCTGGATTTTAGCTAGATCAAATTCCTGCTCTCTTCCATCACGCTTAAGCACTTTCAGCTGGAAGACGGCTTTTTCATAAGTGGTAAACCGGCTGGAACAGTTTAAGCATTCTCTCCTTCTGCGCAGAGATTCCTGAATAGCTCTGCTCTCTAGAACTTTAGTATTTGTTTGCAGACAAAAAGGACAATATAGTAAAAGCACTAAAAGTCTGAACAATAAGGGGGTGCTTTTACTATTACGAGAAGCAGATTTATTTGAGAAATTAATGCTTCGAGTATACATCTTAAAACCTCTTTTTCAACCCTACCTTCTTTTTGAACACTATAGATAGTGGGGACTTGATTTAAATCCCTAAATCTAGTGTTATGCTTAATTCAGAAAAATGCAGGCTTTAAATAGTTTTTAGTGCTGGAGAATATGTTTGGGAATATATAGGCTGGGATGGTGGGTAGAGAAATTAGTATAATCTTCCTAAGATTCAAAAATCATCTTCTGAGCAGGAAAAGCATAATCTTCACCCATAATAGCGGTCTCTACTTTACTGATGATATCCGGGAATTCTTGGGTTAAAGCAGAGATAATTTCATTGTACTGATGATAGCTTTCGCACATAATCTCCAATTCAATGTCCCAAGGGCTAATTTGCTTTATCAGATGAATTATATTAGGATTATTACGAGTATACTCCATTAATTTTAATTCGTCGGCTTTGGTTAGATTGTGGAAATATAAAAAAGTTTTATAGAATTCGTAGCCAAGAAGATTAAAATCTATTCTAGCAGTGTAACGAAAAATTATTTTTCTTTCTTCCAACCGCTTTATCCGATTGCGTATAATATCAATGGTGGTACTATGCTTACGAGCAATTTCTACCAAACTAATTCTGGAATTTAAAAATAGCTCTTGGAGTACTTTTTTATCAATGTCATCTAACTTCTGCTGTTCAGCAGCACCCCAAAAAGTAAGCCATTTGTTTTCTGCATTTTCTGCGGGGAATAAAAAAGTTTTATCGCCCACGTTTACGTTTACCAGAACCGCAGTATGACTATCTAAGATTAATTCTTTAAATTTGGAAAAAAGTTCGTTTTTTAATTCAAAAAATTCTTGATTAGACTTAACGAAGAAAGTTAATCCTGCATTCCAAGCGCCTTCAGCAATTCCCAGCCAAAATAATCGTTTATCTTTCTTCACGTATTGAATGAATTCTTTTTTCTGCTGGGGCTTATTGGCTAAAGTTAAGTAAATCTTAGCCGAAGAATATCCTAATTTGGTGGGGTCAATCCAGGTAGTAAATCCATGGAGTACCCCTTTCTCTTTGAGTTGGGCTATTCTGTATCTTACTGACTCTTTGCTTCTGCCGATGAGCTTAGCTAGAGTGGTTTCTGGCAAGCGGGAATTTTTATCTAATTCAAATAGGAGGCGATGGTCAAGTTTGTCTAACTTTATGAGCATTTTATAATAAAAGTATGGTTTTTTATATAAATATTTGCATGGATTTAGTAAAAACTAATCCATAGGTTAAAATACTGTTATTCACTTGTAAGTGATAATTAGGATTAATATGGATTAAATAAAATGAAACAAATGAAAAAGACAAGTAAAGCTCTGATTGTTCCTGAAAAAGATACTATAGATCAAAGAATAACTGAATGGTATGAAAATTTATCACGAGAATTAATACAAATAGTTCCTTCAGGAATGTTAATAAAGATGGTATATGACCCAGAATTTATAGAATTATTCCCACAACTATATTTAAGTGTTTCTGAGAAAGATTATCATTCTGGTGTACGATGGGAAGGAAAATTAGCGTTGTGGCGTAATCATCCTCAAATTTTGGAAGATGAACATCACCGGTATAGTTCACAATGGGATCCTAAGATTGGAATAGTTCAGTCTGTTATTGGTTGGCCCCAACAACAATTACCGCATAATGTTTCTGATTTTTTGAAATATCTATCTAAAAGGGTATATTTCGAGAGCCGGCCAGGTTGCCGGTTGTATTATTTAGAAAGTAGGCCGCTTGAAAAATAGGGTCTAAAAGAATAAAATTGGAGAGAATCAAAATGACTGATTTAGAATATAAAATAGGCCAACTGGAAGTTAACCCAAAAAGGATAGTACAATTCGAAGGAACTTATTCCACAAATATTAATCATAGATTTATTGTGACCATTTCGAATAATCTAGCTTTAATCTATGTGGCTGAGGAACAATCTCATTATAATATTCATCAGAAGTATTGTAAGGATGAGGAGGTAGTTGGCGGGGGTTTTTGTATCATAAATGAAAATAAAAAATTTGTAATCCTAGAGAAGTCTACAGATTATAAAGGAATCCCTAAGCCAATAGCATTAGAATTTGCAAAATTAATTGTTCCAGAGTTGCAAGATAGAAATATTGAAGTAGAAGGAATACTTATCAATCTGATTGGCACTGAAGTAAATGCATATTGGATCAAAAGAGGTTATCAGAAATATTATCATAGTAAAGATGATGGTTACGAATCGTTACCATGAAAAAACATCTTTCGCAACCCCCAAGAATACCTATTCCCAATCGCAAACATTTTAAACCCCAGAAGATTTCTGATTAGAAATGATCTGGCTCTTAATCCTGCAAAGCCTGTACTTTTTCCTTCCTGCTTATTTTGCCAATATGGCTCCGGAACTGTTTAAATGGGTTCCCGCAGGAGCTAAGCCCATCCACCAGAAAAAGTTCGGCGACCATAAAACCTGGCGGGGATTAGTTGTTGCAGTGGTTTTAGGCACGATAATCTTCTTATTGCAGCAATGGCTTTACCAATTTGATTTATTTTACAAAATATCGCTGATCGATTATAACGGTTTTTCGTTCTGGTTCGGCTCCCTCTTAGGCTTAGGAGCGATCTTAGGGGATTTAGTCAAAAGTTATTACAAGCGAAAAGAAGGGATTAAGCCCGGAGAGAGCTGGAAGCCCTGGGACCAATTGGATTTTGTGATTGGAGGATTGCTCGGTTCTCTTTTCTTTTATGTTCCTCCAGCGAGTGTGGTGGCGATTTTATTAATCATCAGTCCCCTGCTGCACATTACGGTGAATCATATTGCTTACTGGCTAAGAATCAGGAAAAGCAAGTGGTAAGGGTAAGGAAGAGTAAGTGATGAAAAGTTAAAGCTGCTTCTTTAGCTCCAACTGATGAAACAGATCCACTTCCTGATGGAAATAATTAGTTAGTTTATCTTTACAGTTATCTAAAGAAATCCAATCATAAGCAGTATGTTCGCTGCTGAGCTTAACTTCTTTGCTTAAAGCTTTGCATAAGAAGACTAACATAGTAATCACCTGCCCGTCATCCCTGGTAAAATGCCTAACGCTAAAAGGATGAAGCACCTCAATTTCTATTCCTGCCTCTTCCCGGACTTCCCTCTTCATTCCCTCAATGGGATTCTCTCCAGGCTCTAATCTTCCCCCGGGAATTTCCCAGATATTTGGTTTCTGGATGTTTTTAGGCTCTCTTTTAAGAATTAAGAGCTGGTTCTGGTCATTGACGATAAAAGATTTAGCTGCTAAACTGAAATTAACCATCTTGAAGAGAAAGAAATAATCTAAGATTTAAATACTTTTATTGCTTAGAAAACCTACTTCCCATCCAATGCTGAAACTGCAAGGTCAAAGAATACAATAAGAAAGCCCCCACTACTAGATAAGTTAAAGTAAGCATGATCTCATAATTCAAAGGAGCAAACATTAAAGCGATAACCATTCCGCTGCGGATAAAGACTACAGGATATTCTAATTTAGAAAAGAAATAGATTAACATGGTCGCTACAAAAATAGCTAGAACAATATAAACATAATAGTCTTCTAAGTATAAAGCAATCTTAATCAGACATAACAAAGAGATCATCCGGTCTGAGATTAAGTCATAATATCTGCCGAAAGCGGTTACTTTTGAACTTCTGGCCACCCAGCCATCCAATCCGTCTGCAATCAGATGCAAGATACCAAATATAACAAACCAGAAAGGGTCTTTAAATAAGAAGTAAACTGCGCTTAAACCTAAGAAGAAAGCTAAAGTAGTCACAATATTTGCGCTAATACCTTGGCTGGCCAAGAAAGAGCCAGCGGGTTTAAACCACTTTAACAAATAATTTCTCCAAGAGACCACTAATTTCTGGCTGAAACTTTCCATGGAAAGATATATAAAATAAGATATATAAAAAACTTGCTATGCAGGAAAGAATAAGCACTGGACTGCAATAAATCAATGCAAAGACAATTTATCGAAACTAAATATCAAGGAAAATTAGAGCTGCCTAAGAGCTTGCTCCATAAACTGCCCCTAAAGATAGTCTTAGCTATGCCAATACAATTCTTAGATTTTCAAGAGGAGATCAAAAAACAATTAATCTTGGCAGGAAAAGAAGTGACTTTATTTAAGAGCCGGCATGGAAAATATCCGGGCCAGATCCTCGGCTGTGATACTTTTGAGTTTAGGTTAGAGAAGAAAAACGATGATAGAGAGAATAAAGATTTCGATGCTTTTCTTTATATCGGAGATGGAAAGTTTCATCCTACGGCTTTACTTTACAAAAACAAAAAGAAAGTCTTTTGCTATAATCCCTTTACGGAAAAAATAGAAGTTCTAGAAGAGAATTATCTGCAAAAACTGGAACAACAGAAAAGAGGGCAGTTAAGCAAATTTCTGAGCAGTAAAAATATGGGTATTATCATTAGCGCCAAACCGGGACAGAACCAGACCAAGAAAGCTGAAGAATTGAAAGAAAAGCTGGAGAAAGAAGGAAAAAACGTCTATTTATTCTTAACTGAAGAGATTAATTTTAATCAGCTTCCCAACTTTAATTTTATTCAAGTCTGGATTAATACTGCCTGCCCTCGGTTGGTGGAAGATTTTGGTTGCTTGAATTTAGAAGATTTGAGAGAAATCGAATATTAATCCTCAATAGAAATAGTCTTAAACTAAAAAAAACTAAACTTCCGTCGGCTATCCGTCGGAGAAAAAGAGAAAGGTTTAAATACTACCCGACTTTCTTTCCTCCTATAAAAAATTATTAAAAAGAGGAGGGTGATAAATTATGGCAGAAGTCGTAGCAAAAGCAGGAATTAAGAGAGTATCAGGCTACCTTTATTTTATCGATAAAAACGGTAATGTAGCTTGCGCTCCCATGAGTAGAGCCGGAAGAAAAAAGGGCAAGGTTAAAACCAAAGTAGTAGCCCAGACTAAAGTAAAGAAAGTGTCCGGATATCTGTATTTCTTAGACAAGAAAGGAAATGTCTGCAGAGCTAAGATGGCTCGAGGCGGCAAGAAGAAGAAAGCAGCTAAGAAAAAGAAGAAATAGATTTTCTTTTTTTTATTTTTTAATTTTGTTTGTTTTCTATTTTATTATTGTTTTAGGTTTTGTTATCTTGTTAAATTACTATAATCTTATAAATTCTAAAGGTTGTCTCTAAAAATATGCTAGATCCAAAGAATAAACTCAACGAACTCTCTGCCCAGGAATGGCTGAAATTTACTAAAACCTGGTTCATCCATAATCCCCCTCCCCGAAAGAAAAACGAAATCCTGCATCCGGCAAAATATCCGGAAAATATGATTGAGAATTTCGTCAAGTTCTTTACCAAAAGCGGAGGAATAGTTTTTGATCCTTTCTTAGGAACAGGCAGCACCCTAATTGCCTGCCATAATTCTAAACGTAACGGCATTGGAATAGAACTGCAGCAGAAATATGCAGAAATCGCTAAAGAAAGATTAAAAATATTAGAAGAACAATTAAAACTTAATTCTGAAGGAGCAGGACTACAGTGCAAGCAATTAGTCATTACCGGTAATTCTAACCAGACACCAGAATTCTGGAAAGAATATCAACTGCCCCTGATTGATTTAGTGATTACCTCTCCTCCCTATGGACCAATGCTAAATAAAAAAGGTTTGGCGAGCAAAGAAAGAGAGGAGCAAGGTTTGGATTTAAAATATAGCGAAGATAAAGAAGATTTAGGCAATGCCGAAAATTATGAAGAGTTTCTGAAAAGATTAATAGAAATCTTTATCAAAATAAAACCATTAGTTAAAGAAGAAGCTTATTTAGTAGTAATCCTCCAAAATTATATGAACAAAGGAAATTATATCACCCTGGCCTGGGATTTCGCCAAGGAAATGAGCAAACATTATCAATTACGGGGAGAAAGATTATGGCTGCAGGATAACAAAACTTTATATCCTTACGGATATAGATATAGTTTTGTGCCCAATGTCCATCATCATTATTGTTTAATCTTTAAAAAGGTAGGAATTAAAAAAGATGATTAGAATTAAAAACGGATTTTTAAGAAAAACAATAGGATTCTCTTTAGTAATTATTGGAATAATATCTTTGATTGTACCGATAGCTCCAGGCTGGCTTTTTATTTTAACCGGACTAGTTTTATTAAAATATCCACCTCTTAAAAGATATCTTCTGAAAATGAAGCAGAGAAAGGTATTAAATCATGATAAATAAACTAAGAGGATTATTCTCGAAAGATAAAAAAATGCAAATAGAAAGTTTAGAGTTTTCTGTTCCAGATTCCCTCATTAAAAATTTCATTTCTCAAGCCAAACAGAAAATAGAAAGTGAAGGCTGGGGCAAGCAGGGCAGGAACGTAGAAGTCAAAATCCGCAATTTTGTTCAATGCTGGATTACCGAAGAAGCTTTCAAACAAATTCTGATCAAGAAAAAGAAATGGTTCCGCTATCGAGGATTGTATTTTGGGGATGCAGAAGGGGCAGGAGCAGATTTCATGGTAAGAATCAAAGGGAAAGATACAAGTATCGGCATTCGCAGCATTAGCCTTGAATCTTTAAACAGATGGAAATCGGTAGCTTATCCTGACGACAGGTTTAGGGATGAGAAAGATAATGCTCAGAAATCTAAAATTTCTGGCACCTCCAAATCCGTTGGAGGGATCGCTGATTATCATATAGTCTGCTCACAGGAGAAAGGCCAGGTTAAATTTTATGGAATAATCAATAAAGAAGATTTATTGGATAGATTAGAAAAATCTCAAAGGAGATACAGTCCGAAAAACCAGGAATGGTTCAGAATAGTTCCTCTGGCGGAATTTAAGTTTGGGCAGTTAGTGGGTTTAATTAATTCTTTAAATGCGGTTTAACCTGCTCCAAAATCTCTTTCACTGCCAAATCTAACTCATTATTCTTTACTTCAAAAGAATAAGTCAGTTTTTTTAGAGAATGATTATACAAAGGATCATAATAATCAGTAAGCAAGATCTCGGCTGCTGGCTCATACTCTTTATGTTCTAAATTAGTCAGCATCTCCTCTTTTCTTTGGTTAGAGATAACTTTCCATAATTTTTTAGTAATCTCTTTAATTTCTTCCACAATCAGAGGGTTAAGAAAATACTCTCGGACCATCTCTTTAACCCGAAAATCTAAATCCCTGAAGATTAAAACATTAGTCGCTGAACACATCGCTTTCCATAAAAAGTCGGGAAGCATTAAATCTCCAATCCTGCGACTTTCTCCCTCAACAAAAATAAAGTCTTCTGGGTTTAATTCTTTTAATTTCTGCAACAATAAATTATCAAACATCTTTTGGGATCTTGGCTTCAAGCCGATGGCACCATATAAACTGCCCCGATGCTGGGCCAAACCCTCTAAATCTAGAGAATTAGGAAGTCTCTGCAATAAGGCGGTCTTTCCGGTACAGGTCAGACCATGCAAAACAAATAGTTTAGGTTTCAATTGGAAATTAGTTAACTCTTCCAGAACCATAGCCCGATAAGCTTTATACCCGTCTTTCAGCTGGTAAGTTGGATAACCTAAAGATTCAAAGAGGTCGCAGATGATTTTTGATCTTAATCCTCCCCGCCAGCAATAGACTATTAGAGGACGGCCCTGGAATTGAGAAACAAATTCAATCAGGCGCGGAATTTTTTCTTGATAATATCCCATCCCTTTCTCAATAGCTAAGTTCTGGGAAACCTGTTTATAGATCGTTCCAACAATATGTCTTTCCTCATCGCTGAGGATGGGAAAATTTATTGCATCTAATAGATGATCTTCCTCGAATTCAAGCGGCGCTCTTACGTCTATGAAAACTGCGTTTTTGAGTTTCAATGCTTCCTGGACGGTTATTTTTTGAGGCATTTTAGACTGGAAAGGTAAATTAAAGAGTAGTTATGTTTAATTAACCTCTTAAGAGTAGTTAGAATTACGGAAAGTTTATATATTTATGCGTTGCTGAGGAAAAGTATGGATATTTCGGGACGCACTGATAGAATAAGACTGGGGGGGAGAAGATGGTATGACCGTCTGGCAGGGGAATTCAAAAGTAAAGAGAATAAACTTATTCCTGTTGGTGATGCTTATCGTAATTTGGACCTTTTACTTTCAGAGACTACTCCCGATTCCCTTTGCTTTACAGACCAGACCAAAGCCCGAAGTTTTGCTGGTCAAGTCTATGGTGCTTACCAAGATCTGAGATCATTACCTTCGATTTTAGAAGAATATTCAACAGCAATCTCTTTGCACACTAAACGAGCTTCTCTGGTTAAACCAGACCCAGACGATCCAAAGAAAGAAATTATAACTCTTGATGAAGAAGTGATGGCTTTAGGTCAGGAAGAAATGGAAAAAATAAACCAGTACGGGAATAAAATACGATCTGGTTATGATCGCTTTCTTGGTCTGGACCAGAAAATGGAAAGATTAGCTGAATTAATTAAAGTGCGGAAAGAAGAACTTCATCCCAATCAGCTGTTATCTGAATTATTTGATATATTCTATGGCGGATGGATAAAAAGCAGAAGGGGGATGAACTCACTTAAAGAAATGTTGGGATATATTAGCGAATTGTCTCAATATCAGATTTTCTCTAAAAGAGATCTTGTTTTTTGCCCTTTCGAGAAACTAAGAAAGATGGACTAATTTTAGGAGACGCTCGTACGTCGAATATATTTTATTTACAATGAAAAAGTTAACTTTAAATAAAATCTTTACTTACCTCTAAGAATGAAGAAAAAGGGGGAATTAAAGAAAGAAAAGCAATTAATTCCGGTGCTGATCCAATTAATCTTCTGGCTGCACCTGCCCATTGTTGTACTCTGGTTCGGATTGTTTTTGATGCCATCCTCTCTCTGGCCGGGAAG